>Ga0265316_10006806_pt1 | contig 10868 bp, 12 predicted proteins | sample 4522metaG_FD_202092 | JGI IMG/M metagenome (GOLD analysis project Ga0265316, IMG submission 202092) | Rhizosphere microbial communities from Carex aquatilis grown in University of Washington, Seatle, WA, United States - 4-5-22 metaG | ecosystem: Host-associated > Plants > Roots > Rhizosphere >...
TCGGCCCGGTCGGCTTCACAGGCGAGATCGTCGCCGACGAGACGCTGCGCGACGGGCAGTTCGTCGCCGGCGCGAACCGCGACGGCTGGCACCTGCGCGGCGTCCAGGCCGGCCGTGACTTCGAAGCTCGATTCGCCGACCTCCGCGCGGCGGCACCGACGGATACCTGCCCGCACGACGGCGGTCAGCTCGTGTTCGAGACGGCAATCGAGGTCGGCCACATCTTCAAGCTCGGCACGCGCTACTCCGAGCCGCTCGGCGCCCGCTTCCTCGACGAGGACGGCCGGGAGAAGGCGGTGATCATGGGCAGCTACGGCATCGGTCTCGCGCGGGTGATGGCGGCGCTGGTCGAGCAGAGCCACGACGAGCAGGGGATCATCTGGCCTGCGAGCGTCGCGCCGTACGATGTGCACGTGGTCGTGCTGGGCGGAGCAGAGGAGATCGGCCTGCAGGCCGCGGAGGTGCTCTCGGCCGCCGGCAAGGATGTCCTCGTCGACGACCGCGACCAGCGGCCGGGCGAGAAGTTCGCCGACGCAGACCTGATCGGGATCCCGATCCGCATCACCGCGGGCAAGAAGAGCCTCGAGGACGGCGCCGTCGACGTGCGCGATCGTGCAACGGGCGAGGAGCGACGTGTGAATGTTGCCGAGTTGGGCAAGGTGATCTAGATGCCGAAGCGCCGCCGCTACGCATCCGAGCCGTTCGGGTCAGCTGTGGAGCGCCTGATGAACGAGACGGGTGTCACCTACCGCGCGCTCGCGTCGAAGACCGGGCTCTCGGCCGGCTACCTGAACCACCTCGTGCACGGGAACCGGCCGGTGCCGTCCAACGACGTCGTCGAGACGCTCGCCAAGGCCCTTGACGTCGAAGCCGAGCATTTCAGGGAATACCGCGTGCGGGTGATCACCGAGAAGCTCGAGGCGATGCCCGACCTGGTCGACCGCCTTTACAAACGCCTCAACGGCTAACCCCGTCGCCCCGAATTCGTCTTAGGGGATAGGTCCGGTGGGGTCCCGGCAAGCGACCACTGGGGGGTTAGGGGCCCCACCGAGCCTTTATCCGCGCTTTGTCCTAGGACATGCGTCCCTGCGCGACGGCCATGCAGGCCTGGCAGGGAGGGAAGCCCTGGTTCCACGGCACGTTCGTCTGGTCGACGCCGCAGAGCGCGGTGTCGGGATCGTGGTCGTGGACGATGTGCTCGCATTCTTCGAAGGAGTGCCCGTCGACGCCGAAGCGCGGTTCGATCTCGGGCAGCGACCTCACGATCACATGGTAGAGGGCCGGTTCCTCACCCGCAGCGTCGGACTACGGTTGATGTGCCGCCGGCGGCGTTCCCGTCGCAGGCCGTGTGAGGAGCCTATGCCGAGCTTTGAGCGCGAGGTTCCGCCGTAGCTGCTCGAGTTCAGCCACAAGTATGCGGCGCCGGTCGTCGAGCGGGCGCCCCACATGGCTCAGCGCGGCAGGAGCTGCGTTGCGCTCGACTGTCGTCGAGCCGTTCGGAGCGTGACGTGTCTGGGCGAAGCCGAAGACCGCTGCGAGTACGACGATGAAGACGGTTGCGCCGAGTGCCGCCAACCTGGCGGTGCTGATTCGCCGGCCGGTGGAGGCGAACTGTGAGGCGAGTTGCTCCGGGGGGCCAAGCCGTTCGATCGTCAGCCGCTCGGCCTCGTCGGGATCGACTCCGCGCGCGACCTCGGCGGCGACACCGTCGGTGAGATGGCTGCGAATCTCGGTGAGGATTCGCCGACGCTGCCCGCGGGGCAGAGCGCGCCGCAAGTCCGAGAGGTACCGGCCGGCGTCGCTCACGAGGCTCCCAGCACGAGGTCGACCGTCCGAACCAGCGATGCCCAGCCCTGCCGCTCCTCGCCGAGCCGCTCACGGCCGAGCTTCGTGAGTCGATAGATACGTCTGCGCCGGCCTGTCGTGCGCTGCCAGGCGCTTCCAACGAGGCCGGCGGCCTCGAGCCGGTGCAGAGCGGGGTAGACGCTTCCCTCTCCGAGCTCGAGCGCACCTTCGCTCTGCACGCGCAGCCATTCGATGAGCGCGTACCCGTGCTGCTCGTCTTGCGCAAGCGCCGCCAGCAGCAGGAGCTCGAGGTGACCGCGAAGCGCGTCCCCATTCATACCTCGCCAGCCTATGCCTCGGCTGTCGAGGTTGTCAAGCTGCTCGGGGCTCGCGCGCTAGTCTCGGGGTGACATGGCCGGGTTCCCCGATTCTCATCGCGACCTCCTGGATGGCCAGGTTGCGTCGCTCGCCACGATCGACGGTGGTGGCTTTCCGCAGCTCACCGAGGTCTGGTTCCTCGTCGACGACGGCGAGATCAAGCTCTCGCTGAATACCGCCCGCCACAAGACGCAGAACCTGATCGAGCGGCCGCAGTGCAGTCTGCTGCTGCTCGACCTCGAGAACCCCTACCGGTACCTCGAGATTCGCGGTCTTGCGCGCGTCGAGCCCGACGACGACTACGCCTTCGCCGACAAGGTCGGGGCGAAATACGGCGCCGACCTGCGTGTGCACGATGGGCCGGGCGACCGGCGGGTCGTCGTCACCATCGAGGCGGCGAAGATCCATCCAGTCGACATGAGCGGGTGAGCGCGACCGGCACCAGTCGATGTCGTGTCAGGCTGGGGACTCGGGCGGCGGGTCCCGCGAGTTGATGAGAGGAAGCAGCATGACCCTCGGTGGTACAGCGAAGGTGTTCGTTCCGGCAGGGATGGAGGCTGAGCAGAACGCCGTCGAGCAACTTGCGATGTGTCTCGCTGACCAGCGGGCCGTTGCAGGGGCGCTCATGGCGGACCATCACCTCGGGTACTCGATGCCGATCGGTGGTGTCGTGGCATACGACGGAGCCATCTCACCGTCCGGTGTCGGCTTCGACATCGCCTGCGGCAACAAGGCCGTCCTGACACCGCTTCACGCGGACGACATCGAGGGCGATCTGCACAAGATCATGGCGAATGTCCAGCAGACGGTCGCGTTCGGCGTGGGCCGCAACAACGACACGCCATTCGACCATGCGTTGTTCGACAGGCACGACGCGACGCTGCGCGAGCTGGATAAGTTCGGCGGGAAGAAGCTAGCCCTGTCGCAGAAGGCGCGAGCGCAGCTCGGCACGGTCGGCTCAGGCAATCACTACGTTGACCTGCTTGCGGACGAGCAGGATCGCGTCTGGATCGCCAATCATTTCGGCTCCCGTGGTCTCGGTCACACCATCGCCACCGGGTTCCTGAACCTCGCCGCCGATCAGCCGTTCGACCACCAAGGCGCGGAGAAGGAGGAGCCGACCGTCATCCCGACCGACTCGGATCTTGGTCAGTTCTACATCGACGCGATGACCCTGGCGGGCGACTACGCGTATGCGGGCCGTGACTACGTGATCGAGCAAGTGCTCGGCATCCTCGAAACCAAAGCCATCGAGTCGGTCCACTGTCACCACAACTTCGCGTGGTTCGAAGACGGCCTTTGGGTCGTCCGCAAGGGCGCAACTCCACTCACGACCGACGGTGCGTTCATCGGCGGGTCGATGGGCGACGGCGCAGTGATCGTGCGCGGCACCGGAGAGGACATCGGCAACCTCTCATCTGCTCCGCACGGTGCAGGCCGGGTGATGTCGCGCACGAAGGCAGCGGGGAGGTTCAAGAAGGAGACGGTGGAGCGCACCGCACCTGACGGCTCGACCTACACCAAGAAGATTCGCGTCCGTGACGCTTCAACGGCCGCGGTGGACTGGCCTACCGTCAAGGCGGGGCTGTCGGAACGCGGGATCGTCGTGCTCGGATCGGGCGCAGATGAGGCACCTGAGGTCTACAAGCCTCTGGATGACGTGCTGGCTGCGCACTCGAACATCGAGGTCGTCCACAGACTGCGACCTCTTGGCGTCGTCATGGCCGGCGATGACATCTTCGATCCGTACAAGGACTAGGTGCAGATCCCGTAAGGGGTCCCGCTACGCCGTCCGAACGTAAGACGCTCCTGATCGGAGCGCTGCGGGTTCTAGATGGACACGCGGCAAGCGTAGGGTGGTTCTCCCAACAAGGAGGACACGATGGGCAAGCTCGCGCGGATCGCAGTCGTCGCGGGGATCACGTTGGCCGCCACCGCCTCGATAGCCTTTGCAAGCGGCCTGACGAACCTCGGGTTCGTCGCAGCCGATGGGACAATCACTGCGTGTGTCCAAGACGCGAACGGCAACCTCAGGCTGATCGACCGTGGGAGCTCGTCGAAGGACTTGAGGTCGTGCAAGCGAGGAGAGTCCCAGCTCACATTCAACCAGCGAGGGCGGCAGGGACCGCAAGGACCGCAGGGGCCACAGGGGCCACAGGGGCCACAGGGACCGGCGGCCTCGACCGCGCCGCTCTTCGTGAACGTCGACTGCGCATCCGGCCAATCGATCCAAGCGGCGATCAACGCGGCGGAGCCGCTTCGGCCGCTCACGGTCAACGTCCACGGAACCTGCAACGAGTCGGTGAGCATCCGTCGGGATCAGGTCACGCTGCAGGCGAACGCGACCGGTGACGGCATCAATGCTCCGACGGGGCAGAGCGCGATCCAACTCTCCGGTGCGCGGAACATCAACCTCGTTGGACTGACGCTGGCCGGCGGGCAGAGCGGTGTCAGCGCGGGCCAGTCAGCGACGTTCCAGGCGAGCGACCTGCACATCTCCGGCGTCTCGAACGGGATCACCGTCGGCGACGGAGCGGACGGCTCGGTGTCCGACACGGTCGTCGACGGGGCTACGAACGAGGGCATGGGAGCGCACAACGGCGGTGCGTTGACGATCTCGGGCGGGACGATCACGAACGTCTCGTCGGGTTTTGGGGTCGACTCTCAGGAGGCCTCGAGCGTCTCGATCAACAACGGCACGGTCGTGAGCCACTGCCAGTTCATCGCCGTGTACGCCGCGTTCAGCGCCTCGGTCGACGTGAGCGGGGCGACGATCGAGGACAACAACGGCGCAGGCGTCCAGGTCGGCCAGGCCGGGTCAGTGCACCTGTGGGCCAATAATCCCGGCGACATCGTCGTGCAGGACAACGCAGGGCAGGGTGTCTCGATCGGTGGCAACGGCTCGGCCCAGCTGCACAACGTCGTTGTGAGCGGGAACGCTCAGGTCGGCGTCCTCGTCTACCAGGGGGGAACCGTTCAGATCGAAGAGTCGACCGTCGAGGACAACCAGCAAAGCGGCGTGGCCATCGACAGCGTCTCGTCGGGACAGATCGACAACAGCCTGATCGAGGACAACCAGGGTGACGGTGTCAACGTCTCGAACACGAGCGTGCCGTCGTTTGGCTTCCCGTCGGGCAACAACACCATCACCGGCAACTCCGGCTGGGGCGTGATCTGCACGGACGCGTCGCATACCGAAGGCGCGGCCGGAACCGTGAGCGGGAACGGCGCGGGTCAGGTCAACTGTCCGTGAGACACGAGGTGCGGCGCCCTTCGGGGCGCCGCACCTTCTCATCGAATGTTCGTGGTACGTCTCGAGCCTGCGGGGCGGGGGAAAGCCGGTAATCGGCGTAGCCGGAAACCGCTTGATACCTTGCCTCTCGTCGCGGGGCGTGGCGCAGCCTGGTTAGCGCGCTAGTCTGGGGGACTAGAGGTCCCGAGTTCGAATCTCGGCGCCCCGACTGTTTCGTACCAACGAAGACGGCCCTCGCGGAACACATCCAGAGGGCCCTTTTTGTTCTTCGATCTACCGCTGGTCTACCCGGCTCCTGCGAGTGGATCGAAGGAGAGCGCGGCCGCGGAGAGGCGCTCGCGGCCGATGTTGCGTGTAGACGGCGCTCGTGATCCGTTCGTCGGCGTGGCCGATGATCTCCGTGCGGAGCTTGCCGCCCATGCCCTGTTCGTCGAGCCGGGTCGCCGCAAAGTGACGGAGGTCATGGAAGTGGAACCGCTCCGAGCCCGCGGCGTTTACGGCTGGGAGCCATTCGCGTCTGACCTCAAACAGTTTCCCCCTCGGCCAAAGTCGTTCACGGTGTCGCACTTGGGGGAGCTTGAGAGCTTCGCGGGATACCGCTGGGCCGAACGGGTATTCCGCGAAAATGGGCGCGCGTTCTACGTCTTCATCGGGGTTGGCGCACGCGACACCTGGCAACTCCCGACGCTGCTCAAGGCCCTCGACTCCCTCCGCCTCACCTAGCCGACTTCGGGAAAGCGACGGTCGCCTGGGCCAGTGTTCAGCAATGACGCCAGAGGTACGATTGCTTCTGGACAGTCCGCTGGATAGTTGAGCTACACGAAGGCCCGCCGCAAGGCGGGCCTTCGGTGTCCTGGACCCCGGGGGCCGGAGTCGAACCAGCACCCACGGATGGACAGTCCGCCGCTCTACCAATTGAGCTACCCCGGGGTCGTACCCGAGGTGTACGGGGCGTTCTGATCGCGTGCAAGTCGCTCTTGCGGATGTGTCCGACGTCGCTCCGCTCGGCTGGGCCAGCGTTCAGGAGTGCTCCCTGAGGTCGACGGTGACCGAAGCGGTTTGCTCACCGTCGCCTTCCACGTGAATGGCCACTGAGGCGGCGTCCTCTGGAACTCCGGCGGTGAAATACCAGTCGCCCCGACGCAGCCTTTCGAGCTCGGCTCTGTCGGCGTGATCATGGTGGCGGCGGGCCTGTGCGACGAGCTTAGGCGGGAGGGCCTACCCCCGTGGCGGCAATCCAGTGCGCGGGACTCCCACGCAGGGCACCGCCCTCGCTGCGTCAGCCTTCACAGCTCCCCGCAAGCTTTCGCAGCTTCGTAAGAGCGAGGGGACGGTTCGGAGAATCGTGATTGGTCGTTCTGGTCGGATTCCTTACCGGATGCTCGCCCAATCGTTGCCCGAAGTACCGGGTTGCCGAGCGACGATCACGCACCAGTCGAGGGAGGAGCCAAATGACCGAGACGTTCACCGACGCCGAAATCGGCACTCTGCGACGAGGCGCGATTGGGGCGGGCCTACTGGTATCGCTTGGCGATCGCGGGTTCTTTGACAGTCTCAGGGAGGGAGACGCGCTAGCCAAGCATCTTCGTGAGGCGTGCGGTGCGCCGGAAAGCTCGATCGTTCGGCGCGTCGCCGAAGGACACGGCACCGGGCTCCGGGTCACGACTTCTCTTGGCGAGGTCGAGTCAAGCACGCTCAACGCGTTGCGCGCCTCGGTCCAGCTCTTGCAGTCAAAGGCGCCGGCGGAACTGGAGACGTATCGTGCGTTCGTGCTCGACGTAGTGCACTCAGTCGCTGCGGCAGCTCCGGGAGGGGACGAAGCCGAGGGCGCTGCGACCTCCAAGATCGAGGCCGCGCTGAGTGAGGGTCGAGAACCGTCGGCCACCCGCTTGTAGACCGTTAGCGCTGGTTTGTGTTCGCCAATCTCAGTGCGAGTTTCGGGCACTCCTTGACCGCTTTCCGGGCATGCCGTTCGAGACTTGCGGGGATGGGGCGGGCGTCGATGATCGGGTAGCCCCAGTCATCGAGTTCAACCCATTCTGGGAACAGCTCGGCGCAGAGGCCGTGGCCGTCGCACTCGATCGGATCGACTCGAAGCCGCTTCATCACACGAGTTTGGCGGTGGGTAGAACGGCGCGATCGCGACCACTGCAGCGACCCTTCCGAAGATGCAGCGCGAACTCATCTGCGAAGACGGCCAGTGTGCTGAGAACAAAACGCGAGACGCCGTCCGGATGGCGACAGGCGCCTCGCGCCGCCACCTGCGCGGCCCACCGCTCGAGCTGATCGCGATGATCACGGCCCTGAGCACGCGCGACCTGCTCAAGCCCAGAAGCCAACGCGTCGAGGCCGTGCACGCACGGCCCGCACTGACCGGCGCTCTCGCCGGCGAGGAAGCGCGCGACTCGCGCGCTCTCGCGTACGCCGCAGGCGGTTGCTGGAAAGGCGACGATGACGCCTGCACCGAGCCCGGCGGCAGCGGTCAGTTGGTGGTTCGGGTCGCGCGTCCAGCCCCCGAAGTAACCCCCGACCAGCGATGCGCTGAGCGGCTCCGTGACCCCTCCGGCCTGGAGGACCAGCTCCGAGATTCGTGTCCCGAGCTCGACTTCGTACACGCCGGGCCGAGCAACCGCACCGGAAACCGTGACGAGCGCTGTGCCCGGCTCCTTCTCGGTCCCGAGGGAGCGAAACCAGCTTGAACCAAACCGTGCGATCAGCGCGACGTGTGCGAGCGTCTCCGCGTTCTGGACGAGTGTCGGTGCACCTCCGACACCACGCTCGAACGGGTACGGCGGCTTGACGCTCGGCTTGCCGGCGTTCCCGTTGAGGGCGTTGACCAGAGCCGTCTCCTCGCCTGCGACGAAGCCGTCAGCGATCGAGGCAATCTGCCACTCGATCTTCTCGTGCCGCTCCTTCACCGCTGCGGCGAGTGTGCGCCGTTCGCCGGCTCCTCGATGCTCAGCAGTCGCAACAATCACTCTCCGGGCGCCAAGCGCGCTTGCCGCGGCGACGGCGCCGTCGAGCACGAGATGCGGAACGAGCCGAGCGAGCGCCCTGTCCTTGCTGCTCGCCGGCTCACCCTCAGTTGCGTTGACAACGATGACCGGTCGCCGGTCTTGCCCGGCTACCGCGGCGAGCTTGTCGGCGACGGGAAACGCTCCACCGCCCCGGCCGCGCAGCCCGCTCGAACGGAGCTCCGAGGCCAGTTCACGACCCGAAGCCGGGAGTTGCCCATAGAGACGGAAGTGCTCGCCCGCCGATACGGCTCGGCCGTCAGTCCGCACGCCCGCCAGCAGCCGTGCGACGCCTTCAGGCGCTTCGGGTGCACGGCGCTTCGAAGCGGCGCTCATTCTCCACCGCCGGGTGTTCCCGCGATTGTGCCGGTGACGACGCCGCGCCCCGTATCGATACTCAAATCGAACGACAGCTGGAGGCGCTCTCCTGCGCGCGCGACGACATTCGCGAACACGCGCGGGCCGTCCAGACCGGTGACGCTGCCCACATAGACGGTTCGTGTGCCGGCCGGCACGTACGAGACGCCGCTGGCCGTCATCGACACGCCGCCGCCGCCGTCTGGCTGACCCCGTAGGTCGATGCGCACCGACCCGCCCGGGCCGCCGCGGAGCATTCCTCGGACTACGATGTTGACAAGTCCGTGGGACACGCTCGTCTGCTTGAACGTTCCATCCAGCGACGACGAGAAAGCGGAGCGTGGAAGGCCGTTTGCCACGGACGAGGCGGTCGCTGATGCGACCCGTGTGGCTCGAACGGCTCGAGAGCTCGCAAGCAGTGACATCGGCGTCCCGGCGCGTCGTGCCCACCCGTGCTTCGCCGGGCCGGACTCGTACCAGACGAAAATCGCAAGAGGCACGATCAGCGTCGCGAGTGCCGCCGCGCCACGCAGGGCACGCGACGCTTCTGCGGTGAGACCGGCGCGGGCGAGGACGGCGAGAGCAACGATTGCGACGCAGGCGCCGCCGACCGCACGCATCCAGCCGAGTCGTGCGTCGGTGCCTGTACCGAGTGCGTGCACGAGCGCCACCGGCCAGGAGGCGTAAGCAAGCCAGTGGACGTAGCGCCACGCCTGGTAGCCGATTCGCCCCCGAAGCAGGCTCGTCGCGACGAGGGCGATGAGCAGGTCGAACGCAACCGCGCCGAGACCGAGCCAGATCGGGCGATAGGGTGACACAAACGGGATGACGGCGTCCTTCAGTCCGATCGGGGTGTAACCGTCGGCCACCGTTGTCAGCACGTGCGCACCGACGAAGGTGATCGCCAGCAAGGTGAGATTGCGGTGGAGTCCCGCTGTGACGAACCTGGGCCAACGGTGCGAGCGCCAGCGAACGCTCGTGAGCACGCCCAGCGCGACGGATGTGGTGAGCAGGACGAGTGCGCCGACACCCGTTCCACGCGTCAGGTACCAGAAGACCTTCGCGTTGGCTGTCGCCGCGACGACCGTCATGCGGCCCGAACCTCCGCCGGCCAGCCGCCGACCGTCACGGTGGAACCGTCGTGGCCCACGCAGCGAGCCGGGAGTTGACGTTCAGCTAGCCAAGCAAGGGCCGCCTCGCCCAAGACGATCGCCGCTGTGGCGGCGACGTTCGCGGCCAGGCAACTGGCCGCGGCGACACTGACTGTTCGCCAAGGGGTGACCGCCGGGCGGAAGGTGTGCGGATCGAGGATGTGGTGGGCTTCACCCACGTTGGTTCGCCAGCGGCGAACGGCGATGCTCGAGGTCGCAAGGCCCCCTGTCGCAATGGCGACCGTCGGCCCGGGGGAGCCGACGGATGAGGCGTGATCGTCGGCGATCAGCACTGGCCAGCCGCCCTCGGGGCCGGCTCCCGCAACGGCGAGGTCACCGCCGAGCGAGACGAGCACTCCGGTGTCACACGATTCGGCGATCGCGCCTGCGGCCTCGTCCGCCGCGAGCGCTTTGGCGGTTGCCCCGAGGTCGAGCTCGGCACCAGGCGGCACGCAAAGCAAGTGGCGATTGTCGTCGAGCTCGACGTCCTTCCAGGTGGGGCCGCGGCGTCCGGGCGACGAAGCGATGCGCCAGCTCTTGCGTTCGCGGACGAGAGCGAATGTGCGGTCATAGCCTGCTTCCCGCAGCTGTGCGCCGAGCGTGGGGTCGAGACGCCCGTCGGTCATTCTCGCTGCGTCGAGTGCGCACCGCAGGAACCGTGCAAACAGGGGACTGATCGGAACCGATGATCCAGCGCAGGCATTCGCACGGACGAGCTCGGAGTCCGGGCGAAAACGGCTGCACGCAAGGTCGACCGCTTCGAGCGAGTCGTGAAGCTGCTCCAGCGCGGCCGGGAGCGCGGGTGGGTTGAGAAGTGCAATGGTCGCCGTGGTTCCGAGCGCGGAAAACGACGCCGCAGCCGGCGCGTGGGTCATGAGCCTCCGGAGACGACCACCGGTTGCTGATACGTCGGCGTCGGCGCGGGGGCGG
>Ga0265316_10006807_pt1 | contig 10868 bp, 8 predicted proteins | sample 4522metaG_FD_202092 | JGI IMG/M metagenome (GOLD analysis project Ga0265316, IMG submission 202092) | Rhizosphere microbial communities from Carex aquatilis grown in University of Washington, Seatle, WA, United States - 4-5-22 metaG | ecosystem: Host-associated > Plants > Roots > Rhizosphere >...
TACCGCTGCATCCGGTACTCGCGGAATACCTGAAACACTGGCGCACCCAAACCCCGCACTCGAAGGTCGATGATTTCGTTTTTCCGTCGCTGCTGAGGTTTGGGAGGGTTCCTATATCGGCTTCCATTTTCGTTGCCGACTATTTGCGGCCGGCAGCAACCGGAGCCGGTGTGATCTTGGCAAAGGGACAGCGCTTCGGATTTCACAATCTGCGGCACAGTCTGTCAAATTGGCTGGTGAATAAAGGAAAGGTCGATCCAAAGACTGTACAGGGGATGTTGAGGCATAGTGACATCCGCACCACCCTGAACCTTTACACCCAGGACGACCAGGACGAAAAGCAGGCAGCGCAAGGCGCCTTCTTAAGCGCAGTAGGACTTGGAAGTCGTCTAGTGCAGTGATTTGTGGATCGGATTGTGGATTGTCACTTGAGGTGCCATACAAGCTTAAGTCCTTTGCTTTGTATGGCGGGGACGACGGGGCTCGAACCCGCGACCTCTGCCGTGACAGGGCAGCGCTCTAACCAACTGAGCTACGTCCCCCAATTGCATGGGCTGCAACTTGGGCCTACGTCACATAGAATGAGCGGCTTTGACTTCAATTCGCTTCACGCGCTCAGCTCTATCATTGCGCCGGCGAAACCCGATTCCGAGAAGCTCTGCGCACTCCGCAACCAAACGAAAGAGCCTCGAAATCAACTTACCGGCGACGAAATCCAGTTTAGCAGATGAGTGGGGTCAATGGTGGCGTCCGAATACCCATTGTTGGCTCGTTTTTGGGCGCGTGGACCGAGCATCGAACGCTCCGCCATTGGAAATGATTTGCCACTTCTGCAGATCGCTCGAACCGGAATTCGCGCCGCAACTCGCTCGTCTTATCTGCCATGTTTGCGGCGCACCAGCTTTACCAGCACAATATCGTTGCTGTTCATGGGTAGTTCCACTTCGATCGTGCCGTCCGGCCCGCTGTGCATCAAGCGACGAGTCTCCGGAAGGTCGCGAGTCAAATCGTTGAGATGCGCAACCTGGGATGGAGTCAGATCTTTGGGAGAACCCATCTCCATGTAAGCGGTATAGGCATCGTTCGCGTGGTATCCAGTCCGATAAACCTCAAGGCGGTAAGCAGCGCCGGGGACCAGATGCGTAACCTGCAATTCAACAGGCACTGCTGAGTGGGCGGAAATCACTTTTGTGTAGAACGGCCGATCGCTTACCTTCTGTTCCGGCTGTTCAAAGTCCCAGATCACGGCCGTCAAGCTCCCATCCTTCGTTGAAAGCATGGCCTCAGGATCGATCGCTGCGATCTCGTCCCCCTCGACTGCATGAAGATACTTGTAGGCGAAGAAAGCCGGCTTGCGAATGCCCTCCCGGTTCAGAAGTCCGAATCCCCCATGAAACGATGCTGGGGGCGGTCCTGATTCCTCAAAGAGATCGCTGTACGTCCAGTAGCTCATGCCTTGCAAAAGTCCTTCGCTCGCCTTGATCTTGGTGAGAATGTACGGCGCACTGACGTAGGAATCGTGGACCGGATCCCGCGGCGTGTAGCTCGTGCTCCACTCGGTAAAGTACAGCGGTAGACCGGGGAACGCTGAAGCCGAAATCTGCTCGCGAACGCGCCGCACATCGCCGATGATCGCGTCCGGAGATGGATCGAGCTTGGTATCGCTCTTGCCCTGCTCATCGAGAAACCCGCCCTGAACGCCATACGTATGCGTGGTCACAAAGTCGATTGGAGCGCCGCTCTGCTTAACGTGCGCTAGAAACTCCGGCACCCATGCCGCGCCGGCCGTCGACGGTCCGCCAACACACAAAGCGGGATCGAGCGCCTTAACCGTAGCGGCCGTCAGATCGTATAGAGCAAAGTAAGCTTTTTGATCCCCGCCTTCCCAAAAGCCGGAGAGGTTCGGCTCGTTCCAGACTTCGAAGTACCAGGTACGCACCTCGTCTCGCCCGTAACGCTCTTCGATGTGGCGAATGAAGGCATCGACCAGATCATGCCATCCGTCCGGTTTCGGGTGCGATGTGTTGCCGTGCCAATAAAAAATGCTGTTCTGCGACGTGGCAAGCGCATCGGGCGTAAAGCCGAGCTCAACAAACGGTTTAATGTGCCGCGCCAGCAAGTCGTCGTAGAGCTGGTCGATCTTCGTCCAGTCATACACGGTCTTGCCGTTCTCCACCTTCACCGTTCCCAGCACATCGTGAAAGATGGCGTGAAAACGGATGTAGCGAAAGCCAAGCTCGTCCACCGCCAGCTTGAGCTGCGCCTGGCTGTCATCGCGAATCAGCGTTCCCGGGTAATCGGACCCCACCGACAGATCGAAGAATTGATCAACCGGCCCGCTGGTGCTGGTGATGTCCGCGACAATGCGGCGAGGTGGCGGCTGTTGCGCTCGCGCGCAAAGTGAGCCGGCGAGGGCTGCAGTAAGAGTGCCGAGGAGGACAAACTGAAAACGTCGCATCTGTGAGCTGAACATTGAGGTCGCACTTTCATTTAAACGTTTGCCTGCGAATTTGCAGCCAGCTTCGTCCTATTGCAGCTCGATTCGAATCGCTGCGCCTTTGTAATCCACGCTTCGGGCCTCGGTTGCCGTGAACGAAGAACCGGCGGGATGCGCTCTCGAAACAAGGACGACCCTGAAGGTCCGCTGCGGCAGCATTCCAGGGAACGCGCCGCTGCGTTCGCCGATCGTCAGCGTGTGCGAGGATTCCTTCCAATCGATCGGAATCTCGGAAAAAGCTCCCTTTTCGTAATCGAATGTGGTCCCTTGATCTTCATACAGCGTAAACCGGCCGTCGGCTCCCGCATAGACGTAGAGCGTGATGGGATCGGCAGGCTTCTCGCCGATGTATTGCATCTCCGGCTGGTAGGGGATAATCGATCCCGCGCGCACGAAGACCGGTATTTGATCGTAAGGCGCAGCCGCAACGATCGTGCCCGAACCGGCGGGCCGTCCGCTCCAGTAGTCATACCATTGCGCGCCGCTCGGAAGATAGACGGAACGGCTGCGCTGTTGGTATTGCGTAATGGGCGCAACCAGGAGCGCCGGGCCGAACATATATTCGTCGTTCAGCTCGCGCCCTGTGCGATCTTCAGGAAAGTCCATCACCAGCGCGCGCAGCATGGTGTAGTCCCGCTCCGTGGTCCAGCCGGCCATCGAGTAGATGTAAGGAAATAATGCGTAGCGCAGACGGTCGAATTTCAACTCAGCGTCGAAGGCCGGCGAACCCTCGCCGAGGCTCCACATTTCGCGGTGACGTAACTCGCCGTGCACCCGCAGCAGCGGCGTAAACGTCGAAAACTCAAACCAACGGGCATTCAGCTCGCGCCACTCCTCGCGGTTGGCATCAGTCATCGGCTCCTGCTCAAACTTCCGCTGCATCGTGTAGCCGCCCGTGTCCATGGTCCAGTAGGGTAGACCAGAAATGCTCGCGCCCAATCCCGCCGCAATCTGCTTGGTCATCGCGGTCCAGGTTGATGTGATATCGCCCGACCAATTCACAGTCGAGTAGCGCTGAAGTCCAGCGAAGCCCGACCGCGTAAGGATAAAGACACGCTGGTTAGGTGCCGCTTCGCGCTGTCCGGTGTAGACTCCCTCGCTATTTTCAAGCGCGTAACCGTTCAGCATGCGCGAGCCCGTGCCCATGTACGTTGGATTCATGTGCGTGCGCTGGCCGTCGAGAGTCGGGGGCGAGGGCATCAGGTCCGGTTCGGTGGCATCCATCCACCATGCATCGATCCCCTTCGAGAAAAGATGCGAATCGATCTGGGACCAGAAGAGCTTGCGCGCGCCGGGATTGAATGCGTCATAAAACGTGTAGGGCTGGTCGATCCAGTCGAGAATATGCTCCTTGAGATTCGGCGTGTACAAGAAACCATCGGCCAGCATCTCTTTGGCGTTTGCCGTATTGGGATTGAATTTTCCCCAGACAGAGATCATCACGTGCGCGTGTTGGGCGTGAATCGCTTTGATCCAGGCATCGGGGTCTGGAAAGCGCGTCGGATCAAATTCATGCGAGCCCCATGCGTCCGGGCGCCAATACTGCCAGTCCTGCACGATGTTGTCGAAGGGAATGTTGCGTTTGCGAAACTCTTGAACCACATCGAGCGACTGCTGCGCGGTCTCATAGCGCTGCCGCGATTGCCAAAGCCCGAAAACCCAGTTGGGCAGCATGGTCGCTTTGCCCGTCAACATTCGATAGCCGGCAATGACCTTGTCAATGGAAGGACCGTAAACAAAGTCGTAGTCGATGCCATCGCCGACCTCCGACCAGAGCGATGTGTTGTCGTCGGGCGGCGGCGTCTTCCATTCGAATTCGAGCGTGCTCTGTTGCTCCGGATCGTTTTCAATCCGGATCGGGTAATGGTGGCCCGCCTCGAGATGCACGCGAATCTGGTCGTTCGAGGTGAGCCAGTTCTGCCTCCAGTGATCCATCACCAATTTGCCATCGAGCCAGACCTTGATGCCGCCATTCGAGTAAGCCTTGAACTGATACTCGCCGGTCGTGGGAGCCTGAATCGATCCGTTCCATGCCTGTTTCCTCAAGCGCGGGCAAGGAGCGCCGCCATTACCGCAGCCGTCGGCCTGCGAAAGCAGGTGCAGCGAGATATCCGCGGTCTGGCTGGGCGGCGCGTCGCCATCGACAGCAGTCAGAGTGAGCCCGCCCGGCTTGCCTGCTGTGTCGTAAAGATTGGCGGCCGGAATCTCGCTAAAAGGCCGCAGGTCGCCGAAGCGCGTAAACGACGTGTTGTCCCAGAAAACCCCATAGCCCTTTGAAGACACAAGGAACGGCACCACCACATTCGTATTGTGTTGCCACAAGTCCAGGTCATAGCCTTTGATGTCGACGGTGCCCAACTGCATCTGACCCAACCCGTAGAGCGATTCACCGTCCTGCGCCGTCCACTTCTGCTGAATATGAAATGTCTTCTCTCCCTGCACATCGGCCGGATCGAGGCTTCGACCGTCTTTCGTCTCGCTCAGCAGCGGACGCCCATCCCGATCAGCAAATGAAACCGCGCCGCTCTCGCGATCGACACTGACGCGCAATTGATCGGTCACCAGGGTATAGCTGGCCTTCGACTCAGTGATTTGAAACGGCGTATTCTGTGGCGTCAATGGAACACGGGCGATCGAGGCGCGGCTGAAGAAGTCCGGCGACGCGGAAAAAGCCACGCGCACCGCGACGTCGCCCAAAACCTCGATACGCAATTCGCCAGTAGGCAAGCGCAGGCTCATCCCGTCCGGCTCACGCTCCATGGTGATTCCGGATGTGTTGATTGCCTGCCCTGAAACGCTCAAACAAAGGATGCAGAGAGCCAGGTAGATGTTTCGCATGTTAAAAGAATACGTCCAACGGGCGCCTTGTCGATGGCCGCCAACGGCAGCGCGCTTCAGGCGTTCACTACAGCCCGCGCGGCGCGCCCTGACGGCACGTAGCCCATGTCCATGGAGATTCCGCGAACGCACTGGAGTAAATGGTTGGCGATGGCCGGCAGCTTTTGCGCGGTCACTCGAAACGAGGGCCCGGAAACGCTCACTGCCGCCACAGGCAGCCGCTGCGCATCCAGAATCGGAACGGCGATGCAACGCAGACCTTCTTCAAGCTCTTCGTCATCGACCGCGTAGCCCCGGCGGCGGGTCTTTTCAAGCTCCGTGCGAAGAGCCTCGGGCGTTGAGATCGTCCGGTGCGTGGGCCGCTCGTAACGGATTCGCCGGATAACTTCCGCCGCGCGCTCCGGCGGCAGAAACGCCAGAATCGCCTTGCCAACTGAAGTGCAATGCACGGGGTTGCTGGCGCCAATGCGCGTAATCATGCGCACCGCGCGCGTGGGCTCAATCTTGTCGATGTAGATCACGCGTGCCGCCTCAAGCAGCGCCAGATGCGCCGTCTCTTCGGTCTCGGTCACTAGCCGCCGCAGGTGCGGCTGGGCCCGGTCGCGTAAATCGTACTGCTCAATGGCTCGGTTGCCGAAGTCGAACAGCCGCAGCCCCAGCCGGAACTTGCCGTTCACGGTTCGCTCCACCATGCGATGCCGCTCCAGAACCATCAGAAACCGGTGCGCGGTGCTCTTGTGCAACTGCAGCGAGGCCGCCACTTGCGCCAGGCCGAGCGGCGTTTCGCTTTCACCAAGCAAATCGAGCACCGCAAACGCGCGGTCTAGAGCTTGAACTTTGTATGTGCCTTGGGGAGCCGCGTCTCGCATATTGATCCTCTGTTCCAAGCCTTGAGTCCATCTCTAGATTCTCATATGATGGGACGCGGGTCAACTGGTGAAACGCCGGCTTAGTCGACGACGTTCGCAATAAGAACAGGGGAATTTGTGCTGGCATAAGCGCCGCCAGGCGCCGGCGGAATTAGACCTTGTCTTCTGTCTCTTCCAATTCGCCGCCCTCGCCTGGCGCGAGAAACAAGTTCGCTTCCAGTCCGTGCTGGCGGGTGTAGAGATCGTGGTACCGGCCGCGCAACGCGAACAGCGCGCCATGGTTGCCGCGCTCCACGATGCGCCCTCCCTCGACCACGAGAATCTGGTCGGCGCGGCGGATGGTCGACAGGCGGTGCGCAATCACGAAGGTCGTGCGCCCCTTCATCAGCTCCGCAAGGCCGCCCTGGATCATCGCCTCGGATTCGGAATCGAGCGAACTGGTCGCCTCGTCAAGAATCAGGATCCGCGGCTCGGCCAGCAAGGCTCGAGCAATCGACAGCCGCTGACGCTGCCCGCCACTCAGCTTGACGCCACGTTCGCCAACGATCGTGTCGTAACCTTCAGGAAAGCGCTCGGTGAACTCATCCACGCAAGCCGTGTGGCACGCGAAATGAAACTGCTCCTCGGTCGCGTCGGGCCGCGAAAACATGATGTTCTCGCGGATGGTTCCGTCGAAGAGAAACGACTCCTGAAGCACCACGCCCAGTTGCGAGCGGTAGGTATTCAAGTCCACAGTCGCGAGGTCGATGTCGTCAACCAGCACCTGCCCAGTGACTGGCGTGTGGAAGGCACAGAGCAGGCTGATGATCGTCGACTTGCCCGAACCCGATGATCCCACCAGCGCGGTCACCGATCCCGGATCGGCCCGAAACGTTACGTCGTGCAGTACCGGTTTCTCCGGCGTGTACGCAAAATCCACATGTTCAAAGCGCACGTAACCCTGGATCTCGCCCAGCTTGACCACGCGGCCAGCATCCGCGAACTCGTCATTTTCCGAAAGAATCTCCATGGTGCGATCGATGCCAGCCACAGCCTCGGTGAGCTGCGTTCCGATATTCACCACCTGGATCACCGGCGCAATCATGAAGGCCAGGAACATCGTGTATTGGATATAGGTTCCGTCGTCCATGCGGCCTTGCAATGCCAGGTGACCTCCCATGAACATCACCATTGCGCCTACAATCCCGAGCACCGTCGTCGCCGTCATCGACATGACGCTGGTCATGGTCAGCGTCTTCATCACGTTGTCAAGCAGGCGCAGCACGCCCACTTTGAATACAGCCGCTTCGCGCTCCTCGGCGTGGTATCCCTTCACCACGCGCACGCCGCCCAATGACTCGGTCAGCCGCCCCGTTACTTCGCCGGTAATCTTACCCCGTTCGCGGAAGATTGGACGGATCGTTTTGAAGGCGTACTGCAGAACGAAGACGAAAACGCCGACCACCGCGAAGACGATCAGCGTCATCTCCGCGCTGCGGTGCAGCAGGAAGATGAACGCCATTACCGCGGTCAGCAGGCCGCCAACAAACTCCACAAGGCCGGTTCCGATCAGGTTGCGCACGCCTTCCACGTCGCTCATGATCCGCGAGACCAGCAGGCCGCTGCGGTTGGCGTCGTAAAAGCTGACTGACAGGCGGCCTACGTGGCGCTGCACCTCCTGGCGCAGATCGGCGATCATGCGTTGCGCCGCCTTTGATAACAATTGTGTATTTGAAAACGACGTAATCGACTGGATGATCGTGGCAACAAGTACCGCAATCACCAGCGGCATCAGCTTGGCGCTATCATGCTTTCTGAGCACCAGGTTGACAAACGGTCGGGCCACAAATGGCAGCGTCAAGCCGGCGACACGATTGATGGCCACCAGCAGCAGGCCGAGTAGCAACAGCCATTTCCTCGGCCGCACCAGCCTCCAGATCTCCGGCATCGCCTTGCGGAAATCGACCTTTTTCTTCTCTTGGCCTCCGCCAGCGCGCGCGCTTCCGCCGCGCGGTGAGCGCTCGGCACGCATGCCCATTCCCATTCCGCCGCGCATTGTTCCCATGAGTTATACCTGACGTGACCTGCGTGCTTTGATGAACGAACGGACGCAAAGATTCACGTATATCAATAGCAGGACGGCCATCGTGAGTTGCGATCCCAGCGCAATCGGGTTTGGGCCGATGCCCTGCGAGCGCGCACTCGTGTATTCATGGAGCGCCGAACCGCCCGCACCAAGGAATCCCAGCAGCCCTACGGTCACATTGATGTGCATGAAAAGCTTACGCCGCCCTTCACTCGGACTGATGGCGAGGAAGCCGCCTGCAACCAGCGCCAAGCCAAACCAGGCAGGAATCAATGCCGTGTGGTGGATGCTCCCTGAGCCCCAAAAACCCACTAATCCTAATATGATCAGCAAAACTCCGAAGACAATCGTTACCCTCGCCATGCCGGTTCTCCATCCTTCCGCATCGCCAAGGATAACAGTTGAGAGCGGCCGGTGATCACAGACCACCGGCCACTGTCTTTACCGCTGAATCCGCGCCGAACCGCCCTTTGCAAACGCGCGCACCTGATCTAGAGTCGCCATGGTCGTGTCGCCGATGAAGGTCGTAAGCAGCGCGCCGTGCGCCCAGCCGAGCTTCAGTGCATCCTCGGGTTTCTCGCCGCCCAGCAAGCCGTAAATGAATCCCGCCGCAAATCCGTCGCCGCCACCCACGCGATCCACCACGTCGAGCTCCGCCGTCGGCGCAACATACGTCTTGCCATCGATCCACGCCACCGCGCTCCAGCTATGCCGGTTGGTGGAGTGCACCTCGCGCAGCGTAGTCGCCACAATCTTCACGTGAGGATGCTTTTTGACGACGTTGTCGATCATTCCAAAGAAAGCCGCCGGATCGAGCTTCGATTTCGCGTGGACATCGGGTCCCGGAATGCCAAGTCCCTTCTGTAAATCCTCCTCGTTCCCGATCAGCACATCGACGTTCTTTACGATGGTCGCGATCGTCTCCACAGCTTTGTCAGCGCCGCCTGAGATCTTCCACAACTTCTCGCGAAAGTTCAGGTCAAACGATGTCACCGCTCCGGCTTCCTTGGCTGCTTTCATCATCTCTGCAACCAGGGGCGCGGTGGTCGAGGACAGCGCGGCGAAAATACCGCCCGAGTGCGCCCAGCGCACGCCCTGCGCGCAAATTGTTTTCCAGTCGAAGTCGCCCGGCTTCAGCATCGCGCCCGCTTCATTGGCGCGGTTGTAGAAGACCACCGGCGGCCGCACGCCCGCGCCACGGTCGCTGTACACAGTCGCCATATTTGGGCCCGTCGCGCCGTTGTGCTCAAAGTGCTTGTAGATCGGCCTCACGCCCATCGCGCGGACGCGCTCGGCGATCAGGTCGCCGATGGGATAATCCACCATCGCCGAAGCTACCGCCGTCTTCATTCCAAAGCAGTCGGAAAGGTTCGCCGCCACATTGAATTCGCCGCCGCTCACGTGAATCTTGCACTCCGTCGCCTTGCGAAAGGGAATGATTCCCGGGTCGAGGCGGTGCACCAGCGCCCCAAGCGCGAGAAAATCCAAAGCACCATCCTTGCGAATATTCAGCCCGTCACTCATCGTTCTCTCCTTGCCTTCTTACAGATTTCCCGTCGTTCAGAACTAGATTCATCGCCCAACTTTGCAATGCGACTCGAAACTTCGCGTTCCCGTACACAAGCTAAAAGCCAACAGCCAGGAGCTAAGGGCTTCCTTTCAGCCCTCCAGCTTCTTCACATCCGCCTCGACTTGTTCCGGCGTCCACTCATTCCCCGGATAAAACTGCACCACCTTGCCATTCGGCCCAATCAAAGTGGTCGAAAGCGTGTGCGTGATCGTATCTTCAGGCCCGGGAGTGATGCCTACATCGAAGTACTTCGCCATCTCCAGCAACTCCTGCTTCGTCGGCACGGCAAAGTCCCAATGCGCAAAGGCCCCCTTCACGTCGCTGCCAATGTATTCGGCTCCATATGCGCGGAGTCGGGCAGGCGTGTCGTGTTCCGGATCAAAGCTGATGCACAGGAGGTGTGTCTTCGCGTAAAGGGCAGGGTCCGCAGCCAACTGCTGATTGATCACCGCAAAGTTGTGCGTGATCAGAGGGCAGAAGTTGGGCAGCGGGCAGCGCGTGTAAATGAACGTCAGCAGCAGCGTCTTTCCGCGAAATTGGCCCAGATGAACCGCGCGCCCATCCTGATTGCGCAGCTTGAAATCCGGCACCGTGTCGCCGGGCGCGGGCACGTGATAGATTACCGCGGGTTTGTAATCCGGCTTGCCCTGCGCGATCACAACAATGTGATCCAGCACCACCGTCTCTTCGGAACTCTTTGACACCAGCACGTCTGCGGTAATCGTGTCCCCGGGGTGCAAATCGCTGGCGATGGTCGGGTCCTTCAGCTGGTAGGGCATCGTCATCGCATCCATGAAGCCCGGAATGGCTTCGTGATCCACGACTATAATCCCGTGAGCAACATCGGTTGAGACGATTTTTCCGCGCAGGTGATACACCGCGTCCTGTGGGCTCGTTGAGCTCTGCGGCCCATGTTGTGAGCTGGAATGGCATCCCGCAAGAACAGCAGTTGCCAAAACGCAGCTTGCGAAAAAGATACGCATGATAACCATTAGTTTACAACCGGTGGACTGACCGCATAAAAGAGGC
>Ga0265316_10006809_pt1 | contig 10867 bp, 7 predicted proteins | sample 4522metaG_FD_202092 | JGI IMG/M metagenome (GOLD analysis project Ga0265316, IMG submission 202092) | Rhizosphere microbial communities from Carex aquatilis grown in University of Washington, Seatle, WA, United States - 4-5-22 metaG | ecosystem: Host-associated > Plants > Roots > Rhizosphere >...
CCAATTGCGCGCGGTCGTTCACCCCCGACATTTCCTCGGCCGAAACGTCGACCGAATCCACGCCGATGGTGGCAGCAGCCTGCGCCACGATGTCGGTCAGGTAGTACTCGGCCTGGGCGTTGCGCGCAGAAAGTTTAGCCGTGGCCTTGCGCAAGAACTCTGCCGGGCCAGCGTAGATGCCTGCATTGACCTCGGCGATGCGGCGCTGGGCGTGGCTCGCGTCCTTGTGCTCGACCACGTCGACGATTTTTCCGGCGTCGTCGCGCACGATGCGCCCGTAGCCCGTGGGATCGCGCACCACCGAAGTCAGCATGGCCAGTCCGCCGGTCTTCTTGGCCTGCGCGACCAAGCTAGCCAGGGTTTCCGCGCGCAGAAGCGGCACGTCGCCGTACAGGATCACCACCAGCCCGTCGAAGTCCGCCAGCGGCCTAAGCCCCAGGCGCACGGCGTGGCCCGTGCCTTTCTGCTCTTTCTGTTCGACCGCGGTGACGGATCCAGGACCGAACCGCTCATCCAAGGTCTTGGCTACCTCTTCGATTTGATGGCCGAGCACGGCCACGATGGTCGTGGCACCAAGACCGCGGGCACTCTCGACGGCATAGGCCACCATGGGAACCCCAAGCAGGGTGTGCAGCACCTTGTTTTTGGCCGAATTCATCCGGGTTCCTTTCCCGGCCGCCAGGATCATGCAAGCGGTTGTGGACTTGGGGCGACGACTTCTCACGTAGGCAACTCCTTTGTGGTCGGGGGACATTCTACGTCAAAGTACTCGTCAGGCGTCTTTTCCGAATGAATACGGTATACAATCCTTCGCCCATGTCGCCCTACGTGCTCGTGGTCGAAAGTGACCCCGAAATGCAGCGTCGCATCGGGGATACCCTCTCCGAAGCCCACTATGCCCTCGCTTCCGAGGCCGAGATCGGCTGGGCCAAGCGCAGCATGCTCATCCAGCCGCCTGACGCGGTCGTGATCGACACCCACCTACCTGACGGCAGCGGTTTCGCTCTTGCCGAGGAAATCCGGCGAACCCCGGAAACCGAGCACGCTCCCATCTTCTTCGTCGCCAGTACCCACCGCGGGGCCGGCCACGCCTCGGAGGCGCGGCGCCGCTTTGCTCCCGCCGAGTACCTGCCCACGCCCCTCGACGTGTCGCGCCTGCTGGCCTTGCTGCTGGAAAGGGTTCCACCCAAAGAAGTCACCTTGGAACCACTGGTGCCCAACTATCCCGGCTCGGCCATCTTGGACCTGGAAGAGAGGCGCGAGCGCCGTCACGTGGAAACCGCGGCCAGGTCCATGAGCGCGGGCGATCCCGACCTGCGCGGATCGTTGGCGCGCCAGCCGTTCGCCCACCTGCTGCAACGGATTTATGCGGGCCGTCTGACCGGCGCGCTTCTGCTCACCAGCGCCCAGGTCAAGAAGATCGTCTACGTCGAAAACGGTTACCCGGTCGCCGTGCGCTCGAACGATCCCACCGAGTGTCTGGGGCAGATTCTCCTCCAACAGAGGATGATTTCGGCCGAGACGCTGGCCGAATCGCTGCGCCAGATGAAGGCCAGCAAGAAGCGCCAGGGCGAACTGCTTGTCGAGATGGGCGCGCTTTCGCCTTACAACCTGTCGCGTGCCTTGGTCCTGCAGATGGAAGCCAAGCTGCTCGAGGTTTTCTCGTGGCGCGAGGGCCGCTTCGCCTTCAAGAAGGGACAGCCCGCGCAAGATCAGCCCGTGCGCCTCGAACGCTCGCCCGCGGCGCTCATTCTCGAAGGCATCCGGCGCTCGTACGATGCCGAACGCATGCACAGCGTTCTCGATCCGTACACGGGTCTTTTCCTCATGCCCTCGCCGGATCGCCGCCAGCGTTTGCAAGACATCACCGCGGATCCTAATGAACAGCGCTTTATCGACGGTCTCGACGGCACCGTGAAGTTCGAGGCCGCGCTGGCCACGACCATGATTCCCACCGACCGAGCCCGGCTGCTCTTGGTGGCCATGGCCGAGGCTGGCATGATCATTCCGTCGCAACAGCCCGCCTCGAAAGCGGTGGAAGAGGTTCAACCCCTGGCGGATTCGCAGCCTCATCTGGTCGCGGGCGGGCGCAGCCGCGACGACCTTGTGGCCATCTTGGAGGTCATGCACCACCAGACCCACTTCGAGGTGCTTGCCCAGGATCGCGAAGCCACCCAGTCCGAGGTCGACACCGCCTACGAGGTGCGAGCGCGCGAGTTCCACCCCGACCGATTCCGCATGCGCACCGAAGGCGTGCGCGTGCTGGCCGAGCGCATTTTCGAGCGCCTGGAAGAAGCGCATGCCGTGCTGTCCGACGCCACCGCGCGACGGCGCTACATCGCCCAGCTCGACAAGATTCGGGCGACGAAGGCAGCCAGTGGCGAGGAGGTGGTGCCGCCTAGCGAGTCCCCGCAGGTGGTTGCTGAGCGCATCTATTTTCAAGGCGTGGCGCACTTGCGCGCCCGTCGCTACCGGGACGCCGCCGAGGCTTTTCGTCAGGCCACGGCCTTGGCGCCAGGTCAGGCCAGCTATCGCAGCGCCCTTGGCTGGGCGCTTTACCGGCAAGCGCCCGCGGATCCGCGCGCCGTGGCCGCGGGGCTGGGCGAGCTTCTGCGCGCGGCCGACTCGGATCCCAAGAATCCCTGGTCGCGCGTATCGCTCGGCCGTTTCTATGCCGAAACCGGCATGCCCGACGAGGCCATCCGCATTTTCGAGGAAGTTTTGCGCATGAGCCCCGGGCTTTCTGATATCGAAGAGGAAATCCGCCGTCTCAAAGGAGCATCATGATCCAGTCCGATTTCGCTTGGATGAATGGAAAGCTGATTCCGTTCGCCCAGGCGACCACGCACATCTCGGCCTTCACCCTGCACTACGGGGTCGCCGCGTTTGAAGGCATCCGCTGCTACAAACGCGCCGATGGGCGCAGCGCCGTGTTTCGTTTGCGCGAGCACATCGAACGCCTGTTCGGTTCGATGAAGGTCTGCGGAAACCAGGTGCCATTCTCTATCGAGCAAGTCGAAACCGCGTGTCTGGAAGTCCTGCGCGCCAACAAGCTTGACGAAGCCTACCTGCGCCCGCTGGTGTACGCTGGCGCTGGATCGCTGGGCTTAGGCGCGAAAGATGCGCCCATCGAGACCGTGGTCATCGCCTTTCCCTGGGGCGCGTATCTCGGCGAAGAAGCCCTGCAAAAAGGCATCCGCGCGCATTTGTCGACCTTCGTGCGTGGGCACGTGAACCACACCATGAGCAAGGCTAAGATCTCTGGCCAATATGTGAACTCGGTACTGGCCAAGCGCGAGGCGCAGCGCCAGGGCTTCGACGAGGCCATCATGCTGGATGCCGACGGTCGCGTGGCCGAGGGCACGGGCGAAAACATCTTCGCCGTTCACAAAGGCCGCATCTACACCCCGCCGCTGGACATGCCGATTTTGGAAGGCATCACGCGCGACGCGGTCATCACCTTGGCCAAAGAGGCTGGCATCGAAGTCGTCGAGCAGTCCTTCACGCGCGACTTTCTTTACCAGGTGGCCGAGGTCTTCTTCACCGGCACGGCCAGCGAGGTCACGCCGGTGCGCGAGATCGATTGCCGCACCATCGGCAGCGGTCAACCCGGCCCGGTCACGCGCAAACTGCAAGCCGCCTTTGCCACCGTGGTGAAGGGCCCCGGCGAGCCGCGACCCGAATGGCTGGCCTACCTCTAATATGAGTCGCAAACGCGTACTGGTCACCGGGGGCGCGGGCTTTGTTGGCTCGCATTTGTGCGAACGCTTGCTGGCCGACGGGCACGAAGTCATATGCCTGGATAACTTCTTCACCGGTACGCACGCCAATGTCGCGCATTTGCGTGAGCACCCGCGCTTCGAGCTGTTCCGTCACGACGTGCAAGAGCCGCTGACCATGGAGGTGGATCAGATCTTCCACTTAGCGTGCCCGGCGTCGCCCATCCACTACCAGCGCAATCCCGTGCGCACGATTCGCACGGCCGTCGAAGGAACTCTGAACCTGCTCGATGTCGCCCGTGAGTGCGGCGCGCGCATGTTGATCGCGTCGACCAGCGAAGTGTACGGCGATCCGGCCGAACACCCGCAGACGGAATCCTACTGGGGCAACGTCAATCCCATCGGCCCGCGCGCCTGCTACGACGAGGGCAAGCGCTGCGCCGAGGCGCTGGCCACTTCCTACGCCAGCCAATACGGCGTGCAGGTTCGCATCGCGCGCATCTTCAACACCTACGGCCCGCGCATGCACGAAAACGACGGTCGTGTGGTGTCCAACTTCGTGGTCCAGGCCCTGTCCGGCAAGCCGTTGACGATTTTCGGCGACGGCAAGCAGACCCGTTCATTCTGCTACGTGAGTGATCTCGTCGAGGGCTTTGTTCGCCTCATGGCCAGCGAACACGGCTGCGACCCCGTGAATCTCGGCAACCCACGCGAGAGCACCATGATCGAGCTGGCAACGCTCATCAAGCAAATGACAGGCTCGCCCTCCGAAATCATCCACGAACCTTTGCCCAAAGACGACCCCGTGCGCAGGAATCCGGATATCACCCGCGCGAAGAAGCTGCTCGGAGGTTGGGGCCCGAAGGTGCCGCTGGAAGAGGGGATTGCCGCGACGATTGCGTATTTCAGGGGCGTGGTCGGGCAGGGCTAGGCCGGCCAGCCATGCTGACAAAGGGATCGGACATCCATGAAAAGCTAACTTATGACAATAGATTTTCATGTTAGAATCGTCGGGTGGTGATCGACCGTTTGGAGCACGTGGCCAGGCTTCGCTGGCTCTTTCGAACCTTTCCTGTCGTCGGCCTTATCGGTGCGCGGCAGGTGGGCAAGACCTGGTTGGCGGGGCGTCTTGCCGACGAAGGAGGGAAAGAGGTCACTCGCTTCGACTTGGAGAACCCGGCGGATCTCGGCCGGCTTGCCGATCCGCTTCTCGCCCTGGAAGGACTGCGAGGGCTGGTTATCATCGACGAGATCCAGCGCCGCTCGGATCTGTTTCCGGTCCTGCGTGTGCTGGCGGATCGGCCGCGCCGCCCGGCCCGCTTCCTGATCCTGGGCAGCGCAACCCGCGATCTGTTGCGACAGTCGTCGGAGACACTGGCTGGCCGGATCGCCTACCATGAACTGGGCGGTTTTGCCCTCGCAGAAGCCGGGGCCGGACACCTGTCGCGGTTGTGGCAGCGGGGTGCGTTTCCCCGCTCGTACTTGGCTCGTGGCGAGGCCGCAAGCGTCGTCTGGCGCGAAGAGTTCGTGGCCACTTTCATCGAGCGGGATCTGCGCGCGCTCGGGTTCGATCTGCCTCCTGCTACCCTGGGGCGGTTTTGGACCATGCTGGCGCACTACCATGGTCAGATCTGGAATGGGGCCGAACTCGCGCGCGCATTCGCGATCTCCGAGACAACCGTGAAACGCTACCTCGACGCCCTGACCGGGACCTTCATGGTGCGGCAGCTTCGTCCCTGGTCGGAGAACCTGGCCAAGCGTCAGGTGAAGACCCCCAAGGTTTACTTGGCCGACAGCGGAATTCTCCACGCGCTACTCGGGATTCGCGATCGCGCCGCGCTGGAGATGCATCCTAAGATCGGCGCATCGTGGGAAGGATTCATGCTGGAACAGGTCGCGCATCGCCTCGGAGCGGGCGCCGATGAGTGTCACTTCTGGGCGACCCACCAGGGTGCCGGGCTGGATCTCCTTGTGGTGCGCGGGGGCACGCGGCGCGCGTTCGAAATCAAACGCACGACTACGCCAACCGTGACCAAATCCATGCGTGTCGCCATGGCTGATCTCGGGATCGATTCCATGGACGTCATTCACGCTGGCGCGAGCACCTTTCCGCTGGGCCCCGGGATCAGGGCAGTTGCGGCAACCAGGGTGCTGGAAGATGTCGAGAAGCTATAGTGGCGCCCCGAAGATGCCGAAGGTCATGGCCGGCTTCTTCCCCGAGTTCACCCTGTCGAAGACGCAGCTCTTGAGCGCCATCTCGGCCAGATCCAGCCGGTTCCAGTTTCCGCCATAGAGCGTGCGAGACACTGTTCTTACAACCGCCACTGCAACCAGTGCCTGATCCGGAATGTGCGAGTCGCACAAGGCGATGGCACGGTCGTCGAGAGGAGCAGTACTACCACCGCTACGTTGTGGCGATGCTCATCGACGAGCGCTTCGACATGGCGCTCGACATCGAGCAACTTTTTCCGCACGACTTGCGCCCGAAGGGCGCGGCCAAGAACGATGAAGACGAAGGCGAGTTGACGGCTGCCCGACAGTTACGCCGGGTGAAACACACCTACGGCTGGCTGCAGGTGGTTGTCGCCGAGGGGCTGTATCCGAATGGCCCTTTTCTGATGGTGGTGAAGCAACTTGAGTTGTGGGACTGCCGTGGGATCAAAACCCTTAGCACCTACGACGGGGCGCTCCGGGTGGTCCGCGCTCAGGTGACCAGCCCAGCGAATCACCAGCCCACGGTACCAACCCCGACGAGGCGGGGCTTCCCAGGCACGAACACCAGCGCGGCAGTCAGCCACACCACCGGCCCATGGCCGTTCTGCGCCCGGCAGGAGCGGAGCGGATGCCGGGCGCAATGTCTGCGCTTTGCATCCCGCGCCGTGTGGAACACCTGGGTCAGATGCGAATGGGCTTGCTAAGAAGGTGTGCCTGAGATACTATGGCGCAACGGATTAGCCATGCCGACGCCAAGCCATAACGACATCAATCGAAACCAACTTTGGCTGAAACTTGCAGCCTGTTTTCTCCTGCCGCTGCTTGCCTCAACCTCCGCCCAAGCCGCAGGCAAGGAATCGAAGGAACGCGCCGCTCGCAGGGCATGTCTATCGGGAAACGTCGACAAGGGTGTCGCGATTCTAAGCGACTTGTTCGTCGATTCTGGCGACCCCAACTACATCTACAATCAGGGTAGATGCTACGAGCAGAACCACCGTTGGGAGGACGCCACCTCGCGGTTCTTGGAGTATTTGCGCAAGTCTCCCCGCTTGGAAGATGCGGACAAGACTGAGGTCCAAAAGCACATCGCGGATTGCCAATCATACCTCGGCAAAGCCAGCCCTGCCCAGGCGCCGGCAGCCGAACCGCCGAAAGTCATCGCGCTGGCGCCGGCCAGTAGTCCACCCCCTTCCTACGCACCTTTGCCGACGCCTTCAATTCAGCAGGCTCAAACGAGTCCTGCAAGCCTACATGGTTCCGGTCTACGAACTGCCGGAATTGTAACTCTTGCGGTTGGGGGTGCGGCCCTCATCACTGGTGTTGTCTTGAACATCAAGGTCGACAGCATGTCGAGCGACCTTGAGCAGAACTGGGTTCCCAGTACCAACTCCAGTCGAGAAAACTACAAGACATTCGGTTGGATTGGCTACGGCGTCGGCAGTGCGTGTATTGCTGGTGGTGCGCTCCTTTACTACCTCGGCTGGCGGAACGGGCAGTCGACTCGCGAATCCGTAGGGTTGGTCCCAGTCGTTGCAGGAGGGCAGATCGGAGCAACGCTCGGAGGTGTGTTCTGATGATGCGTGCTTCACGTTTTCGCAAGGTTAGTCGTTCTAGTCACAGCATCGCCGCCTTCATCACGTTCATCCTGCTTTCGTTCACCGGTTGCTTTCGCGATCCGGACCTCAACAAAGTTCTCTGCCATAGTCCCAAAGGCAACTGCCCTGGCGACTATGTCTGTAAGTTGGCAGGGGGAATCGGCCGTTGTTGCAAGCCCGACGACCTCAACTGCCCCATTCCGGCGCTGGATGCGTCGGCAAGCGAGGCCCTCGGTGAGGTTGGCTACACGCCGCAGACGGAGGCTGGATCGGAGGTGGACGGTCAGAAGATCGATGGGACAGCGATGGACGGCCCGGCTCTCGATGGGGCCACGGGAACGACGATTGATACTCCAACGCCGACGATTGATGCGACTGCCGATGCGCCTTTGCCCCCTCCCGACGGTGTTGTCGATGTCTCATTCTACGGTGAATCTGACTCTTCGTTGGCTGCGGAGGCTGGTAGCTCGGAGGGAGGCACGTTGCTAAAGGGTCAGGGCGAAATCTGTGGCAGCGGTACTGAATGTGCCAATGGCCAGTGCGCTGACGGCGTTTGCTGCGATAAGGCTTGCAACGGCTGTAGTGCGTGCACGCAGAAACTGACGAGCAAATCGGATGGGACCTGCGCTCCGGTCTCGAATGGAATCGATCCGCACGGGATCTGTGGATCAAGTTGCAGCGGCAGCACTCTGAGCACGTTAGTTTGCAACGGATCCGGCACTTGTGCATCTGCGACATCTCAGCCTTGTCCTGGCGGCGTTCAGTGCGCGAGCTCGACGGCGTGCATGGGCGCAGGTTGCTCTTCCGATTCCCAATGCGCTAGTGGGTACCGTTGCAGCGGGACCTCATGCGTCCTCAAGAAGGCGCTTGGCTCCACCTGTGGAGCTGGCAGCGAATGTTCGGGCGGCAACTGTGTCGGTTCCATTTGCTGTTCAACTTCATCATGTCCGGCGTGTCAGGATTGCTCGGGAACGGGAGGAACCTGCACGATGACTGCCAACAGCAACGGCCAATCGTGCGGAGCGAACATGTATTGTAACGCTGGTACATGTGGTGCCTGTACACCAAACCAGAGTTGTAGTACTGGCAACATGTGTGAAATCGGCAGTACATCGTGCGCAACGGGGCGTTCCGTGTGTTTGAAGGCTGGCAACAAGGGCAGCGGAACATCTTGTGGCAACGCCCAGACATGCAGCGGAAATACGCTGACGTATGCAACCACTTGTAACGACTCCGGAGTCTGCGTAGCGGGTGGCTCAACCACCTGCCAGTATGGCTGCAGCGGTAACAGCTGCCAGACGTTGTATCCGGACGGCACCGCCTGCACTGCCAACTCCCAGTGTCAGTCTGGGGGTTGCAATATCAACCAGCTGTGCGCGGCTTGTGGTGCTCAGAATCAACTGTGCTGTGTCCCCGGGATCTGCAATGCGGGTCTTGCTTGTGATGGAGTCGGGTGCACAGCTTGCGGGGCCGAAGGCCATCCTTGCTGCCCTTCCCCCGCAAGCCCGTGCAACGGAGCGAATCTGGTTTGCAATGGCGGTACCTGCTGGGCACTGCAGCCCATCGGCGGCTCCTGCACGAGTGGGTCACTTTGCCAGTCCGGCGCTTGCGACTACACCTACACGTGTGTGGCCTCTTGTGGGAACTACGGTGAGTCGTGCTGTGCTGGAGGTACCTGCAACGATCCCTCGACCCTGGCATGCAATTTCTCAGCCCACTACTGTTACAACTACCATGGTGGTGGCTAAGGCGCAGCGAGTGCTCGGCCCCAGGAAGACCTCGTAGTTTGGAGTTTCTGCCCTTCACATGCGAAGGGCGCATCGAGGGATTGTCTGGCTACTGCACCCAGTCGCTGGTGGCCTTGGCGGCTAGCCAGTTCTTTACGACGGTGCCAAACGGGGTGAGTGTCGTGAGACCGCTGTCCGAGAACATGCTGGGCGTCCAGCTGTTGTCGGTGACCCAAGCGGTCCAACTGCCTCCGTTTGCATCGACCAATGCCTCAAAATCGGTGCCCCATGTCGCACTCGATGTAACTAGATTGGCGTCGGATCCACTCACCGCGTAGCCCCACTCAGTGAAGAACACGGGCGCCTTGCTCACGGCCGTTGCAACCTGTTGCTTGAATCCTGCGCTCCAGTTGCCCGGATAGACATGGGCCGTGTACATCAAATTGGCGCCGGTCGGGGCGTCGCTCGCGGCGTCGCCGGGGTGTTGGTCGTAGCTCATCGACGGAACGATAATGACGTTGTTGGGAGCACCTTTTCGGATAGTGTCAATCCAGCCTTGCACGATGGGCTTGAAGGTTGCCCACGAGGCTGAGCCGTTGATGGGTTCGTTGAAAGGCTCGAAGATCACATTGGCGTAGCTGGCGAACTTGGGGGCGATATCGGTCCAGAATGTTGTTGCATCGTTTGCGGTCGCCGTAGCAGTCGTTCCAGACACGGCATTGTCGATTTGATGGTGGTCGATGATGACGTACAGGTTCTTGCTGGTTGCGTAGTCCACTGCTGGCTTGAGAACTTTGCTGACGTAGTCGGCGGCCGTCATGGGTGAAGTGGGGGTGCAGCCTGCACTCGGGCCGCTGCCAACCGGGTACGGCAAAGGCGAGCAGTACGGATAGCTACCATTGTAATCAACCTTCGGATACACCGGCAGGCGCACCACGTGGCCTTGCACGCCGGCAGCCGCGATCTTGTCCATGCGGGCGGATATTCCGGCGACGCTATTGCCGCCGTAGGCGTAAAGCGCACCGATGTCGATCAGGGCCGAGCCGCGAAGGACGACGGTCTTGCCATTGGCTTGCAGCTTGGTGCCCACGACCGTGAGTGCAGGCAAGCCACCGCTGCTCGTGGTTCCACCTGTGCCGGATCCGCCGCCGGTGCCGGATGTGCCGCCGGTGCCAGCGCCGCCGGTTCCGGATGCGCCACCGGTGCCTACGCCGCCGGTGCCAGCCCCACCCGTGCCGGTTCCACCGCCGCCGCCTTTGGCGCAGGTCGGACAGACGCCGCTGCCACCGGTGCCGCCGCCGGTGCCCGATGCGCCGCCGGTTCCGGACATGCCGCCGGTGCCCGATTCGCCGCCCATTGCACTCGTGCCCCCCGTGGCCTTGCTGCCGCCAGAGCCAGTCGCACCACCGCTGCCCGTTGCTCCGCCGGCACTCGAACTGCCGCCGGTAGCGCTAGTTCCGCCACCTGCGCTGGCACCCCCGCTGCTTGTCCCGCCCGAGGCGGTCGTGCCGCCCGACGCCGACGCCCCACCGCTGGCGCTGCCGCCCAAGGATGTCGTGGTGCCGCCCGATGCGCTGCCGCCGTTTGACGTGTTGCCGCCCGCCCCTCCGCT
>Ga0265316_10006810_pt1 | contig 10866 bp, 5 predicted proteins | sample 4522metaG_FD_202092 | JGI IMG/M metagenome (GOLD analysis project Ga0265316, IMG submission 202092) | Rhizosphere microbial communities from Carex aquatilis grown in University of Washington, Seatle, WA, United States - 4-5-22 metaG | ecosystem: Host-associated > Plants > Roots > Rhizosphere >...
CCGCCGCCGAGCAGCGCTCCATTCGCGCCGCGGCGGCGTGGTTCAAGAAGACGGCTATCTATGGTCAGCGCTGGGAGCGCGCGCCTCAAGGATCGCGGCTTGTTTCCACTCAGGGTGCGGAGCCCATCTGGGCGCGCTACTATCAAATCGGAACGGACCTCCCTGTATTTGGCGATCGCGACAAGTCCATTCACGACAACGTCAATGAGTTGTCCAGCGAGCGCCGCAATGGCTACAGTTGGTACAGTGCCGATTCACAACGCGCCCTGGAGCGCTTCGAAAGATGGAGCGCGGAACACTCGGAGTCCAAATGACGAATTACCGCAGACTGGTTTGGTCAATCGTGCTCGCCGGAACGGTGGGCAGCACTTTTTTCGCACACGCAGAGGAACGGCCATGGTCAGAGCGCGCGGCCAACGCGGTCATCGTGCGCTGGCTCGATGGGCGCCTGGCGCCTGCCGGTGCCCACTGGGTCTGGAACTATGAACTGGGCACGCTGCTGGAAGGCATGGATTCTGTGTGGTTGAACACCGCCGATCCGCGCTACTACAACTACATCAAGAGTGCGGTCGATCAGTTTGTCGCTCCCGATGGCTTCATCCCCACTTATAAGGTGGAAGAGTATCAGCTTGACAGCATTCTGCTCGGCCGACAGCTTCTGTTCCTGTACGGAGTTACACAGGACCGGCGCTATCTGACGGCGGCCAACCTCCTTTACCAGCAACTGCTTCAACAGCCGCGCACTCCCTCCGGCGGATTCTGGCACAAGCAGAGATATCCGAACCAGATGTGGCTCGACGGGCTGTACATGGCGGAGCCTTTCTACGCCGAGTACGCCTCTCTCTCCCATCACCCGGAGGCATTCCAGGACATTACCCATCAGTTCGTGCTGATGGAGGAGCACGCGCGAGATTCCAAGACCGGCCTGCTTTATCACGGATGGGATGAGTCGAAACAGGAGCGTTGGGCCAGCGAGCAGACGGGGCTTTCTTCGCAGTTCTGGGGCCGGGCCATGGGTTGGTACATGATGGCGCTGGTCGATACGATCTCCTACTATCCGGAGGATGATCCGGGACGCAAGCAATTGATCAGTATGCTTGAGCGGGATGCCGCCGCAGTGGCGCGCTACCAGGATGGCGCGACGGGACTCTGGTATGAAGTGCTCGACAAAGCCGGTGAGAAGGGAAATTACCTGGAGTCGTCCGCCTCCTGCATGTTTGTCTACGCACTGGCCAAAGGAGTGCGCCAGGGCTATCTTCCTCAGAGCTATCTCGCGAATGCGGAACGCGGATATAAGGGCATTCTCAGCCGCTTTATCCAGACCGGCCCTGGCGATGATGTGTCTTTGACCGGAACAGTGAAGGTTGGTGGTCTCGGCGGTGAACCTTACCGCGACGGCAGCTACGCCTATTACCTGAGCGAAAAGATCGCTACCAACGATGCCAAGGGAGTGGGAGCCCACTTACTGGCCAGCGCGGAGATGGAGAACGCCCCGAACGCGAAGCTCGGCCGCGGCCAGACGGTGCTGATGGACGCATGGTTCAACAGCCAGAAGCGGCCCGACGCATTCGGCCAGCAGGTTTCCTTCCACTACAAGTGGTACGACCAAAGCAATAGCGGCTACTCGCTATTAGGCTATCTCTTCAATAATTTCGGTGCTGAGACTAAGACGCTTTATACAGCACCCACGGTCGCCGCGCTCCAGCAGGCACAGGTCTACATCATCGCTTCTCCGGATATTCTCTCGAAGAACCCCAACCCGCATTATGTTCAACCGGAAGACGGCGCGCAGATTGCCAAGTGGGTGAAGGGCGGCGGTGTGCTGGTGATTCTGGCCAACGATCCGGCGAATACAGACCTGGAGCGCTTCAACCTCATCGCCGACCGGTTTGGCATTCACTTCAACAGCGTTCTGCGCAAGCACGTGCTGGGCGATTCCTATGAGATGGGGAGGTTCAAGGTTTCCGGCGGCAGCCCTATCTTCCGCGATCCGCATACGCTTTTCATGAAAGACGTCTGCAACCTCTCGGTGAAGTCTCCTGCCGTCTCGGCATTCCAGGATGAGGAAGGAATCCTGATGGCCACGGCGAAATACGGCAAAGGAACCGTCTTCGCCACCGTCGATCCTTGGCTCTACAACGAGTACACCGATGGCCGCAAGCTGCCCACCGAGTATGACAACTACGCCGCCGGCAAGGAACTGGTTCGCTGGGTTCTCTCGCAGGTTCCGCGCCGGTGACAAGCGGCCCGTGGTCCCGGCGATTGGATTTCCCTGCCAAAGGCGGGCGGGCGATTCATTCGATGGAGGTCAGACCAATAACGCCATCTGAAACTGCGCGGGAACAACCTGACCGGGTCGCCCTCACCGTATGCAAATTGCGAGAATTCGCTTTCCAGAGAGTGTGGTTGCGCAGAAAAACCGCGAATAATGGAGTTGCGGCTCTTGACGACGGATGGTTGAACTCCTGTAGAGTAGATGCTGCCAGTGGTCAGTCCACTTGGCTACTTCAGTTTCTTGAAATCGACGTACAGCCGTCCCGATTGGAGCCCAATATGCGTTTCCCCCGCGTCTCTTCGTTTTTCGCCGCACCTCTGCTGCTTATTGCTTCGGCCCTGCCTGCCCAGGATACCCGCAAGGTCGTCGAGCCGCAGATTCCAGCCGCCTGCATCACGCTGGAGGCCGTCGTCGTGGCCAACAATGGCGTAATTGCAGACAAGGATGAGCGCTCTCTGGATACCGGGCGCATTCAGAACGCCATCGACACCTGCACAGCAGGAAAATCTGTCGTTCTGCGCGCCGCCGGAATGAAGAATGTCTTCCTGACTGGTCCTCTGTCCCTGCGCTCCGGCGTCACCCTGGTGGTGGACGTGAATACCGCGCTGGTGGCTTCGCGCGATCCGCGTCTCTACGATCTGGCGCCCGGCAGTTGCGGCATAATGAGCGAAAGAGGACACGGATGCAAGCCGTTGATTGCCGGCAACGGCGCTCAGGACAGCGGCATCATGGGCGAGGGTTCCATCGATGGCCGGGGCGGCGCCAAACTCCTCGGCCAGGATGTGAGCTGGTGGGACCTGGCGCATGAGGCCAAGGTCACCGACAGGCAGCAGAGCGTTCCCACGCTGATTTCCATGCGCCACGCGGATGGCTTTACACTCTACAAAATTACATTGCGAAACTCACCCAACTTTCACGTCGGTGTGAACGATACTGACGGCTTTACCGCGTGGGGCGTCAAGATCATGACGCCGAAGACGGCCCGCAACACCGATGGCATCGATCCCGGCTCCTCGCGCAATGTAACCATCGCCTACTGCGTTATCCATACCGGAGACGACAATGTTGCGGTCAAATCCAGTAAATCGGGGCCATCCTCGAATATCTCCATTCTTCACAACCATTTTTATACCGGCCACGGTATGTCCATCGGCAGCGGCACCAATGGCGGCGTCGATCATATGCTGGTCGAGGACCTGACGATCGACGGCGCTGACAACGGCATCCGCGTCAAATCTGACCGCAGCCGCGGTGGCCTGGTGCATGACCTCGTCTATCGCGACGTCTGCATTCGCGATACGAAAAACCCGCTGGTCTTTACTCCGCTCTACACCACATTCGGCGGCGACCAGCTTCCTGTTTATCGTGACATCCTGCTCCAGAACGTTCACGTGCTCACTGCGGGCAGTTACACTTTTCTCGGAATAGATGCGCAGCACAAGTTGGGCCTGACGCTCGACAACGTCTTCGCCGACGACCAGCAGCACTCCATAATGCTGAACAAGGATGCGGAAATCATCATTGGAAACAGGCGCGGCAATCTTGAGCCAGCCGGAGACGATGTGACAGTGCAGCAGACGCCCGGTTCGGCACCCGGCACTCCGCTGCCCTGCGATGAGCGCTTCGTTCGTTTCCCAGCTCTGCCCACTGCGCCGGAGATGGCCGGCACAGTTCCGTCAGAGGACGAAACTCTGTACGTCGCGGCCGACGGCACGGGCGACTTCTACTCCATCCAGCGCGCTCTGGATGCGGCTCCCAAGACCGGAGCACTGGTGCTGGTGGCTCCCGGCGTATACCGCGAAGTGCTCACGGTCAATAAGCCGAACATTCAGATTCGCAGCGCCAACAGCGACGCTTCAAAAACCATAGTGGTTATGGACAAGAGCGCCGGCACATCGGGCGGAACCCTTCACTCCGCCACCGTGAATGTAACCGCCGACAACTTCTACGCCGAGAACATCACCTTCGAGAATGACTTTAACGCGACGCACCCGCAGCTTCCTGCCGGATCGCAGGCCCTGGCGCTGCTGGTCATCGGCGACCGCGCTGTCTTCCACAATGTGCGCCTGTTGGGCAATCAGGACACCGTCTACGCCGGCAGCCGCAACTGCTCGCCCGACGGCGAAAACTGCATCCCAACGCGGCAGTACTTCTCTGACTGCTACGTTGCCGGAAACGTCGATTTCATCTTTGGAGATAGCAAAGCGGTCTTCGATCGCTGCGAGATCCATAGCACAGCCCACGCCGGGGGATACATTACCGCACAGTCCAAGCACTATCCCAGTGAAGACTCCGGCTTTGTCATCAACCGGTGCAAGCTCACCGCCGACCCCGGCGTGACGCAAAACGTGTATCTGGGCCGGCCGTGGCGGCCCTATGCCACTGTGATCTATCTCAATACGGAGATGGGCGAGCGCATCGATCCGGCAGGATGGCGCGAATGGCACCCCGGCGAAACGCACTCTATCGAAACGGTCTTCTACGCAGAATATGGATCAACCGGCCCCGGAGCGCACCCCGGCGAGCGCGAACCGCACACGCATTTCTTGACTCCGGAACAGGCCCATTCGTATGAGCCGTCCGTCTTCCTGCGTGGCAGCGACAATTGGGACCCGGCGCAAAATCGAAAGTAAGAATCAGTGTGCACACGGGCAATCTCCGGTCACGCCTTCGTCAGAATCGTCAGCGTATCCGGCCTAAGAGACGGCGACGACGCAGTGATGCGTATTGGTCCGGCTTTGGCGGTGGATTGCACGATGGCCAGGCATAGCCCATTGAACGACTTGCGCTGCTTCGCCTTGTACTCCTCGTGACTTTGCGAATCTCCGTTGTCCACACCGAGTATCCGGCCTTCGCCCTGGATCTCGAATGTGATCAGATTGTCCGCCACCGGGACCACGCGCCCCCGGTCGTCGTGAATCTCCACCGTAATGTGCGCTACGTCGCGGCGATCGGCGATGAGTGTTCCGCGATCCGCGATGAGATGAACTCCGGCCGGCTCTCCGGTAGTTGAAATCTCCATCGTTGCTACGATCTTTCTATCTTTGATTCCGACTGCCTTCAGCGTGCCCGGCTCGTATGGCACATCCCACTCCAGGTGCAGGTCCGAGGTAGTTCGCAGGACTTTGGCCCGCTCTGCATAGTTTGCCCACCTCTCTTGCATCCCGTAGCGTGGAAACCGGTAGCCCTTTACGCCGAATGACTTGCCATTCACGAAGAGTTCGATGGTGTCGCAGTTTGTGTAGCAGGTCACCGGGACGATCTGCCCCTCCCGGCTCTTCCAGTTCCAATGCGGAAACAGATGCAGCACGGGTTGATCGGTCCATTGACTCTGATAGAAGTAGAAGCCGTCCTTCTTGAAGCCGCAGGTGTCGATCACTCCGGAGGTCGATCCCTTCCGCGGCCACGAGGCTTCGCCCAGGTAATCGATGCCCGTCCACATGAAGTCGCCGGCTACATAGTCATACGTCCTGACAAACTTCCAAAGCTGTTCCACGTCGAGATTTTCACCGGCATGGTATCGAGGCCGAGTGTCAATCTGCGAGAGCAGCGGAAACAGGCTGCTGTAATCGCCTCGAGCTCCGCCCATCCCCGGGCTCTCGGTGCCGATCACGCGCCGCCGTGGGAATGCTTCGCGATCGATGCTGTAGTACTTCTCGGCCCGGTCGCGCCAGCGATCCACGTAGTTGTAACCCACAATGTCCAGCTCGGCCAGAAACTCGGGCGTGGCCATCTCAGAGAACGGCTCGCAGTACACATGGTCGCAACCCACCGTGACGGGCCGCGTCGGGTCTTCGCTGTGAAAGATATGGTTGAGCCTGCGCAGAGTCTCCGCGCCCTTGGGGTCTTGTTGGTCCGGAACCTCGTTGCCAGCGCTCCACAGCACCACCGATGGATGGTTTCGGTCGCGGCGGATGAAGTTCACTAGGTCGCGCTCATGCCACTCGTCGAAGAAGACGTGGTAGCCGTTCTTGATCTGTCCTTTGGCAACCCTCCACTCGTCAAAGGCCTCATTCATTACCAGAAATCCCATCCTGTCGCAGAGGTCCAGAAACTCCTCGGCATATGGGTTGTGGCTGGTCCGGATCGCATTGCATCCCATCTCGTGAAGAAGTTCCAGCCGCCTCTCCCACACGCGTTCTGGAACGGCGGAGCCAACGCTGCCGGCCTCCTGATGAAGGCACACGCCATTCAGCTTGATGTGTTCTCCATTGAGCAAAAATCCCCGATTAGCGTCAAAGACAGCTTCCCTTATTCCGATGGGAGTGTCATAGACATCGACAACACGGTCCGCCTCCTGCACGGTGCTGCGAACCGTATATATATATGGATGGGCTGGCGACCAAAGATTGGGTTTGCTGACCGTGACGCGCTGCACAAACTCATATTCCGTTCCAGCACCAACCGTCCGCGCTGTCTCCTGCGACTGGACGGCTCTTCCGTCCTTTTCGAGAATCGCGGTCATCAGCGTGCAGGTGGAACCGTCCTTGCGGCCGTTCGCGATCCGGGTCTTGATCTCGACGATGGCCGACTCCGCCGACATTTGCGAACAGGTGACAAAGGTTCCCCGGTGGGCCACGTGAAGCCGGTCGGTGGTCAGCAGCCATGTATGCCTGTAAATGCCAGAGCCTGAGTACCACCGGCAATTTGTCTGGCTGGAATTGTCCACCCGCACTGCGACCACGTTCTCGCCGCCGAAGTTTAAATAGGGCGTCAATTCGTAGGCGAACGGGACGTATCCGTATGGGCGGCGGCCCAGATACTGGCCGTTGATCCAGACCTCGCTCTCTTGATAGACGCCGTCGAACCCGAGCTGCACAACGCGTTCCCGGTCCGTCTCAGGGACGCGAAAACTCTTCCTATACCAGCCGATTCCGGTAGGCAAATAACCGCCGGGTCCGCTGCTGGGCTCGTCTTTGCCGAAGGGTCCCTCAATACTCCAGTCGTGTGGCAAATCGAGATTGCGCCAGCCCTCATCGGCAAACCGCGGCGCCTGAGCGCCCGCGGCGTCGCCCCGTTGGAACTTCCACCCGAAGTCAAAGCTCTCCCGGGCTCTTGGAGCGGGGTTGTCCCGGACAAGCAGAGTCTGGGCATGACCCAGATAGGGCGCCACCGAGGCCAGCACGGCCCCGCGCACGCTCTGCGCCAACAACTCCCTCCGTGTCATCCATTGGCTTAAATCGTCCTGCTTCTGCATCGATGGAGCCTTTCCGTCCTGATATGCCACTGGCTGAGTGCATTCTCATCCAAACACAGGAGTTTACCATCAACCTGCCCATGGCAAGGGATAGACTGTGGATGATATGCTCGTGCCTCAATTCACCCGCAACGATTACCAAAGAGTTTTTACCGATCGCCACCTCCTTCATGGTGTTGTAGCGAAGTGGGCGAAGGATCGCCCGGAGGCGCCTGCCATTCTCAGCGCCGAGGGCAATCGCACCGTTACCTGGAGAGAATTCGACCGCATCTCCACTGTGCTGGCAAAGGAATTGTCGCGCCTGGGCTTCACCAAAGGCGATTTTCTGGTCACTTTGTTGCCGCTCTCTGTGGATCACGTCTTACTGGAATACAGCTGCTTCAAGATCGGCGTAATCGTCGCCCCACTGGATCTGCGCTTATCCTCTGCCGAGGTGATGCGAGTGCTGGAAATCCTCCGTCCGCGCGGGTTTGCCGGCCTGGGCGTGAAAGCGCCTTTTGATCTTCGTCTACTGTGGAGTGTTGTCGAGGCACGCTGTCCATGGCTCGAGCATCGCATCGCGATGGATTCGGACGAGGCAATTTCAGGCACGCTCTCCTATGCCTCGATTGCCGATCGGGCGATTCGAGCCGCCGAGGATGCGTACCCCGCGATGGCCGTGGACGGGTTCGACTCCACTATCACCGAGGACGATGGCGCGCTGGTTATCTTTACCACCGGCTCCACCGGTTCGCCCAAGCCGGCCCTGCTTTCGCACCGCAACATCACGGTGCAGAATATGTGCATGTGCGGCGCATTTTTTGGCGGAGATCGCGGCACCCGCACGCTGGTTAATCTGCCTGCCTCTCACGTCGGTGGCCAAACAGAGCTGCTGATGAGCACCTTCTTCGGCGGCGGAACGGCGGTCCTCCAGGAACTATTCGACGCCGGCCGCTCGTTGCGCGCCATTGCCCGGCATCGCGTGGAGATACTGGGCCAAATTCCAGCCATGTTCAACCTCGAGTGGATGTTGAAAGACTATGATCGCCACGATCTCTCCAGCCTCCGATTTGCCGCCTACGGTGGTAATACGGTCTCGCGGCCATTTATTGACCAGCTTGCCGCCATGGCGCCCGTCGTCGGCACAGGGATGGGGCTCACTGAGACCGCCGGTTTCTGCACCTATATTCAGGCCAACGCGGACGAAAAGGAGACGATCCTCACCGGGCTAGGTCACGATATGCCGGTCTATCCCTGCTCCATTCGCCAGCCCATGCGCGCCGATGGTAGCGCCGGCGATGAGCTGCCCTCCGGCGAGATGGGCCACGTCTGCTTTTGCGGACCGCAGACCTTTCTGGGCTATGTCAACGACCCCGCGGCCACCGCCCAGGCGATCTCGCGCGATGGCTTTCTATATACCGGCGATCTCGGCTACAAGGATGCCGCGGGCCTGCATCTGACCGGGCGGGCCAAGTGGGTGATCAAGTCGCTGGGCTACCAGATATTCCCGGGCGACGTGGAAAGGCATATCTGCACGCTGGCAGAGAAGGTTACCAACTGTGTCGTGGTCGGCGTGGCGCACGAGGTCGTCTCCGAAGCAGTTGTAGCCTTGGTGGAGAAGAAGCCCGGAGTCGAACTGAACCGCAAAGAATTGGACCGGCATGCGCGCGGGTTGCCGTCTTATATGCGTCCGCGCCATTGGATCGTTCTTGAAGCCGGCCAGATGCCGCTGAACCGCGTGGTCAAGCCCGACTACCTGCGCGCCCAGGAGATGGCTCGCCAGGAGATTGCTGTGTTGCGCGAGCGCGGCGAGTGGGACAGCGGCTACAGATAAATAGATTAGATGAACACAGTAACCCCGTACCCAAACACGCGGCATTGCATTCCGCTGTTGCTTTGCGCCGTTGAGGGATTTATCCTTCTTGCTCTGACCTCGTGTACGCGGCTCCTTGCCAGAGGCGAGGAGCCGGTATTTTTGTTGAAACGATCTCTCGGTTTTGCGGAGACAGAAGATGGCACACCAGCCGGCAGCATCCCAGCACAGCGCATCCCACACCGTTCAGGCAGTCCCCGTGGTCCTGAACGGGCACGCGCTCGAAGCCAACCGGGGCATTCTCCTCAATACCGACTGGGTAGAGAAGGTGCGCGTAAACACCAGTGCGGTTGAGCGCCGGGCGGCCACTCATTGCGCGCGGCGCACCGTCAAGAAAGAGAACCAGGCGGCGTGGCTGCTGCGCGCCATCGCGTGCATGGACCTGACTACGCTCAGTGGTGACGACTCGGCCGATCGAGTCCGGCGGCTCTGCGCCAAGGCGTGCAACCCGCTACAGCATCACCTGGTCGAGGGTCTCGGTATTCAGGATCTGCATCTGACGGTCGGCGCCGTCTGCGTCTATCACTCCTTTGTTGAAACGGCGGTGAAGGCGCTGGAAGGGTCGGGCGTTCCTGTGGCGGCGGTCTCGGCCGGATTTCCCGCCGGATTATCGCCCCTGGCCGAGCGGGTGGATGAGATCCACCGCTCGGTGGAGGTGGGCGCGCAAGAGATTGACATCGTGATTACGCGGGCACATGTTTTTAATGGCGAGTGGCAGGCGCTGTACGACGAGGTTTCGGCCTTCAAGCAGGCCTGCGGGCCCGCACATATGAAGGCGATCCTGGCCACCGGAGACCTGATGACGCTGCGCAACGTGGCCCGCGCCAGTTGGGTAGCCATGATGGCCGGCGCGGACTTTATCAAGACTTCGACGGGCAAGGAAACCGTGAACGCTACACTTCCCGTAACGCTGACCATGGTGCGCGCCATCCGCGACTACGCGGAGCGAACTGGCATGGCTGTTGGCTTCAAGGCGGCAGGCGGTATCCGCACCGCAAAGCAGTCGCTGGACTGGCTGGCGATGATGAAAGAAGAACTGGGCCGTTCCTGGCTTGAGCCGTCGCTCTTTCGCTTCGGAGCCAGCGGCATGTTGGGCGACATTGAGCGCCAACTTGAGCACCATCTGACTGGCCGTTATTCGGCGGCCTACCGTCACCCCGTCGCATAGAGTTTTGGAAGGAGACGCTGTGAGCATCGTGGAAAAGTTTTACGCCATGGAATACGGAACCGCGCCGGAGGATCCGAAGGAAGCGGTGCAATGGCTCGAGCGGCATCATCGCCGGTTTGAGGAGTTCATCGGCGGCGTGTGGGCGAAGCCGGCGAGCGGCGAGTATCAAACCACCAGCGATCCCTCCACCGGCGACACACTTGCTGAGGTCGCCAAGGGCAATTTGGATGACGTGGAAGCCGCCGTCTCAGCCGCGCGCAAGGCTCTGCCCGGCTGGCAGGCGCTCAGCGGCCATGAACGGGCGCGGTATCTTTACGCGCTGGCCCGGCTGGTGCAGAAGCACTCGCGCCGCCTCGCGGTTTTGGAGACCATGG
>Ga0265316_10006811_pt1 | contig 10865 bp, 9 predicted proteins | sample 4522metaG_FD_202092 | JGI IMG/M metagenome (GOLD analysis project Ga0265316, IMG submission 202092) | Rhizosphere microbial communities from Carex aquatilis grown in University of Washington, Seatle, WA, United States - 4-5-22 metaG | ecosystem: Host-associated > Plants > Roots > Rhizosphere >...
CGAAGTTCTGAAGATCTCGCCGCAAAGCGTCATGCGCGACTGGAAACTCGCGCGGGTGTGGCTCATGCGCGAGATGTCGCGGTAAACGCGCGTCCCATCGCCAGACCCGGGCAGGCCATCCCCAGCATGTGGCGCCCGTCGTGGGCAATCGCGCCGGCGCTTACGCCCGTTGCATCGCCGACCGCACGCGCTCCGGCGTCATCGGCAACTCGCAGAGCCTGACGCCTACGGCATCGAAGATCGCATTGGCGATCACCGCGCCTGCGGTGAGGGCCGGCGGCTCGCCGCACCCGGCGGGCGGCGTCGAAGGATTGTCGATCAGGAACGTTTCGATCCTGGGCGCCGACGAGAAGCGCGGAATGCGGTAGGTGTCGAAATCGCGGTCGCGGATCGCGCCGCCCTGGAAGTGAATCTCCTCCGTCAACGCGTAGCCCATCCCCATGATGAACCCGCCCTCCAGTTGAAGCTGGCAGCCTTCCGGATCCACCGTGAGTCCCAGGTCCATCACCGAGACCACACGCTTCACCTGCACGTGTCCCGTCACTTTATCCACGGCCACCTCGGCCATGGTCGCCATGCGGCTGTCGCCTTTATAGGTCGCACAAGCCACGCCGACGCCGCGCCCGCTCGGCGCCTTGGCCGGCTGCCAGCCGAAGCGCTTGGCCGCGGTGTCCAGGGCGCGCCGCAAACGCTGGTCGGTCAGGTGGTTCAGCCGGAATTCCACCGGATCGCAACCCGCCTTGGCCGCCAGCAAATCGAGGTGCGATTCGCGGGCGAACGTGTTGGTGTTGGCCGATGGGCCCCGCCACGGCCCCACGCCAAACGGATGCATGCCGGGAGGGTTGGCGTTGTCCTGCCAACCGCCGGCCGAGGTGGTGCGCTGATTGGGAATGTCGTAAACCGAGATGGAATCGCGGTTGCCGGCGCCCCACACCTGATACACCCAGGAGACGATCTTGCCCGCGCCGTCGAGGCCCGAGCGCACCTTCACCACGGCGGCCGGCCGGAAATTGGTGTAGAAGAACTCTTCCGCACGGTCCCACACCACCTGCACCGGCCTGCCCACGGCCCTCGCCAGGCGCGCCGCTTCATGCGCCTGCCGCGCCCCCGTGGGAGTTGTGACGCTCTTCCCGCCGAAGCCGCCGCCCACCACCGATGCAATCACGCGCACGCTTTCCGGCGCAACGCCCAGCGCCTGCGCCACCTGTTGCGCCACCTGGAACGGCCACTGCACGCTGGCCCAGATGGTGAATTTGCCGTCTTCGAACGCGGCCACCGCGGAGTGCGTTTCGATGGGCGCGTGCGCCACATAGCTGTTGAGATAGGTCTCCTCGACGATGTGCGCGGCCTGCTTCTCGCCCTCGGCCGGATTGCCCCTCTCCCCCACCAGCGTAGCTGGCGGCGCGGTCTCGATCAGGTGGTCGAATATGGTGCGATCGTCCGGGCCCGGCGGCGGCGGTTCGAACCGGGCCTTGACCAGCCGGAGCGCGGCGTCCGCCACATCGCGCCGCTCGTGCAAGATGGCGATCAGGTCTCCCGTCCGCACCACTCGGGCGCCGGCTTTCTCGGCGGCGCTGGTGTCCACACTCTGGAGTGTCGCGCCATGCGCCGGCGGCCGCAGAATCCGCGCGCAGAGCATTCCCGGTAGAGCGATGTCGCCCGCGTATTTGGTCTTGCCGGTGACCATGTCCACCGCGCCCTTGCGCGGTTGCACACGGCCCATCACGCGGAAATCCGCCACCGGTTTCAACGGCACATTCGCCAGGTGGCGCTCGATGCGCTTGCCCTGGACGATCTGTGCGTAGGCGATCCGCTTATCCTGCGCCGGATCGGTCACCACGCCGTTGCTGACGCGGAGGCGCTCCACCGGCGCCTGGAGTTGCTCGCCCGCCATTTCGAGCAACACGGCCCGCGCTTCCGCCGCGGCCCGCCGCAACACGAAACTGAACGCCTGTATGCACGTCGAGCCCCCAGTCCCCGAATCCCACGGACAGAGGCCGCTATCGCCCATCACCATGTCTACCGAATCGAATGCCACGTCGAGCTCGTCGGCCAGGCATTGCGCCAGCGCGGTCATCTCGCCTTGCCCCATCTCCACCTTGCCTACGAGACCGGTGACCCGGCCGTCTGCGCCCACGCGCAGGTAGGCGTTGAAATCGGTGGGGTAGCCATTCCGCCTGGCGCCTGCCGCCGGCTGCTGGGCGTCCAACGGCCCGGCGTGGGAGAACACCAGCAGGCCGGTTCCCGCCGCCAGGAAATCGCGGCGGCTCGGTTCGTCCGGTCTCATTCGGTACCTCCACGCGCCACGGCCGCGGCTTCCTCGATGGCCGCCACGATGCGGGGATACGACCCGCAGCGGCACAGGTTGCCGTCCATGTGCGCGACAATCTCGCCGGCCGCCGGCCGCGGCTTCTTCAGCAGCAGCGCGTAGGCGCTCAGGATCATGCCCGGCGTGCAGTATCCGCACTGGAACGCATGATGTTTCACAAAGGCCTCCTGGATGGCGTGGAGCTTGCCATCCTGCGCCAGCCCTTCGATGGTCAGCACCCGTTTGCCGGCAATGTCCTTGACGGGGATGGAGCACGACCGCACGGCTTCTTTATCCACGATGACCGTACAGGCCCCGCACGCGGCGGCGTCGCAGCCGTACTTGGCGCCGGTGAGACCGAGATCACCGCGCAAGACCCACAGCAGCATGCGTTCGCCGTCCACCGTCACGCGCTCGGGCTTGCCGTTGAGCGTAAATGAAATCGTTTGCTGCATGGCTACCTGAATTTTAGCTCTTAATATCTGTTAATGCGATGGGCGCGGTCCGGAGGGGTGCGTACACGTTTTCGGGATTTCGCGGATCAGTCGCGGAATCCGCTCCCTACGGTCGCGGCTCAGTTTCGAATGCTCCGTCTTTGCAGAAGGTTACAGAGCCGCGACCGTTAGGGAGCGGTTAGGTTGCGGTCTCCGGGGACCGGATTCCCGAGTTTGTTTAAGCACCCGATCCGGCGCGCGCGGACACCGCTCGGCAAATGGCGGGCTTGCGCCGCCTGCGCCTTCATCTCCTGGCCTGGCCGCGCCCGGAAGGCGTCGTCGGGGAACCGTCGCCGAAACCCTAACCGTCCGAGCCGACGCGCCCCATTCGGCCGCCGGGCGGGGCCGCTGAGGCTGGGGCTGGAGCTGAGGCTGGGGATTCCCGCCGGGCCTGTTTTTGAGTACAATTGTGCTGCCAAGCAAGCCAGGAGAGAAAACGGAAATGAACCGAAGATTATTTCTCAAGTCGATGGCGGCGGCGTCCACCACCGCACTCGGGGGTCTGCCGCGCGCCGAGGCCGCGTTGCCGGCGGCGAAGATCACGCGGGTGCGGATCTATCAGCCTCCCAACCTCAATCAGCTTTTTAATCAGAGCAATATGCTTTGCACGGTGGAGACCGACGCCGGCCTCACCGGGATCGGAGAAGGCGGCTCCAAAGATACGTTGGAGCAGTGCGCGGGAAGCCTGATCGGCAAGAACCCGTTCCAGATCGAAACCCTCTGGCAGAGGATGTACATGGAATGGTTCTACCCGCCCGGCAGGGAGAAAATCCACGCGCTGGGAGCGCTGGACATGGCCCTGTGGGACATCAAGGGCAAGGCCTTCCAGGCGCCCGTGCACCAGTTGTTGAACGGTTCCGAGCGCGACTATATGGAATGCTACCCCACGGGCGGGGTCGGCGGCGGGGGTGGTGGCGGCGGACGGGGCGGCGCCGGCCGCGGAGCCGGAGCGGGTAGGGCGGGCGCAGCCGGTGGTGCTGCCGCTGCGCCGCCGAACGCCCGCGGCGCGGGCATGAGTTTGAAGGAGCGCGCGGCGGCCACCATTGCGGCCGGATACCGTGCCTACCGCATCGATGGGGGCATCGATCTCACCGGCAATGTCTTCGATGTGCACCAGCGTGTGCGGGAAGTGGCCAAAGCCTGCAAAGAGGTCCGCGAAGGCGTGGGCGACAAGGGCGACTGGAGCATAGATTTTCACCAGAAGTTCGATTTTCCCGATGCGCTGCGCTTATGCCGCCTGATCGAAGACTACGAGCCCTACCTGGTGGAAGACCCCACGCGCGACGAACAGTTCCTGGAGGACATTCCGAAACTCCGCAAGATGACCACTTGCCCCATTGCCGCCGGTGAGGAGTGGGGCCAGCGCTGGAATTTCAACCCGCTAGTGGAGAACCACGATATCGATTACATCCGCGCCACCCTGCCCAACGTCGGCGGGATCACGGAGCTGATGAAGATCGCGGCGCTGTGCGAAACGCACGCCATCGGAATTGTTCCGCACTTCACGGGCCCTGTGTCCACCGCGGCGCTGGCCAACTGCCTGGCGACGTACCCCGGCCCGGTGCTGTTCGAGTACAACTACGGCGAGCGGCCCATCGATTACCTGCCGGAGTGCCTGGATTTCAAGCAGGGCAAGCTCTACACCAACAACCGTCCGGGATTGGGAGTCACGCTGGATTTGAAGCAGGTGCAGCAGATCGGCGAAGTGACCACGCCCATCAGCCGCCAGGTTTACAAGCGGCCGGACGGATCGCTCACGCACTGGTAGGGACCAGCGGCGAGCGGCTGAATGGTACCCTGGACGTTCTCGGGTTAGGGAGGTATTGTGGCAGATACCGTACTCGTACCATTTCGCTGGCCGGCGGCTTGGACGGATGCGAAGCTGATCTCGTTATTCGAAGGCAGCCCCATCAACTGCCTGGTCGCCAGCGGAGCATCGCCCGCAGTCGTGGGCGCAGCCGGGAAAGCGGGCCTCACAGTGCTGGAGTGGGGCTCGCTCGATGCCGCGCCGCTCGCCAAAGTCAACTGGAACACCGCGGCGCCCCGCATCATGCTCACCGATCTGGTGTGGCCGCGAGTCAAGCTGGCGGCGCCCGGCGCCGGGCAGGCTCAATCGGGACCCACGGGCGCGCCGTGGATCGACTCCAACTCCTGGGTGGCGCGGCTCGCCGCGGCACGTGCCTCAGGGAAACAAGTCTGGCTCGATTTCGAACCGCCCAAGGGCGAGGCGCCGCCCGATGAGGGCGCCTACAGGGTCGCTATTGCCGACGCCGCGGCCACCGGCGCGCGATGGGTGGTCCAACTGGACGACCAACTCTCGAAGGCGCTGCCGTCCGGGAACGCGGATGCCCTGAAGACGTGGCGCGGCATCCTGGCCACGCTCGCCTTCTTCGAGAAGCAGAGCGCCTGGCGCGCGTACGTGCACCAGGGGCCCCTGGCGATTGTCTCCACCTTCGCGGGGGACAACGAATATATGGGCACGGAGCTTTTGAACCTGGCGGCGCGGAACAAGATGGTCTACCGGATCATCGACCGGTCTCGTGTGCTCTCCGCCGATCTCACCGGCCTGCGCGGCGTTTTGTGGGTGGACAATGACCCTCCCGCCGCCGGCATAGTTGCCAGGCTGGCCGCGTTCGCTCGCGGAGGAGGCCTCCTGATTGTGCCCGCTACCGCCGCGCCGCTTTTCAAGGGCGAGCGCGTTTTGGACTGCCCGGTGGCCGGATACGAACTGCGCGCCTTCGGCAAGGGCACGGTGGCGGCTGCCACGCGGGAGTGGGACGATCCGTATTTTCTGGCCCTCGACGCGCACAACCTGGTGAGCCGGCGCTACGATCCCATCCGCGTATTCAATGGTTCGTCGTGCTGGATTCACTACTCGGTCGCCCCGGATGGCAAGGACAGCCTGATCCAACTGGTCGGCTTCACCGGGGGCCGGAGTTTCAGAGGGGGAAGCGGCAGGTTGGTGGATGACGTCGCGATCCGCATTCCCGCCCGCCACCGCTCCGTCACCGTATACACGCTGGATGCGGCCCCGGTGCCTCTGGAGCCTGTTACGGTGGATAAGCAAGTGGAATATCATCTGCCCGGGTTCTCCAACTATATCGCCCTGGAGGTGAAGGTATGACAACCAACATTGACCGCCGCAGTTTCCTGGCAAACGCCGCCGGGGCGCTGGCGGGTGCGGTTCTGCTGCCCCGCGCGGCGAAGTCCCAGGGCGCTCCCGCTTCACCCGTGGCTCTCAGCCGCTGCACGTCGTACGGTGCGGAGGTGCTGCCGGCGCTGCGAAAAATGTTCGACCAGATCGGCGGCATCGGCAGCCTGGTGAAGGGCAAGACCGTGGCTATCAAGGCGAACATGACGGGCGATCCCGATATTCGCGCCGGCTTCATCCCCATCGAAAGGATGACGTTCACGCACCCGGATGTCCTTGGCGCGACTGTGCACCTGCTCTCACTGGCGGGAGCGTCGCGGATTCGGATTCTGGAGAGCCCATGGAAATCGGCGGAGCCGCTGGAGGAGTACATGATCCTGGCCGGCTGGGAACCGAACGATTTCATCCGCGCGTCCACCGGCGCCAAGGTGGAATTCGAAAACACCAATTTCCTGGGCCGCGGAAAGCAGTATCACCGGTTCACCGTGCCCAAGGGAGGGCACTTATTTCCCGCATACGATCTCAATCATTCTTACTACGACTGCGACGTGTTCGTGTCGATCGGCAAGATGAAGGAGCACGCCACCGCGGGCATCACGCTGGCCATCAAGAACTGTTTCGGCAACATTCCCTGCACCATTTACGGCGACGGCGCACCGCAGGACGAGCCGGGCCTGGTGCCACGGGGAGGCCGCAACCCCATCCACGCGGGCAACCGCCAGCCGCCCAAGAGCTCGCCGCCGGAAAAGGATCCGGCGAGTCCCCGCGATGCCGGCTATCGCATTCCACGGTGCATTGCGGATATTGTGGCCATGCGTCCGGTGGACCTGGCGATCATCGACGGCATCGAGTCGATGAACAACGGCGAGAACAGTGGGCGTCCCGAGAACTATGTGAAACCGCATCTGCTGGTGGCGGGGCGGAACGTGGTTTGCGTGGACGCCGTGGGCGCCGCTGCCATGGGTTTCGATCCCATGGCCGACCGCGGGCACGCGCCCTTTGAGCGTGCCGACAGCACCCTGCGGCTGGCCGAGGAACTGGGCGTCGGCACGCGCGACTTGAAGCGGATCGAGGTGGCCGGCGCGAAGATCCGCGAGGTGGCCTTCGATTTCCGCATGTCTCGCCCGAATGCGGACGGAACTCCGGGCGGATGGCCGGACCGGGGAGCCGGTCAACGCGGAGGCCGGGCGCCGGGTCAGTCCGCGCCGGGTAGAGGGCAGGGGCGCGGATAGGGCGGCGCGGCGGCCCTTACATCGCGGCAAACCGGGGGGCAACCCCAATGCGGTTACCAGGCCGGAGCGGCAGAAGTCGCGGATGGCGACTTCTCACTCATGTGGAAGGCAGATTCCCCGGCGCAAGCGCGTTACGGGGAGTAATTCATCGAGAGGGCCGGAAATCCCGGCAGATCAGCGGCATGGGCGTTTCCCCTCAGTTCGCCACGAGACGTTTGATTCGCGCGCGATTCCCTTCACTTCCTGGGCTTCGCTCGCATCCATGCCGCTGTACCTGGCCTTCCAGGCGTACAACCTGTGCTTGGCGACGTCAGCTCCCCACCCTTGGACGATAGTTTAGTACAATTGTCGCGTTATGAGTGGGGTGATTGCGATGGCTATCCCTGCGCCGATTCGCATTCTGAGCGTCGAGGACCATCCGGTTTTCCGCGAAGGCTTGAATACGATCATTGCGTCCCAGCCCGACATGCTGCTGGTTGCCCAGGCGAGCAACGGTGCGGAGGCTATAGAAGAATTCCGCCGTCACCGGCCTGACATCACCCTGATGGATCTCCGGCTTCCCGGGACCAATGGCACTGACACTCTCATCGCCATTCGCGGTGAGTTTCCCCGCGCACGCGTCATTGTTTTGACTACTTCAGACGCGGACGGCGAGATTCAACGGGCGCTGCGATCAGGCGCCTCCGCCTTCATGCTCAAGAGTATGCCCAAAAACGAATTGCTGGGTGTGATCCGCGCGGTCCACGCTGGAAATCGGCATGTACCTGCGGCAGTGGCGGCCCGCATTGCCGAGCATCTGGGCGACGAAGACCTTACGGGTCGAGAGCTTGCAGTTCTCCGGCTCATTGCAGACGGACACCGCAACAAGCAGATTGCAGATGAGTTGGCGATTGCCGAGACGACTGTCAATTTCCATATCAAGAATCTTGTGGCTAAGCTCAGAGCGAATGACCGGACTCATGCGGTGACAATTGCCGTCCGCCGGGGTCTGCTGCAGATCTGATGAGTCATCCCACCTGTAGAAATCTGCAGGCTCGTGGCTATTGATCTTGATGTACCGCAGAAATGGTGAGCGGGATAGGGTGTATTCTGTGGCCGAGAATTCATTTAGTGCCTCGCCGTAACATCTGCGCCGGGGGTGGTTCGAAAGAAAATGAGAACGCGCCGCAGCGAGGCTGATAACCTGCACGTCCTACGGTCTATTCCGGCTCGCCTTCTCTTGCTCTTCTGCCTCTCAAGCTCGCTCCGCGCGGTCGATCCAACCACGCATATCTCCCAGTATGCTCACACCGCGTGGAGAATCCAGGATGGTTTCTTCAGCGGCGCGCCCAATGCCATTACCCAAACAGCCGACGGTTACCTGTGGATCGGAACACAAAACGGGCTGTTCCGATTCGACGGAATTCGCTTCACACCTTTGGTTCCGGCCAACGGCAAACTGGCATCGAGCGGAGTCTTCTCCCTTCTAGGGGGAACAGACGGAAGCTTGTGGATTGGAACCGGACTGAATCTCGCACGTTTAAGAAATGGCGTGCGGACCAACTTCATGGATGGTATGGGACGAGTCAACGCCATTGTGAAAGACCGCCATGGAACAGTGTGGATTACGCGGTCGAGAGTTCGTGATGAAGCTGGACCCCTGTGCCAGGTCGTCGATACGAAGCTCCGCTGCAAGGGAGAAGCTGATGGAATCACCCCTCAATACGCTGGGCCATTGGTCGAAGACTTGGATGAAAACCTATGGATCGGCAGCGCCAACACTCTTACACGCTGGCGAGCAGGTTCAGCCGCCACACTGGTCCCGCCCGCTTTGAAAACTTCAATGAACGGTTAGCGGAGCGGGTACGCATGGCGCGGGAACTCCATGACACTTTTCTCCAGACTCTGCAAGGTAGCAAGTTGGTTGCCGACGACGCGCTGGAACAGCCATCCGATCCTGTCCACATGCGAAGAGCGATGCAACAGCTCTCGGTTTGGCTGGAGCGGGCGATTCACGAAGGGCGAGCCGCTCTGCCGCTTCGATCTGTTCGATCTTCGCGCCGTCCACCCCAGGCGCGCCCTTGTTGGCTCGCACCCGCGCCCATGCCGCCTCCAGCACATCGCGCCGGTAGATCCGGTCGTACAGCACATAGAACCGGAACTTCGGCTCCTGCTTGGCCTTTTGGCCCAGCTTCTGTCTCAGTAAAGAGAGTTTATCCGGCCGTCCGTCTCCGCTCGCCTGTTTCTTCAGGGCTTCGATATGCAGCCGTTGTTCCGTAGTGGGAATCTCTTCCAAGCGGTTCTCCTTTCCTCTTACAGCAGCAATGCTTCCAGTAAGGCCCCTTTGCTCCACGGGCGTTACCCCGTTTCCACGCTCATATGGGCCTCTCCGACTCCCGGCCAGGGCCGCCCCTCGGTTATGTATTCCCTCGGGCCGTCGGGGTCCGGTTGCCCTTTCCCCGCCCTGCCGGGTCTCCCAGGTTCCTCGACTGATCTATTCCTGCGCGCTGTCCCCAACCACCCCGAGAGGTCCGGCGGGTGCTTGCTCATTGCTTCCCCGCTGATTACAGGCTTCATCATCTTAGGCAGACTGGCCACCTCCACTAGCGTCACGAGGCCGAATCGGGTTCACTTGCGTTACGGCTCGCAGGTTTGCTTCCCCGGTTTCCACCAGCCGGATTGCTCCGACTCGCTCCGGTTCCGCTACATGCACGAACGAGCAATTTACATAGTGAGCTCCTTTCAGTTCACAAGATCAGCCAGGCTTAGCCTGGTATTCCCAAGCCGCAAGGACGCTAAGAACACCAGGGAAGCCGCGGGTTTCGGTCTCTCGTCGGTTTGAGGTCGGAGACCTCGCTAGGTCTGGGTACCTGGCACGGCAGATGCGTGCCACCCGCACTTATCCAAAGACCCCATACTGGATCTGGTGCAGCACGGATTCGACAACAGCAAAGCCTTCGGGAGTTCCGATTAGACTCACGGGCGGTTTCTCTCCTGTCTGGATATTCGGCTCTTGAAGCCACCGAAATGCTCTCTCGTCGTCGTCGAATGCCGCACTCGCGATCGCTAGTATTCTAGCTATGTCCTCAGCGGGGAAAGTGGTTGCCGTCAAAATGCCGGCAGGTTCCTCCACGGGACGCGGTCGAATTCCGAGGAAGGTCCGGTAAAGTTTCAGAATCACGCTACTTGTCTCGACGGGAGCCTCCAGCGCTGCCAACTGCGCGTCCAGATCCGCCAGTGCCCTGGAGACGACAGCCCGGTGGCGCGGATTCGGCGCGTTTTCCAATTCCCGCATGACCCTGGCGCGCGACCTCAGGAGATTCTTTTAGCGCTTCAGATCGAGAGCCTCGTGCGAGACGGCCTGTGCTTGCAAAGCGGCGCTGCGAACCGCTTCCGCGTCGCTCTCCGCCCGGACCGGCTTGGTTTGCCAACCCTTGGCCATACCTTTATTCTACGTCCTCGGTGCCCCAATGAGGAATACGCTATAGGCCACGCGGCGTTCGTCCTGTTGGCCCGAACGGCCCCGCTCCCCCGCCGCTCTCCCCCTCAGTTCCCCGCCAGCTTAAACTCCTCCAGCCCAATCTCATCGCTCCCCGTAATATGGAAGCCGAACTTGCCGCGCACGAACGACCCGAATACCTCCCAGTTGTCGATGGGCGCCCATTGCTCCCCGCGCAGCACGCTGGTCGTAATGGCCCGCG
>Ga0265316_10006812_pt1 | contig 10864 bp, 8 predicted proteins | sample 4522metaG_FD_202092 | JGI IMG/M metagenome (GOLD analysis project Ga0265316, IMG submission 202092) | Rhizosphere microbial communities from Carex aquatilis grown in University of Washington, Seatle, WA, United States - 4-5-22 metaG | ecosystem: Host-associated > Plants > Roots > Rhizosphere >...
AATACGGCCGCGTCGAGGTCCGCGCCAAGCTGCCCAAGGGAATCGGGTCTTTCCCCGGCATCCTCGGCATGGGCACTATCGGCACCTGGCCGCAATGCGGGGAGTTGGCGCTCATGGAACAGTATGGCCAGGACAAGAGCTGGTTCTACGTCGACGCCATCGCAGGTGGCGCGAACGGCTCGGGCGACACCGGCAATGTGAAGTACACATTTCCCGATGCCACCACGGCCAGCAGCGACTTCCACGTTTACTCGTTCGACTGGTACGCCGACCACATCGTGTTCCAAGTCGACGGCATCGAAATCACGCGCACCACTTTCGCCGCATCGTCGCCCTTCCACACCATCCCGGAGTACCTGATTCTCGACCTCGCCCTCGGTGGCACCATGGGCGGCACCATCGATAACAGCGCCTTCCCCATGGACATGCTGGTGGACTACGTCCGCGTCTATTCGTTCTAGTCATTCGGCATCCAAAGCGACGCCGTCTTTCTCGCAGAGGGTTCGCACCAGGCTCCGCTGGGCTGAATCCAAATGGACGACTGCCTGTTGGGCGTCTTCGGCCCTGTGCAGGGCGCACGAGCACAAGGTGATGATCTGATGGGCGACCGGCAGATCCGGCGACAGCGCAAGCGCCGAGCGCGCGCGGTCGATTGCCAAAGCGTAGTGTCGCCGGACCCAGGCGAGCTGGGCTTCCTTGACCAGGGCCTGTGCTTCCGCGGCTGGGTTCGCGGCTGGTGCTGGCGCGGCGGTTGGCGCAACGACGGACGGCGGCGGATTGGGCAAAGCGGATGAGCTGGGCATGGGCTGCGAGGGTGGCAGGGGCAACGGAATTCGCCGGCCAATCTTCTCGATGCCTGGGTGAAGCCCCAGCGGTGCCTTGTTCTCATTTGGAGCAGGATGAGCAATGACGGCTGGGCTCGCGGCCGGGACGGAAGTTGCAGGCGTGGCAGGCAAAGGCGCGGCGGGCGCGGCGCTGGTGGTCAGAATGCTAGCCGGAGGCGGAGTCAAGTGAGGGACCACGGTGGCGGGTGCCAGGTGAAGGACTTCGGTCGTCGACCTTTCATGCTGGCGCCACAGGGTGAAGCCTGCACCCATCACGACGACGAACGCTAGCCCGGCAAGGAGCCGCCTTGTTCTTCGCACATCATCGCGCCGGAAGCGCCTGGTCTTCGACAACTCCCTGGCTTCGAACGGGTCTAGGCGCGACTCGGTCAGGTCGAAGCCAGCCTCTCGGATCCCTGGCAACCGCTCCGCGTCTCGGAGAAACGCGCGATCGCCCACGCAATCGCGGAGGGCGTCGATGAAATCGTCGGCGCTGGCGAAGCGTTCCTCGGGATCCTTGGCCAGGCATTTCAGCACCACGGCGTCGGTGCGCGCATCGATCCCAGCGTCCGGCGCGCGCTCGCTGGGTGGAATCACCGTGCCTGTCACATGGCCAGTCAAGATCTCCAGCAGCGATCTCCCCGTGAACGGAACCACCCCCGTGATCGTTTCGTAGAAGACGGCGCCGAGAGCGTAGATGTCGCTGCGAGCGTCGGCCGGCTGCTCCTGCGCTTGCTCCGGCGACAAGTAGTAGGGCGTACCGCAGACCACGCCGGCGCGTGTAGCGGCGCTGGGACCAAGATTCAGGAACTTCGCCACGCCAAAATCAAGCAGCTTGGCGACGTCGTACGTTCCCTCGGGCTCGACCTCGAAACGAGCACCGTCGTTGTCGGACGGGTCGGTCAGACGGCGAACCACACGGCGCCGTCCCTCCCGACTGACCAGAAAGATATTCGCAGGCTTGAGATCGCGATGGACGATGCCAAGTTCGTGGGCCGCGCCCAGCCCCCGCGCCACCTGCCTGAGAATATTGACCGCATCGAAAAGCGGTAGCCGGCCAACCCGGCGCAGGCGATCCTCCAGGTTCTCGCCCTCGAGGTACTCCATCACCATGAACACCATGCCGTCTTCCGTGGTGCCGATGTCGGTTACGTCGATGATGTTGGGGTGGCGGATGCGGCTAGCGGCCTTGGCTTCGAGCAGGAATTGCTCGATGCTTTCGGTCTGCTTGGCAAAGCGATCGTGCAGAACCTTGATGGCCACGGGCTTCTCCAGCACGACGTGCTGGGCACGATAGACCACGCCCATTCCGCCCTCGCCGATCACGCCCTGGATTTCGTGATCCTTGAGCCGCATGCCGATGCGGGCAACGACCTCGGGAGCGAACAGGGGTGTGCGGTCTTCGGGGCAAAGAGCAAGCGTCCCGGCGAAACTTCCGCCGCATTGGGCGCAAATACGGATGGTGCCCATCTGTACTATCTAGTGTTCGGCAATTCCCTCGCCGAACGTTAAGACAAAGAAGCGGAATCCAGCGCCAGGCCGCCTCGCCACCGCCTCAAGTTTTCGATGGAGCAACCGATGTCAACGATCCCTCAAGAAAAGGCAGCGCCTTGTCCAGAAAGACGCGCGGACCCGTGGACATGGCGGCGTGGCCTTGCCCGCGCAGGGTTTCCACCCGACTGCCGATCAAGGCGGCGGTAGCCATCGCGGTGGCCTCGTGCAGGTACGCCGGGCTAAGGCTGCCGACGAGAAAGAGCGTCGGCACGCGCACATGGGCAAACTCCTCGGCGTGAAAATGGTACGTGCTGGCCACCGCGACTTCGCGTGGAATGGTGTGCGCGGCAGCTAGCCGCACGGCCCAACTCGACGTGCGGCGCATGTTCGCGATCTCGTGCTCGCTCATGCGGATCACCTCGCGCATGAAGGTTGCCACGACGCCATCGCGATCTTGCGCGGCAAGCAGCCTTTCCAGCCGCGCGACCAGATCGGCCGGGAAGATTTGTCCCCGATCGGGTAAGGGCAAGGGCGGCTCGTAGAGCACCATCTTGGCGATGCGCGTGGTCAGGCGCGACGCCTCAAGCGAGCAGATGGCGCCGTACGAATGCGCCAGCACAAACGCCGGCACCTCCGTCGACTCCAGCACCGCGACCACGTCCTCGAACTCCCGCTCGATGTTGTACACAGGCCCGTCGCCGCTCTCGCCGCGACCGCGACGATCGACCATGAGCAGGGTGAAATGCTCGGCCAGTTTGCTCACAATGCCGCCCCAGCGTGTGTGATTCACGGTGGAACCATGCACCATCACCAGAGGCGGGCCGTGGCCCCGGCGTTCGTAGGCGATGGAGGTTCCGTCCTGGGACCGTACCGTTTCGATGGCAGGCATGTGGGTCGTGCTAAGGTGGCAGAAGTTTACGCCACATGATTCCGATCAGCGACGATAACCCGACGTTGCGCTTTCCCGTCGTGACGGTTCTGCTCCTCGTGGCCTTGGGCCTGGTGTGGCTGTTCGTGCAGGGCGCGGGACTCGACCCTGTTCGGCTTTCCGAAACCGTGTGCAACTTCGGACTCGTGCCCGGGGAGATCACCGAACGGGCCAGGGTTGGAACCGCCGTTCCGCTCGGCATGGGGCTCTACTGTGTCGTGGATCGCGACCCAATCAATATTTGGACCCCGGTGCTGTCCATGTTCTTGCACGGAGGCTGGGCGCACCTGCTGGGCAATGGCCTGTTTTTGTGGGTCTTTGGCAACAACGTGGAAGACAGCATGGGCCGCGCGCGCTATCTCGTCTTCTACCTTCTGTGCGGCCTGGCCGCTGCCGCTGCCCAGATCGCCATCGACCCCGCCTCGCCGGCACCCATGGTCGGGGCCTCGGGCGCTATCTCGGGCGTGCTCGGCGCGTACTTGATCCTCTACCCTCGCGTGCGCGTGCACGTGTTCGTCGGATTCTTCCTGCTCTCGCTGCCGGCCTATTTCGTTCTGCTGATGTGGATCGGGTTGCAACTGTTTTCCGGTTTGCCCCAGGTCACGTCCATCCATCACGTAGCTTCCTCTGGCGTCGCGGTGTGGGCGCACATCGGTGGCTTCTTCGCCGGCGTGTTGCTGGTGAAACTATTCGAGAACCCCACACTAGTCAGCGCGCGCACCTCCATCCGGCGCCGCAACTATCCGACCCACTGGTGAAGGAGGCTTTCTTGGCACGCGCATTTCTTCGCATCGCCCTGGCCGCCGGCACATGCATCGCCCTGGCACAGGGCCACGCGCGCGCGGACGAACGGCCTTGCCGCGAACCTGGCGACACGCGCATCTGGTGGTCGCCGCTTTCGCCCACCGCGGGCAGCCCGCTGCGCATCCTGGTGGTCAGCGAGGATCTGGGCGAGGGCGAAATCCAAGTTACCTTGCCCGGGCGAGGCGCGGAAAAACTCGCGACCTCCAAACGCGGCGGACCGCCTTTCAGCTTCGCCGCCGAGTTGCGCTCGGCCACGGCCGGCAACCTGCGCGTCGAACTCGTTAAGAACGGCGAGCCCGTCGCCTGCCGGCGCATCTCCGTCGCGGCCAAGGGCCACGCCACCGCGCCAATTCGCCCCGACAGTCCCGGCGCCTGGAAGGCAACGCAAGAATGGAGCCGCAACACCGAGAACTTTTTCTCGGCTTGGATCGAGCGCATGTTCGATGCACCGGCCGATGCTTCCCTGGGATTTCCCTCGCTGGCGCCGGTGCTGCACGACCCCGCCCGCAACTTTCTTTGGGGCTACCTCGGCCTGCGCGAAGACGATCCGAAAAATCGCGACATCCCGCGCGCCGTCCCCGACTGCGCTGACCTGCCCTATTATTTGCGCGCCTACTTCGCCTGGAAGCTGGGCTTGCCCTTCGCGCTTCGCGACTGCGACCGCGGCAAGAGCGACCGCCCGCCCAAGTGCGGCGCCATTCTGCACAACGAACAAGCCGACGAGCGCATTCGCGGCAGCGGCGCGCTCGAACGCTTTCGCAGTTTTTTGAAGGTGCTGGCGAACCGGGTCCATTCGGGCAGCGCGCGCACTGCTCTCGACGACGACGAGACCGATTTCTATCCCGTGGCGCTCACACGCTCGGCCCTGCGGCCGGGCACCATCTACGCCGACCCCTACGGCCACGTGCTCATGGTCGCAGCCTGGGTCGAGCAAACGCCCGAACACGGCGGGTTGCTTTTCGCCGTCGACGGCCAGCCCGACAATTCGGTGGGCCGCAAGCGCTTCTGGGAAGGAACCTTCTTGTTCGACAGCGATATCAAGAGCGCCGGCCCCGGTTTCAAGGCCTTTCGCCCCATCGTGCGAGGCCCAGACAAAATCCTCGCGCCGCTACCGAACAGCGCTCTCGGCGCCGATCGCCGCTTTGCCCCTTTCTCCACCGAGCAAGCCCGGCTCGACCGCGAGACATTCTACGCCCGCGTGGCCAAAGTCGTGAACCCGTCCGGCCTCGACGCGCGCGCGGCCTACGCCGAAACCATGAACGCGCTGGTCGAGCAGCTCACCACACGCCTCGGGTCGGTCGACAACGGCGAGCGCTTCATGCACGACAAGAGCAACCCCATCGTGCCCATGCCCGCGGGTCCGAAGATCTTCGAAACCGTGGGGCCGTGGGAAGACTACGCCACCCCGTCGCGCGACATGCGCCTGCTCATCGCCTTGCGCGTGCTCACGGGTTTGCCTGCGCGCATTTCGGAGCACCCAGAGCTCTTCGTGCTGGGCGGTCGCAAGCCTGCCGAGGTTCGCGCCGAGATCGAGGCGCTGCACGAAAAGCAGATCCGCGAACGCGCCATCGAATACCGGCGCAGCGACGGTTCGATGTTCCGTCTGACTGTCGCCGACATTCTGGCGCGCCGGCCGGCTCTGGAAATGGCCTACAACCCCAACGACTGCGTCGAGGTCCGTTGGGGCGCCAGCGCGGGAGCAGCCGATTTCGCGACCTGCGCGCGCCACGCGCCCGACGAGCAGCGCACGCGCATGGAGGAATACCGGGCCTGGTTTCACGAGGCCAAACGACCGAGTCGCTGAGTTTGGAAGCGGGACCCGGAGGGAGCCCGAAGTCACTGTGCCAAGGCGGCGGTGGCGACTATGAACCAGGCTGAATGCGGGAGCCACTGCTCGACCGAGCGCCAGTCGCTTCCGCAAGTGCTATAGGGTGTCACGCCATTCCACTGAATGCCGCTGCCGTCGGGATTGGCGCCGGTGATACCATTGGAGATCCCGCCAACCAACGTTCCCCCTTGCGGTTTGGAAGCACAGTAGGGCGGCGGATTGTTTTTGCCCGATCCGTTCAAGAAGCAAATGTCGTAGGGGTTGTTGCCGAGAATCCAGTCGATCTGGTTGCCCGCGAAGCGCAGCAGGTCGAGATACTGCGTTCCCGTGGTTCCCAGGACTTTCGCCCCCATCAGCGCCGCGGCGGCCAGCGAGGCAAGCCGCGCGTTTTCGCCCTGCCACCAATAGCCAGACTCGTTGTCGTGCGGGATGAAGAAGCTGGCCGTTCCCGCGGCGACGTGCTGCCGGGCATAGCCAAAGGGATTGGCGACGGCGCTGGTGACGCCGAGGAGGTAGTTGAGATGGGTCGAAATGGCCTGACTGGCCAGGGCGCGCTTGCTCGCATCGGTCTCGACCTGTACGTAGCGGGCTAGCGCCACCGTGGGCAGTCCAGCGTCGGAGGCGTGCCAGAAGGGACGCGAAGCACCGTCGGCGATGAAGTAGCCGTCTGGCCCCAAGCGACCGACGAGCGACGTGGCGCGCGCGCGGGCTGCCTGCAGATAGCTTGCATCTTGCGTGGTGGCGAAAAGTTCGCTGGCGGCGAGCAGCCCCGTGTAGTCGTCGATGACGTTTTCCTTGCCATCGTCGCAGTATTTGACGCCATTGGTGTTGAGGTAATCGAAGGCTGCCTTCGCGCCGGCAAGGTACTGTGCGCTGGTGAAGGCACCGTCAGCCTTCCAGCGGGCCGCGCGCGCCAGGGCCGCGATACTCATGCCGCCACCTTCGCGCAGCGCCGATTGCCAGTCCGCGGTTTCGCTACCGTACTGTCCGACAAAAGCGCAGATCGTGCGCGCACCGACGTCACCCGACCAGCCATCGAAGACGTTGATGTAGAAGTAGCCCGCTGGATCCAGCACCCGGAGAAGATAGTCCGCACCCCACAGCGCTTCGGCTTGCAGGGCGGCTGCCGCGCCGCTGGCCGAGAGTGCGCTTCCGCCTTGATCGTAGACCCAGGCCAGCGCCCAGGCGACGAGCGGGATCTGTTGCGGGTTCATGAAGTTGGCGTAGCTCAGGTGACTGAGGTACTTCGAAATGTCGCCCGAGGCGTCGTACCAACCGCCTTGCACGTTGGCGCGCGCACTGCCGCCAAAGAATGGCACGCTGGCGTCGGCCGCCCACACGTCGGGGTCGTCGGCCCGCGAGGATTTGAAGTAGCCGAGGACGTTGGCGAAGGTGGTGGCAAATAGATGACTGTCGCCGATGTCGAATGGGTCCGAGAGCGCACTACCGATTTGCAGGCGATAGCTTCCTGGACGGGTCAGCTCGGTGAAGTCCACGGCATAGAAGGAATTGCTGCTGCCCCAGGTGCCGAAGGCGATGGCACTCAGCGATCCGCACCAAACTGCCGTTCGATCGGTACCTACGATGTAGTAGCGGCCGAGGCCCGCGGCACCTTCGACCACCACGTGCTTGGGGCCCATGGTGTCGAAGCCCAAATGATTCACATGGAACAGCGGCGCGGCGGCCGTCGAGCCCGACGAGGCGGACAATTCGATCCAGTCCAGGTTGAAGATGCCTGCCGTGGAGCCGACCGCGACGAGATAGAGCGTGTGGCTGCCGCTCGCGGCACTGAGAGAGACCGTTCCGTTTTGCCAAGTGGTCCACGACCCGGTGGAAACCGGCGTGAAGGTTCCAAGCAACTGGCCGGTGGTGCTGTCCAGCCGGATCTCGACGCTGCCACCCTCCACCCCTTTTGCGTAGTGAAGGGTCAGCATGTTGATACCGTCCATCACCACGCTCGCGTACCAGAGCGCGTCCCCACCTTCAATGAACCCGACGTCGGTGCCGTTGTTCTCGGTTTGCGTACCCTGCTCGCCGCCTGTCGTGCCCTTGCATTGTCCCGTGGTCGGGCCAAAGGCGCATTCGGCCTCGATGTGCTGGGTCGGCACCGCCAGTGGCGGTGTGTCGCAAGTCATGACGTGATTGGCGGCGAGCGGGCTCGGGACAGCGGTGTCCGCGGCGATGCCGGCGTCAGTGCCGGCGTCCGATTGGCCGCCGTTGCCGCTGGAACCAGTGTTGCCGCCGTTGCCGCCGAAACCGACGCTGCTGGTTCCACCGGTCTCGGTCCAGCCGCCGCTGCCTTGCACGCCGCCTCCACCCGAGCCGCCGTTTCCACCGGCGCTCCTGGGTGGGGCGCCGCCATCCGAGACGACACTCGGGTCGACCGGCCGGCAGGCGAGCAGCAGGAGACTGGCGGCTAGCGTGGGAGCAACACGGAATCGAAAGCAGTCCAGGGAGTGTGACATCGTTAACCTTCTCGATGGAGCGCACTTGGCGAAGGCCGTTCATGCCGACGCAATCGCCTTGGCCCCCGCAACTGCTATGTGACACTGCTGGAAGAGGAATTGGGAAAAGGAATACCCAGGAATTGAAGTTCGAGGAAAAAAGGCTCCACCACAGTGGTCTATTCGTTCGCCCAGCCCACTGGCTTGGGCTCTTGCTAGGATGTCCGTTATTGCGCCACGTGGCAGCGTAATTGGAAATCAATTGCTTCGATCTTGTTGCTCATACGCCACCTTGAGCTTACGATAGGCGCGAACGAACAGACACCAGGAGAAAAAATGCCCCAAACCGATCCCAACATCAATGAACTGGTCGAAACCTTCGCCTCCAGCATCACGGCTGCCGTTGAAGCATCCATTGCTCAACGGATCCAGGCCGCGATTGCGGATGCCTTCGGCGCAGCGCCAAAGCGCGGTCCAGGACGGCCCCCAAAGCCGATCACCGCCGCACCTGCGGCACCCGCGACCGCGAAGAAGTCACGGCCAAAGCAGCTGTGCCCAGTGCCCGGTTGCAAGAACTTGGCAGCGCCGGTCTTTGGCATGGTCTGCAAAGACCACAAGAACGTGGCCAAGTCCAAGATCAAGAAGTACCGACTTGAGCGAAAGGGCAAGACCACGACTGTAGCGACAGCTGCAAAGCCAGCACCGGCGAAGAAAGCAGCAAAGACGGCTTCGCCCAAGGTCGCCCGGGCGCGCAAGCTTCAAGGAAAGTATCTGGGTGCGATGAGATCCCTCTCGACCGACGATCGCGCCAAGGTACAGGCCGTGGCGCAGGACAAAGGCGTCGCCGAGGCTCTGAAGCTGGCGCTGACGTTGAAGAAGCCCAAGGCTTAGCCTGGCACCGACGAGTGGGTGAGGTCGGTCCTGGTGCGTCTCGCACCACCCCGACCCTCCACCACCTCGGCGAAGAACAAAAATAGAAGAAGAAAAGTAGTCGGCGGCTAGGCGACAGCGTCTTTGGTTGCCTTGACGGGTCGGCCCTTCACCACCTTGCGTGCGGGCTTGGCCTTGAAGACTGTCTCGAGACCGGTGAAGGGATTGATGCCCTTGCGTGCCTTGGTCGCTGGCTTCTTTACCACCAGCAGGCGCACGAGTCCCGGGACGACAAAGAGACCATTCTTCTTCAACTCGGCGTGGCCGATGCTGGCCACGGACTCGAGGATGCCCTTGACGTCCTTGCGGGTGAGGTTTGTGGCGTGCTTGTCGACGAGGATTTGGATCAGGGCAGATTTTGAAAGAGGACCTTTAGCCATTGTGTCTCCTTGGGTTGGGTGCCACATGCTCTGTGCAGCGGGGTGACCAGAAGGCTCTGGTCGCTGCAAGAACAGCGGTGGATGACGGACGGTAGCCGATTTTTCGGCCACGAGGCGATGAAATTCGCCCAAAAGCGCGTGGGCTTCCCGAATCGGCTCGCGTTCATGCTCTCGCCTCGCCGCCTCAGAAGCACGGAGCGAGCAACTGGACGAAAAGGAAGTTTTGAGTCAGAAACAGGTGTGGTTTCGGTTTTTGCGTACGCCACCGGAAAGCAAGCCTACTTCGACCTCTTCATGGCCTCGTGCCAGCGATTTGGCATTGAGCCTATTCTCCTTGGTTGGGGAAAGCCCTGGGTCGGGTTCGGGCACAAGACCACCGAAATCCGGCGCGCCATTCAAGATCTGCCCGGCGATGACCTCGTCTTGTCGGTGGATCCCTTCGACGTGGTCTTTCTGACCCATCCAGCCGAGCTGGAGGAACGCTACCGCCCCTACCGCGGCAAGTATGTCTGCGGTTCGCTCAAGCTGGGGCGGGGACTGGCCGCAGTCTACAATGCCGAGTTCAACAAGAGCGGGGAAGCGATCCCACACACCGAATTCGGCTATGACCACGTGAACACCGGTACCTGGATGGCCAATGCCGCCTGCGCCCGTTCGGTCATCGATCGTTTGGTCGAACAAGAAAAGATGACCGACAAGGACATGGATCAAGAGCGGCTAACCGGTATGTACATTCGCGGAGACGCCGAGGTGGCGCTCGACTGGCGTTGCGACCTTTTCCACAATCTGCTCTTCAGGGACTTCCTGACCAGGCGGCCCAACCTGACCGACCTCGAATTCGCGGAAGGCCGCGTGTTCAACCACACCACGAAAACCTGGCCATGCATCCTGCACGCCTCCGGCAATGCGCGCATGGAAAGCATCGCCCGCTCGCTAGGCTATCCAGCCGAGGTGGCTCGTCCCGCCAGTTCCCAGAAGAACTTCACGCGCAAGGCGATTTTCCACGTCCGGCAGCTCGCCGCGCGTTTGGTGGGGAGATAGTCGATGCCGCCAGCAATCCCGTTCAATCGACCCACCCGCACAGGCCGCGAGCCTGCGCACGTGCGCGCGCTGCTCGAAGGCGAAAAGTCGCTGCAAGAGGGTGACTATGCCCGCCGGTGCACGACGTGGCTTGCGCAGCGTCTGGGCGCGGGCAAGATTTTTTTGACGACTTCTTGCACCCACGCCCTGGA
>Ga0265316_10006814_pt1 | contig 10861 bp, 6 predicted proteins | sample 4522metaG_FD_202092 | JGI IMG/M metagenome (GOLD analysis project Ga0265316, IMG submission 202092) | Rhizosphere microbial communities from Carex aquatilis grown in University of Washington, Seatle, WA, United States - 4-5-22 metaG | ecosystem: Host-associated > Plants > Roots > Rhizosphere >...
GCAGCGTCTACATGGGCGGCCGCACGTACTTCCTGACGCCGGACGGGCCGGTGGGTCAGAAGCCGTACAACCTTCTCATGAAGGGCATGGAGACCAACGGTGTGTGCGCAATCGCTGAGGTGGTCATCTCCCAGAAGGAGCAGGTGGTCATGGTCAGGCCCGTGGAGGGCGTCCTGGCAATGACCGTTCTCAACAGGAAGGACGAGGTGAAAGCGGCCTCGTCGTTCAAGGACGAGATCACCGAGACCGAGTCTTCCGAGGCGGAAAGGTCCCTGGCGGATACCCTGATCAAGGCGTCGATCATCAAGAACTTCGACTTCGGGCGCTACAAGGACGTCTACAAGGAGAAGCTGACAAAGCTCATCCAGTTGAAGATCGAAGGGAAGGAAATCATCCAGGTCCGGGATCCGGAAGAGCCCAAGATCATCAACCTCATGGAGGCGCTCAAGCGGAGCGTGGCGGAGGCGCAGGCGGCACAGGGTGCGGCGCCCGAGTCGGAGGAAAAGACCACGGCAAAGGCCGGGCTCAAGCAGGCTCCGAGCGCCAAGCCGGCAAAGGCCGCCACGGCCAAGAAGAAGAAGGTTGTCTAAGGCGCTTCCCCGTTTCGTTCCGCCCATGCTGGCCGTCATGGGCCGGCCCTTCGATTCCGAGGCCCATTTCTTCGAGTACAAGTGGGACGGGTTTCGCGCGGCGGCGATGATCGAGGACCGAAAGGTCCGTCTCATGAGCCGCAACAGCCTGGATCTCGCGGATCAGTACCCGGGCCTCTCCGTCCTCGGCGCACTCCCGCAGGGGCTCGCCCTCGACGGCGAGCTGGTGGCTTTCCGCAACGGCAGGCCGGATTTCGACCTCATGCTGAGCCGCGGACGCGCCGCGAAATCGGACGCGGTGAAATACGTGGTGTTCGACGTTCTCTACGAGGACTTCGACTCGCGCATGGACCTGCCTTTTGTCGAACGGCGGCAGATCCTGGAGCGCATCGTGAAAGCGCATGCCATGCCGCAGATGATCCTCTCTGCCGGTGCTCCGGCCCGGGGCATGGAGCTTTACCAGAAGGCGTGCGACCAGGGCCTGGAAGGGGTGGTGGCCAAGCGGCTTGCCGGGGCATACGCGTCGGGCAAGAGGAACGGCTCGTGGGTCAAGATCAAGCACAGGCTGCGGATCAACGCGGTAATCATCGGGTTCATCGAAAAAGAAGGAGCCGATTTCCAGTGCCTGCTGGTGGCAAGCAATGGGCTGCCCGGGGAGGAGGGCGGCCCGCTGCGCTTCGTGGGAAGGGTCGGCGGCGGGTTCACCCAGGCGGCCCGGTCCCGCATCAATGCCCTCCTGCGGGAGCACTCGCGCGCGTCGCCGCTGGTGGCCTGCCCGGAGAAAGGGTCGTGGGTTGAGCCGGGCCTGTATTGTGCGGTAAGCTTCGCGGAGTTGACGGCAACGGGACTGCTTCGAGCGCCCGTGTTCGAGGGGCTGATCGACTCGTGAAGGAATGGTGGCAACCACAAATCTGAACGGCAAGGAAGTGGCGCTCACGGGGCGCCTTTTCTCCATGACTCGCGCGTCCGCGGTCGAGCGCATCCAGCAGGCCGGCGGCGTCTACGTGCGCGAGCCCGGGCCCGCCACCTCCCTCCTGGTCGCCGGCGAGGCCTCCGGTCACCTCACGTCGACGGGAGCAATTTCCCGGAACATGGAGCTCTTCCGCGAGCTGAAAAACCAGGGCGTCTCCATCGAATTGATCGAGGAGTCGGAGTTCTTGAAGCTCCTGGGCGGGGAGGAGGAGTCGGAGGACTTCTCCCGACTGTACACCGCCGAGCAGGTCAGCCGCATCGTTGAAACGCCGCTGCCCGCGGTGCGCACCTGGATCCGCAAGGGGCTGCTGCAGCCGTCCCGCCTGGCCAACCGGCTGGCCTGGTTCGATTTCAAGGACATCCTCATTGCGCGAAACCTGAGCCGGCTGACAGCCTTCGGTGTGCCCGCGGCGAAGATCCACCGCAGCCTGTCGCAGATTGCCCGCTGGCTCCCCGACGGGGAGCGGATCATAGACAGGCTGGAAGCGTACGCGCTCGGACTGCGGGTGCGCCTGTCCGACGGAAGCTGGGCCGAGCCCACCGGCCAGCGGCTGATGGAGTTCCACGATGGTGGCAGCCTGGGGCCGGCCCGGGTGTCCACGTTCCCCGTCGACCGGCCCGGGACGGCGGAGGGCGGGGAGGCGTACGAGCCGAGCGCCGAGACCTGGCTCCTGCGTGCGGTGGAAGCCGAGGAGCAGGGTGACCTCCAGAACGCCGCGGAGATGTATTCGCTGGCCCTGCTCGCCGCTCCCGAGGCGGAAACGCTGTTCAACCTGGGAAACGTCCTGTACGAGCTGGGAAGCGAGGGAGGAGCGGCGGAGCGCTACCTCCAGGCCATCGACGCCGACCACAACTTTGCCGAAGCATGGAACAACCTCGGCAACTCCCTGGTGGCGCTGGGAAAGCTGGAAGACGCGGTCCATGCGTACGAGATGGCGCTCTCCCTGGAACCCGACTATCCGGATCCCCATTGCAACCTCGCCACTGTCCTGGAACGACTGGAGAGGTACGATCGGGCGCTGGCCCACCGCGCCGTGTGCCAGCGGGCATATCCCAGCCCGGCACACCTCACCCTCCTCAGGCAGCCGCCGCTGGACGGATCAGAGGACTAAGCTCCGATTGCACCGGATCGAGCGCCTCAGGTTCCCGATCCCGGCAGCGCCACTTCTGTTGCCATCTCGCGGTAGCGGCACACGCAGTTGGCCCAGCGCATCTGTTCGGGAGTGCGGCACTCCGGCTCCAGGAGCCGGCGCGAGGCGACGAGAATGCAGGCGCACAGTGCGCGGCTGGTGGCCACGTTCAACCGGTTCGGGTTATAGAGAAATCCCATTCCGCGCGGGGCGTCCTCCGACGAGGAGCTCGCCATGGAGTAGATGACCACCGGGGCTTGCTGGCCCTGGAACCTGTCGACCGTGCCGACGGCCACCCTGTCCGGCATTCGGGCCGTCAGCGCGGCCACTTGTGCGTTATAAGGGGCCACCACCAGGATCTCCGACGGCGTGAGGGTCCTTGCCGTTCCCTTGGAATCCGTCCAGCGCACGCCGGGCGCCAGCAGCGATTGGACGATCCTGGTGACGGCCTCGACCTCCTCGGGTGAGCTGTTCTGGTTTCCCGCATGGTCTACCGGTACGAAAAAGAGGCCGCTCCCGTCAAAAGGGGTCCCGCCGCTCAAGGCCTGCCGCTGCAGCCCATCCCGCGGGATGAGCCTCTTTTCATAGAAAAGCTCCGAAGTGAACCGGCAGATGTCAGGGTGCAGGCGCCAGGTCTCGTCGAGGAAGAGGCCCGCCTCATCCGGCATGGTCTTGTGTCCGTCGAGGATGTGGACAAGAGCGGCAACCTCCGCGCCCTCCGGGTGCGCGCCTCTCTGGGGCTGCTCGAGCTGCTGGGGGTCCCCCAGGAGCACAATGTTGAGCGCCGAGCGCGCCGCCGCCAGGGCGTGTGCAAGTGACATCTGTCCCGCTTCGTCGATGAACAGGTAATCGACGGATTCCACCATGTCGTCGCGCGACCAGAACCACGTGGTGCCCCCCACCACTTTGCCCGCTGAGAGGCCCGCCCTGGCGGTGGCGTTGTCGTCCACCTTCTCGATTCCGGCCGGGTCATCGCCGGCCTTGCTGACCTTGTCCTTGTGGATCACCCCAAGGGACACGCCCGCTTCTTTTGCCGCGGCCAGGACCTCCTTGAGGAGGTTGTCGATGACCTTGTGGCTCACTGCGGTCACGCCGATCTTCTTCTTTTCCGCTGCAAGGGCCACGATCATCCGGGCGCCGGTCCAGGTCTTGCCAGTGCCCGGAGGGCCCTGGATAGGCAGGACGCTTTCCGCGAGATCGCGGGAGAGGCGCACCGCCGCCTTCACGACGTCCTCGCCCCGGCCGCGGAGCGGGCCCCGCACCGGATGGTGAAGGCGCGGCTTCGCTTTCAGCAGGAGGTCGCGCGCGGCTCGGAACGGGCCTTTTCCGTCCACCCCGAAATCTGCCACCGCGCGTCCGAACGACAGCAGCGCCCCGTCTACCGGGTGCGGCGGCACCCGCTCGTTCACCATCACCGCTGTGGGATGGATCTCTTTCGACTTCGAGCTCTTTTCTATTTCCAGCACCCGGCCGGCGAGGTCGATCGACCTCACCTTTCCTATTCTCTTCTGCTCGTCACCCACCTCGAACAGGTCGTCCCCCTCGTCGACCGCAGCCTCCTGTTCGGGAAAGCTGTACTGGTGTACAGCCGCTCGCCCGGTGCTTTCCGCTTCACCGATATACTGGAGCCCCGAGACTGCTTTCCGTTCCTCCAGGAGGTCTTCATGGTCCAGGTCCTGGATCCTGTAGAACTCCCACCACGCGCACTTGTCTTCGCGGCGGAAGTATTCCAGCTGATGGGCAAGGAGCCAGCGTGCCTTCTCGGCGGGCCCCCACGATTGGCGATCCTCGGGAAGCCCCGAGATCAGCCGATCGTATGCGGCTTTCACCTCCGCCGCCTGCTCTTCGACCGCCTCGCTGGCGTCGCCGCTTTTCTCCACGGGGCGTTCCACCGGCCCCTGCTGCGCCTCCAGGTCGGCGCGGCGGGCCTCCAGCCAGTCGCGAAGGGCGGCGGTGGAAAGGCAGTCGTCGCGGTTGTAGGTCTCCACCGCCGCGCGGTCCTCGGCCGAGACGTCGCCGCGGCCGGCAAGCTCGAGGGCCGCCGCAAGCCGTCGAAGGGCCGCGCCTGCCTCACGCAGATCGACGCCGCGCACAAAACCGTAGCTCGCCTCGAGAGCCTTGAGGGAGTAGCTTTCCACGCTGACCCGCACCGCGTGGCGAGTCACCGCGAGGAGATCGACGAACTTCTCGGCACGCAGGAGCCGATCCAGCTCGGCCTCCCTCGTTCCGTGGCGGCCGATGAGCCGCTTGAGGGCCGCCGGCTCGTACGGAGAGAAGTGGTACACGTGCATCGACGGGTGCGTCGCCCAGCGCCCCATGACGAAATCGATGAAACCTTCCAGCGCCGTGCGCTCTTCCATTCGGTCCAGGGCCCAGAACGCCCGGTAGCTGGGCCACAGCTCGTCACCGCCAAAAGAGACGCCGAACAGGTATTCCATGCCCTGGTCCCCGGCAAAGGGATCCGATTCGATATCGAAGAAAAGGTCGCCGGCATCGGGGGCGGGAAGCTGGAAGAAACCGAGGCCGGGCTGCGGTTCGAGCAGCTCGTGCACCTGTGTGCCTTCGGTTCGTCCGGTGAGCTGCACCCGCGCCTGGCCGTGTGCCCTGGTGAATGCCTCGATGTTTCCCCTCTCGGGCTTCTGACGGACAGCGTGCGGCTCTCTTGCATACTGCTCCAGCGTGGCGATGCCCTGGCGCTCCAGCTCACCGACATGCAAAGGCCGTATACCGGCCACCAGGCAGAGATTGTCGTCGACGTGACGCCGGGTGTCGCATTCCTTCCACCAGCGGCAGATGCCGCAGTGCTCCACCGGGTCCGGGTATGTCGACCCGGAGGGAGGGGCAGCCACCGTTTCCTCCAGGCGCCGCCGCACGAGCCGATAGTAGGCGGCGAACTCGTCGTAGCGGAATGATTCCGGCACGAACCCCGGTCCCGGCTTCACGACATGCATCCGCTCCGGCACCGTCCCCTGCGCGGAGGCCACCAGGTCGGTGTAGAGGCAGAGCTGCAGCACCGTCCCCGCCCGGGTCTCCTGCGCCAGCTTTGTGTCCACCACCTCGTAGGACCAGCCGCCCAGATGGCTCGGGGTGTCCACACGGAGGAGGACGTCCGCGCGGCCCCCCCAGCGGCCTTCTCCCAGCTCGGCCTGGACGATCGCGCCGGCTCCGGCGCGCATCGCCGCCAGGGTGCGGTCGCGCGCCGACCCGCCGCCGTCGGCGGCCGGCACCCCGTCATCGCGAAGCTCCACCACGTCGACGCCGCGGGCTCGGAGGTGGCCTATGTACGCCTTCTCGTGGGCGAGGCCCCTCTCCTGCAGGATCCTGAGGTTCGGGTCACGCCAGGCGGGCGCGTTCAGCCTGCCCTCCGCGACGGCGCGGTCGAGCTGGGTCAGGTGCCGGCAGGCCAGGTGATTTGCGATGTCCGTGGCGGAAAGGCGGATGAAGTCTCCCTCGATGTGCATCGGAAACAGGATAACCGTGCGCAGGGGCGGGGACAAGCAGTGGACGCCCGGCCGCCGACCCGGGCGCGCCGCTACAGGTGCCGGCCGAGGGCCTCGATGGCCGGCGCGAGATCCTGCGGGTTGCCGAGGGCGGTACGGAAGAGGTCTCCGGTCCGCTCGATGCGGGACGGCGCGTTCATGATGGTGAAGTCAGAGACGTGCAGCTCTTCCTCCAGCTCGTCCCAGGCAAGCGGCATGGAGACGGAGGCGGCCTCGACGGGCCGGGCCACGTAGGGGGGCACCACGGTCTGCTCCCGCCGGTTCTGGAGGAAATCGATGTAGACGCGGCCCTCTCTCCTGGCAATCACGCGCTCGACGGTGGCGATATCGGCGTGATCCCGCACTACCAGCCGCGCGACGGCCTCGCAGAACATCCGGCTCTGCTCGTAGGTGTAGCCCGGCTTCAAGGCAATGCAGACGTGCAGGCCGCTGGAACCCGAGGTCTTGAGGTACGGCTCCACCCCGAGCCCGCGCAGGAGCTTTCCCATGGACCGGGCAATCTTGATCACGCTTTCGAACGTGGCTTCCTTGGGATCGAGGTCCAGCACGGCCCAGTCGGGGGAGTCGAGGCTGCCTTTTCTCGAAAGCCAGGGATGGAGGTCGATGCTTCCGGAGTTGATGAGAGCCAGCAGCGTCCTTCGGTCGTTGCAGATGGCGTAGAACGTCGGGTCTTCCCCGTCATGCGCCACGTCGACGGTCTCCACGCCTTCCAGGAGGTCCTCCGGCAGCTGCTTCTGGTAGAAAGATTTCCCGCGGATTCCGTCCGGCCACCTGTACAGGTGCAGGGGCCTGTCCTTGAGGTAGGGAAGGAGCCAGTTGGCGACCCTGTCGTAGTAGCCCACGAGATCTGCCTTGGTGTAGCCCTGCTCGGGCCAGTAGACTTTTCGCGGATGCGTGACGGCAAAGACGGGCGCCTGGGCCCGGGCGGCGAGTCGGCGCGAGGAATCCTTGCGCGCCCGCTGCTGCTCCGTCGAAGCCTTCACCGGTATCAGCCGCCAGTCCTCCGAGAGCCCGGCCTTGTAGGGGCTGTCGGCCTTCTTGGCGATGATCGCCGGCAGGCCGGATTCCAAGGCCGCCTGCGCCAGCGCCTCCCCGCGCTCCGGCACGGGGTCCATCAAGAGGAGCAGTTTCGATTCAGGGAGCATCCCACGAAGGACGGCCTTCCTCTCCCTGAGGCCGAGCCGCCGGAGATCCCATTCCTCGGCGTACAGCACGTCGAAGAGGTACAGCACCGCTTTCTCCCCGCCCGATTCCAAGGTCGCCGCCAGCGCTTCTTCCGACGGGATCCCGCGTTCATCCAGCGCGACCACGATGCCGTCGAACACCGCCGTCTCCGCGCGGACATTCGCAAGCTCTGCCGCGAGGGCAGGCAGCCGGGACGCAAGGTCGCCGCCGCGCGCCCGGAGGCTCACCTCGTCTCCGTTGACCCTGGCCAGGACCCGGGACCCGGCAAACGCCGGCTCGAAGAGCCAGCCGGGGTCGTTGAACGGGGTGCCGCCCGGGGCCGGGTCCATCCGGGCGATGCTGCGGGGCATCGGCTTTCGGACCGCCTTGGTCATGTCGGCGCCGCCGAAGAGGTCGCTGCCGGACCCCACGTAGCGGTCGCGCGCCTTGAACAGCAGCCAGTTCTTTCCTTCCTCCGCCTTTGTGCGCACAAGGTGCCATTCCCCGCGCAGGCGCCGGCCCTTCAGCACCAGCTTCAGCTCCCCCTTCTCGATGGCCGCCGCGATGGTCGGCGACTTGCGCACCTCGTAGACGCCGGAGTCCCAGATCTTCATCGTGCCGGCCCCGTATTGGCCCCTGGGGATGGTGCCCTCCCAGTTCTGGTAGAGCAGGGGATGATCCTCGACCTTCACCGCCAGCCGCTTGTCCGCCGGCGTGTAGGAGAAGCCCTTCGGCACGGCCCAGCAGGCCAGGACCCCGTTCGACTCGATCCTCAGGTCGTAATGGAGGTTGCGAGCCTCGTGACGATGAACGACAAAGCTGTTCCCCGCTCCCTTTGCTCTTGCGGGTTTCGGCTCGGAGGTCTTCTTGAAGTCCCGCTTGCGCCGGTATTCTTCGATCGCCATACTCGCTCAATGTAACATATGGAGGCGGCCCTGTGAGCGACATACTTCTTCGAATTGACGAACCGAAGGGGCAGGCGTCACCGCTCACCATCGTCCTTGCGCACGGCGCGGGAGCGGGCATGGATTCCACGTTCATGAAGGACATCGCCCGGGCGCTGGCAGCGGAATCCTTCCGCGTGGTCCGGTTCGAGTTTCCCTACATGCAGGCGCTCCGGGAGACGGGGAAGAGGACACGGCCGGACGCCCCGGCGGTCCTGGAGGAAACGTGGGCTCGCGTTGTCCAGCAGCTCGGAGATCCGTCCCTGCTGGTGATCGGCGGAAAGTCCATGGGTGGACGCATTGCCAGCATGGTGGCGGACAGGCTCGCCGTGAAAGGCCTGGTCTGCCTGGGGTATCCGTTTCATCCCACGGGCAGGCCCGGCACCCTGCGCGTCGCGCACCTCAAGGGCGTGAAGACACCCACCCTTGTCGTGCAGGGCGACCGCGACACCCTGGGAAGCCGGGAGGAGATCGCCGGGTACACGCTCTCGGGCGCCATCCGCCTGGTCTTCCTGGCCGATGGCGACCATTCGTTCAAGCCTCGCAAGAGCTCGGGCCGCACGTTCGAGCAGAACTTCCAGCAAGCGGTCGACGAGATTGCGGCTTTCTGCCGGGCGCTTTAGCCGAGCCCGGTTCCTACTTTCGCTGCCCGTTGATCACCGACTTGTTATAGTAGTACTCCAGGCCGTCGATCAGCGCCTGCCACGACGCCTCGATGATGTTTTCGTCAACGCCCACCGTGTCCCACATCTCCTCGCCGTCCGAAGTGGTGATGAAGACCCGCACCTTCGCGGCGGTGGCCCTCTCGGGGTTGAGCACCCGTACGCTGTAGTCGGTCAGCTTGAGCTTCTGCAAAAAGGGATGCAGCGGAAGGAGCGCGTCCCGCAGGGCGCCGTTCAGGGTGTCCACGGGACCGTCCCCCACCGAGGCGCCCATGAGGAGGTTGCCGTTCACCCGCACGAACAGCCGCCCCACCGTCTTTGCGGGAGTGTCGGCGGACTTGTAGTTCTCCAGGTGGTAGTTGCTGAGCTCCAGCAGGGGAGTGTATTGCCCCAGGGCGCGCCGGATCAGGAGGTCGAACGACGCCTCGGCGGCTTCGTACTCGTAGCCCTTCTCTTCGCGGTTCTTCAGCTCGTCCAGCAGCCGGGTCACCACGTCGGAGGACTTCTCGAAGTCCCCGTAGCCGGAGAGCTTCTTGATGATCGTCGACTTGCCGGCCAGCTCCGACAGGAGCACGCGGCGTTCGTTGCCCACCTTGGCCCCGTCGATGTGCTCCATGAGCTCGGGGGCCTTGCTGATGACGTCCGCGTGCTGGCCCGCCTTGTGGGAGAATGCCGCCTCGCCGACGTACGGCCATCGCTTGTCCGGGATGATATTCGCCTTCTCGGCGACGAACCGCGAGAGTGCCGTCAGCTGGGTAAGGTTGGCGCAGACTCCGGCGTCCACGCCGAGCTTCAGGCACAGCGTCGGGATGAGCGTGCAGAGATTGAGGTTCCCGGTGCGCTCGCCCCAGCCGTTGATGGTGCCCTGCACGTGGGAAGCGCCCCGCTCCAGCGCCGCCAGGGAGTTCGCAACCGCGTTGCCCGTGTCGTCGTGGAAATGAACGCCGATGGGGCCGAGGTTTTCCGCTGAAAGCTCCCCTACGATACGGGAAACCTCAGAGGGGAGGGTGCCGCCGTTGGTGTCGCACAGCACCAGGCAGTCGGCGCCTGCCTCGTGGGCAGTGGCGAGGACCTTCCTGGCGTAGACCGGGTCGTCCTTCCAGCCGTCGAAGAAATGTTCAAGGTCGTAGAAGACCTCCCGGCCCTCGCGCTTGAGCGTGGCCAGGGAGTCCGCGATCATCGCAAGGTTCTCCTCTTCGGTCGTCTGGAGCACCTGTCGGACGTGCGCCTTCCATGTCTTTCCCACGACGATCACCGTGGGAGTCTCCGCCTGCAGGAGAGCCAGGATCTGCGGGTCGGTGGCAGCTTTGCCCTTTGGTTTCCGCGTCGAGCCGAATGCCACGACCCGGGAATGGCGGAGGTTCTCCTTGCGCATCCGCTGGAAGAACTCTGCCTCCTTCTGGTTGGCCAGCGGAAACCCGCCCTCGATGTAGTCGATTCCGAACTCGTCCATCGCCAGTGCGATCTGCACCTTGTCTTCCAGCGTGTAGCTGATTCCCTGTCCCTGCATCCCGTCGCGCAGGGTCGTGTCGTAGATGACCGTCCGTGTCCTTTTCATTTCTCCTCCGCCGCGCCCCGCGCGCCAGAACCGCGCGGGGTACCGCACGCGCTCATCAGGAAGGGGAGAAGGCCCCCTTCCCGGACAATGCTCTCCATGAACGGGGGAAACGGCGTGATGGGGAGCTCCGCGCCGGAAGCGAGTGTGAGAACCCCCCGTGCGAGGTCCACCCGGATACGGTCCCCTTCCTTCACCCGGCCAGAAATCCCGGGGCACTCCACGATGGGCAGCCCGATGTTGATCGCATTACGGAAGAATATACGCGCAAAACTCTCCGCGAGCACGCACGACACGCCGGCCGCCTTGATGGCGATCGGCGCATGTTCGCGGGACGACCCGCA
>Ga0265316_10006815_pt1 | contig 10860 bp, 10 predicted proteins | sample 4522metaG_FD_202092 | JGI IMG/M metagenome (GOLD analysis project Ga0265316, IMG submission 202092) | Rhizosphere microbial communities from Carex aquatilis grown in University of Washington, Seatle, WA, United States - 4-5-22 metaG | ecosystem: Host-associated > Plants > Roots > Rhizosphere >...
GAGTTTACATGGCGGTAATATTTACGCTTTCGCAAAACAATTGCACTGTTTACCGAGCGACATCATCGATTTTTCATCGAATATTCACTTTGAACAAGCCGTTAATTGGCGTGATTTGTCGAATTTAAATCTCATCCCTTACGCTGACCCGCATTACGCTGATTTAAAACAGGCGATAAAACGGCGTTATGCGTTGACTGAAAACGTTGAGTTAGAAATTTTTAACGGCGCGAGTGCGGCTATTTTTTCATTACTTCGATTTTTAAAGCCAAATGACCTCGTGTTTTACGCGCCGCTTTATGGCGAATATGCAAAAGTTGCCAAAGAATTAAACACGACTATTCATACGATTAACCGATTTGATAATTTGTCTGCGCCTGTCCCAGAAAACAGCACTGTTATTTTTGTGAATCCCTCAACGCCTGATGGCAAATGTTACGAAATGTCTGAACTTTTCCAACATTGGAAAGCAGCGAATTGCACGGTAATTGTTGACGAATCATTTTTAGATTTTTGTGATGCGCCGTCGATGAGTGAATTTATCGCTGATTACGAAAAATTATTTATCGTGAAATCACTGTGTAAATTTTACGGGTGTGCGGGTGTTCGAATAGGTTTTGTGGTGGGAGAAATCGAGCCAATTTCAAAATTACGTTTTTTTGAACCGGCGTGGAAATTATCCAGTTTTGACATGGCGTATATGCAAGAAGCCTTGAAAAATATTGCTTTTATTGAACGTACTCAAAATGAAACCACACGTTTACGCGCCATGTTGAAACAAGTTTTAATCGATTCAAACTTATTTGAAAAAATTTATGACTGTTCAGCGAATTTTGTTTTAGGTCATTTGCAAACTATTGATGGTGAAAATTTACAAACAGAACTTGCGCGTTTTCGGATTTTGGTTCGTAACTGCGAAAGTTTTGACGATTTGGATAATCAAGACGTGCGTTTTGCAGTGAAATCTAAAACACATATTGAACAATTAGCGCACGCTTTAGAGACAATTTATGGCTGAACTAGCGATTGCCGCCTACCTCATTGATAAACTGTTTGGCGAATTACCGTGTAAACATCCGGTGATGTTTATGGGCGATTTTATTTCGGCGTTTGAACGGCGTTTTTATCAAGACAGTATTTTGGTCGGCGCATTATTGGTCATCAGTTTAATTAGCGTAACAGGGTTAAGCAGTTTTGCATTGATTCAACTGAGTTCATTTTTTCCGGAACATTTACAATTTTTCGGTTTAGCCATTTTTGCTTCGAGCGGTTTAGCGATGAATATGTTGCACTCAAGCGTTGCGAATGTCGTAATCAGCGAATCGCCACAAAAAACGGTTAGTCAATTAGTCAGTCGTGACACAGAAAACATGAACGAAACCGATGCGTATAAAGCGGCATTAGAAACATGGGCAGAAAATTTAAGTGATGGCGTAATTGCGCCGTTGTTTTATTTAACGTGTTTTGGATTGTCTGGCATTGCGATTTATAAAGCGATTAACACGATGGATTCCATGATTGGCTATCGCACTGCGCGTTATGAAAAATTCGGCAAAGTCGCAGCGCGACTAGATGATGTCGCAAATTATATTCCGGCGCGTTTAACCGCATTGTTAATTGTTTTAGTGATGCCTAATAAAAAACACAGTTGGAAAATTTTGTGGCGCGACGGACATAAATTAGAAAGTCCAAACGCCGGTTATCCGATTGCGGCATTAGCGGGAAGTTTGTTTTGTGCGTTGGGTGGCGCAGCCTACTATCACGGGCAATTAAAACACAAACCACATTTGGGCGATGCGCTGCAACCCATTACGCACGCCACCATAAAACAAGCGTTAGCATTGCGACAATGCTTAGATATTGCGCTGTTATTGTTATTGATAGGAATGTTATGAGTGCAAATGCTTATTCATGCGAAGAAATTGCAGCGGTGTATCGTGCAATGTATGAGCGTCGTGATATGCGTCATTTTTTGCCAGATGCAATCGAACCTGAAATGTTACAACGCTTACTTCGCGCCGCGCACCACGCGCCAAGTGTGGGATTTATGCAGCCGTGGCGATTTATTCGCATTACCGAACCAGAATTACGTCAGAAAATTCACGCACTTGTTGAACAAGAACGGATTTTAACCGCGCAAGCACTTGGTGAACGCAGCGATGATTTTATGGCGTTAAAAGTTGAAGGAATTTTAGAGTGTGGCGAATTATTGATTGCCGCGTTGTGCGAACAGCGTGAACAACATATTTTTGGACGACGGACATTGCCGGAAATGGATATTGCCTCGCTTTCGTGTGCGATTCAGAATATGTGGCTAGCAGCACGCGCCGAAGGTTTAGGGCTGGGGTGGGTGTCGTTATTTGAACCCGAAGCGTTAAAAATATTGCTCAACATGCCTCATGACAGTCAACCGTTAGCGATTTTGTGTTTGGGGCATGTTGAGAAGTTTTACGAAAAACCCATGTTAGAACAAGAAAACTGGGCAAGTCGTCATGCGCTTGAATCGGTATTATTTGAGAATAACTGGGGATGAGAGAGAAGGATTTAAAAAGGCGGGTTCAACTCAGTTGAATCCGCCTTTTTTTATGCACGTTTGTTATGTTTAAAATGTAAACAGTGTTCAATAACTAGACGTTTAAATTTAAATTAAACACACTTTTTCTAAAAATTAAAAATACTCAATTCATTGTTTTAAAAGAAAAATATTTTTCTTTTTTTGCTGGCACAGCCGTTGCACTATCTAACGCGAACCTGTCGTCTCTGTATGGAAGCGGTACTAAAGACGTGTCACGACAGACCTCCAAAAATTTGCATAGCATCGACAGGTTCAAATCATTTTTTAAATAATAAAACAATGAGGAGTAGTCAAAAATGGCTATAAGTGCAGCAACAAAAGCAGCAACCGACGCACTCGCGGTAAATCGTGCGCCGACCAGTGTCAATGCTCAAGAAGTGCATAGATGGTTACAAAGTTTTACTTGGGATTTTGAGAAAAATCGCACGAAGTATCCGACCAAATACAAAATGGCTAACGATACCAAAGAGCAATTCAAGCTCATCGCCAAAGAATATGCGCGTATGGAATCGGTCAAAGACGAACGTCAATTTGGTAGTTTACAAGACGTGTTAGCGCGTGTTGATGCGGCAAAGCGGGTGCATCCAAAATGGAATGAAACCATGAAAGTGGTTTCTAACTTTTTGGAAGTGGGCGAATACAACGCGATTGCGGCAACAGGTATGCTGTGGGATTCGGCGACTGCTCCTGAACAAAAAAATGGTTATTTAGCGCAAACGCTCGATGAAATTCGTCACACAAACCAATGTGGTTATGTGAATTACTATTTTTCTAAAAATGGTCAAGACCCAGCCGGTCACAACGATGCGCGTCGTACTCGCACCATCGGGCCACTTTGGAAAGGCATGAAGCGCGTATTTTCAGACGGCTTTATTTCAGGTGACGCGGTTGAATGTTCGATTAACTTGCAATTAGTCGGCGAAGCGTGTTTTACCAATCCGTTAATTGTAGCGGTAACAGAATGGGCGGCGGCAAACGGTGATGAAATTACACCGACTGTTTTCCTCTCCATTGAAACCGACGAATTGCGCCACATGGCAAACGGTTATCAAACGGTTGTATCGATTGCTAATGACGAAGCGGCTTCAAAATATTTGAATACCGATTTAAACAACGCTTTCTGGACACAACAAAAATACTTCACACCTGTTTTAGGAATGGCGTTTGAATACGGCAGTCATTTCAAAGTTGAACCGTGGGTGAAAACGTGGAATCGCTGGGTATATGAAGATTGGGGTGGTATTTGGATTGGTCGTTTAGGCAAATATGGTGTGGAATCACCAGCCAGTTTGCGTGACGCGAAAAAAGACGCTTACTGGGCGCACCACGATTTATTTTTAATCGCTTATGCGTTATGGCCAACCGGTTTCTTCCGTTTAACACTGCCAACTGCTGAAGAAGCGGAATGGTTTGAAGCAAATTACCCCGGCTGGCACGACCATTACGGCGTAATTTACGAAGAATGGCGTGCGCGAGGTTGTGAAGACCCAAGCAGCGGTTTCATTCCCTTGATGTGGTTTATCGAAAACAATCACCCAATTTATATCGACCGCGTTTCACAAGTGCCTTTCTGCCCAAGTTTATGCAAAGGCGCAAGCACATTGCGTGTTCATGAATGGAACGGCAAATTGCATTCATTCTCTGACGATTGGGGCGAACGCATGTGGCTTTCTGAACCTGAACGTTATGAATGCCAAAACATCTTTGAACAATATGAAGGACGTGAATTGTCTGAAGTCATTGCAGAATTGCACGGTGTTCGTAGCGATGGCAAAACGTTGATTGCTCAACCACACACCTCTAAAGATGGCAGATTGTGGACACTCGACGACATCAAAAAATTAAATTGTGTCTTTGCTGATCCTTTGAAATCATTCGAAGCGGGAGATAAATAAATGGGTATTCAAGTAGAAAGCGGTAAAAGAGGTTTAACCGATCCAGATATGGCGCGAATCATTGCCGATGCAGTGCCTGCTCAACCTTTAGATTCCAACAACAAAATGAACTATTTTGTTAAACCGCGTGGTCGCCGTTTAACAGAATATGAAATTTTATGTTGCTACGCGCAACCCACACCGGATTGGATTCCAGGTGGTTTGGATTGGGGCGATTGGACACAAAAATTTCATGGTGGTCGCCCGTCGTGGGGCAACGAAACCACAGAATTACACACCACCGATTGGCACAAACACCGTGACCCCGCAAATCGCTGGCACGCGCTTTATGTCAAAGATAAAGCCGAAGAATGGCGTTATACCGATCGTTTTTTAAAAGCCTATTCAGCCGACGGTCAAGTGCGTTCTATCGATCCTGTGTGGCGCGACGAAGTGTTAAACGATTATTTAGGTGCATTCTGCTTTAGCGAATACGGTTTGTTCAATTCCCATTCTTCCGCGTCGCGTGATTGTTTAGGTGATACGTTGCGGATGAGTATTGCCATGATCGGTTTGGACAAAGTTGATAACGCCCAAATGATTCAATTGGAAAGAACATTCTTGGCAAAATTAGTTCCTGGTTTTCCTGAATCAACGGACGAACCGAAAAAAGAATGGACGCAAGGCACGATTTATAAAAGTGCGCGTGAAACCGTTGAAGACATTTGGCAAGCCACTTACGATTGGAACGAAATTTTGTGGTCTGGTCACATGGTTTATGACCCCTTATTCGGTCAGTTTGTACGTCGTGAATTCTTCTTGCGGTTGTCATCATATTTTGGCGACAACTTAACGCCGTTCTTTATCAATCAAATGCAGTTGTACCATTCACAAACCAAAGGCATTACAGGTGATATGTTCTTCCATTGTTTGGCAGATGACGTTGAATTTGGTGATTACAACAAACGCTTGTTGCGTGCATGGAATGACAAATGGTTGCCAAGAACGGTCAACGCATTAAAAGATTTCATGGGTATTTTCGCCAAAATTCCTGAAATCGAAGGCGTGACCAGTAAAGATGCTATCGAAGCCGCGCTTGAGCGTGTTTTTGATGATTGGAAACGTGATTACGCTGACCCTATCAGTTACAAAGTAGACACGGCGGTACTCATTAAAACCGTTCTCTCTGGTCTTAAATAAGGAACAACAAATGTCTAAAAGTTCAAATTCTTATGGCGCAGGCATCATGGCAAAAACAGGCAAAGCGTTTGCCGATGAATATTTTGCTGAAGAAAACCAAGTTGTCCATGAAAGTAACGAAGTGGTATTGGTATTAAAAAAATCTGACGAAATCAACGTAATTGTTGATGAATATTTGTTGGGTGATCATGCCGATGATAATAAAACCTTAGTGATTGAAGATCGTTCAGGTTATTGGTGGTTAAAAGCAACCGGCAAAATCGAAGTCGATTGCTCGGAAGTTGCTGAATTGTTGGGTAAAAACTTCTCGGTTTATGACTTTTTAGTAGACGTGTCGTCAACGATTGGTCGTGCTTACACCTTGGGCGATACCTTCACCATCACCTCAGAATTGATGGGGCTTGATACCAAACTGAAAGATTTACAATCTTAGGAGTTCACTATGGCTAATTACAAAATTCATGATAATCCTGTCCGCGATGAGTGGACAGCAAAAATTGATGGGCTAAAAACCTTAGCACAAGGTTCGGCGTTTTTGGTCGATTTTCGTAAAAAACACACCACACCATTTCGTCAAGATTATTCACTCGAACTCGATTGGGGTTGGATTGAATGCAAAATCGAAGAAAAAGTGGCAATGCTCAAACATGCCGAACTAAATGACCAACAATTCCTTAACAACAACGTTTGTGGCGCGAATGCACAAGCGGTTGCGGATGCGGTTGTGGCGAAAATGGCGGCTTGTACGGATAAATATGAAGCAGAAAAACTTCATATCAATTTCAGAATTGAAAACAAGCCACCGATTATGCCAGTGAATGTATTTATGGATACAGATCGCATTTTAGGGACTAAGTTGATGGAACTTAGAAACACCGATTATTACGCCTTGCCATTAGCAGAATTGCGTAAGGCGCGTGGTGTGACAGTGATTACGCTGCAATAAAACGTTGAAGTGTCTGCCAAGTTCGATTGTGCTGGCAGGCACTTTTCCTCTCTCTCATCAAAATACTAAAACCATGTTAGAAACATTAAATGCTTCGGCGTATCCAGAAAAAAGCAACCCCAATTCGGAACTGACCAAACTTTATGATTCACAACGCTATACAGCGTATACCGAAGATTTGGAATTTATGTGGCGATGGACGATTTATCAAGACAATAAACTGATTCAAGAAGGTTGTTCGTTAACTTTCGACGCTTCGCAACGTTCGGTAAATCATGTGCTAGCATTTTTTAATATGAGTAATAAAAACCAAAAGGCAAAGCAGGAGTTGTAGTTAATGGCAAACACGCATCAAGTAAAAATTATTACCCAAGATAACGAATCGGTTACTTTTGAATGCCGTTCGGATGAAGATGTTATTAGCGCGGGATTACGCCAAGATATTTATTTAATGGCTTCGTGTCGTGAAGGCGGTTGTGCGACGTGCAAAGGTTTTTGTGCGAAAGGCGATTACATTATGGGCAAATACAGCTTTCAAGCTCTGCCCGATGAAGAAGAAGCCGCTGGCGAAGTGCTGCTTTGTCGTTGTTACCCCACCACGGATATTGAAGTTGAAGTGCCTTACACTTATGACCGCATTTCGTTTTCTCCAGAAGATTTATATTTTGAAACGGAAGTGACTGAAATTTCGCAAATTTCAAGTAATGTCATGCGTTTGTTATTAAAACGAACCGGTGATGATTTACAAATTAAGTTTGATTCGGGGCAGTTTTTCGATTTAGAAATCCCAAATACCACCACAACACGTTCTTATTCACCTGCCAATACGGCAAATAAAAAAGGCGAATTAGAATTTTTAATTCGCATTGTTGACGGGGGTAAATTTTCAACGTATTTGAAAAATGATGCGAAAGTCGGGCAAAAAATCCAAGTTAAAAGTGCATCGGGCGTTTTTGGTTTAAAAGAAAATGGCTTTACGCCACGTTATTTTGTGGCGGGCGGAACAGGTTTAGCTCCTGTTTTATCAATGGTTCGTCGGATGCACGAATGGGAAGAGCCGCAAAAATGTGTGATTTATTTTGGTGTGAATACGCAAGAAGAAGTCTTTTTTTTACAGGAATTGGAAAAATTAGCCAAGGACATGAAAACGCTGGAATTGCGAATCTGCGTCTGGAAATACACTGACGACTGGCACGGCGAAAAGGGCAGTGTGGTTGATATTTTACGCCGCGATTTAACGGAAACCGGTGCAAAACCGGATTTATATTTGTGCGGTCCGCCGGGAATGGTGGATGCGACTTTTGCTGTTTGCGATGAGCTTGGCATTCCAAAAGAACGTATTTATTTAGAAAAATTTTTACCCAGCGGTTCTTAAAGTCGGTGCGATGCCCATGAAACTTGCGGATAGAGAATTTCTTAATGGCATGGTTGAGCAATTCGATGAATCTATTAAACAATTGGCTATCCAAGAAAAAGACGTTTTAGACCGAATTGGCAACGTGCGAGCTGAAGAATTACGCGAGTTTTGGAAGCAAGCGTTGACCGAAGAGGAAGAGCGATTTTTCAGAATGACGATGGATTATTGGGATAAAAAGCTGATTCAAATTTGGGCGCGAACTAAACGGATTCGACACACTCGCGCCGAAGTCGGACATAGCTTGATGAAATCCCTACTTATAAATAACGGTTAAAACGAGAACAGTTATGACAAAACAAATTATTTACAACCCGCAAGCGCGTTTACGATTGATGCACGGTATTGATAGCGTGGCGCGAGCGGCGGTTGTCACGATGGGAAGTGCAGGGCCTGCGGTGATGATTCAACACCGTACCGATGGAATTATGCCAATTTTCACTCGTGATGGCGTAACGGTGGCGCGGTCAATCAATTTTGAAGACAGAATTGCGGATTTAGGCGGACGGATGTTGCGCGATGTTGCCGGTGCAGTTTCTCGACAAGTCGGTGATGGCACAACCACCGCCATTGTTCTCGCACAAAAATTGGCGCAAGAAAGTTTGAAAAGCGTTGCCGCCGGTTTTCATCCATTGCAATTGAAAAAAGGATTGGATTTGGCATTAACATTGGTTGAAAAAAATTTGCTAGATAACTCTGTTAAAGACGTTACCACAGATTGGATTGAAAAAATTTCTGCTGTCGCCACCAAGGATGAAAAAGGAGTTGGAAAATTATTAGCTCAAGCTCTTGCAGAGCTTGGCTCAGAGGGGCAGCTAACATTCCAACTCGGCAATGGACGTGAAGATGAATTAGACATTGTCGATGGTGTGCATTACGAACAAGGTTATTTATCGCCGTATTTTGCCACCGATAAAACCCGTGCCGAAGCGGTACTCGATAATCCGTATATTTTGTTATATGACCGTGAAATTCATGACTTAATGGATTTAATTCCGATTTTAGAAGAAGTCAAAGCACAAGGTCGGGCGTTGCTGATTATTGCAGATAACGTAATTGATAAAGCCTTGACGGGATTATTGCTTAATCATGTGCGAGGGATTTTCAACGTCGTTGCCGTAAAAGCCCCTGGTTTTGGTGATAAACGCATCGACCGGCTTAAAGATTTAGCGTTATTAACGGGCGGACAGGCAATTTTAGACGATTACAGCAGTCCAAAACTCGAACACGTTACACTCGATTTATTAGGTCAAGCTCAGCGCGTCGTGATTACTGAAACGACGACTACGATTATTGGCGCAAAAGGCGATGACGAACTTGTTAAAGAACGAATTAAAAATTTGCGTGAGCAAGCAGATTTAATTCTCGCTATTAAACCGGGTACAGGTTCGGCAACCGGCAATAAACACGATTTCGAAGAATTAGAAGAACGGATTGCTTTGCTATCAGGCAAAACAGGCGTTTTCAGTGTCGGTGGCACAACAGATTTTGAAATCAAAGAACGCATGGTTCGCATCGAAAATGCTTATATGTCGGCAAAAGCCGCACTTGAAGAAGGCATTTTACCTGGTGGTGGCGTAGCGTTATTTAATTGCATCCAAATGTTAAATACCGTCATCGCTGAAAATGCCGAGCAGCAACAAGGCATTACAATTATGAAAACCGCTCTTGCTGCGCCATTGCAAAATTTAACGCGCAATGCGGGCTTAAATCCGGAAATTGTAATTTCTAAATTAAATGCCGCTGAGGACTCTCATTTTACCGTCGATACGCAATATCAACATTACGGTAATTTTTTAGACATCGGTATCATCGATCCCGTGAAAGTGATGCGTATCGCGTTACGCAATGCCGTAAGCGTTGTCACCACCATGATGACAACAGAGGTCATTGTAATGGATGTTCCCGATTTATCGATTATGGACGGTTATTCACCCGAATGGGCTGCGGCAACGCGCGAAGATCCACGCTCTTAAATTTTTCAGTTGTTCCCGAGTATTCAAAATATTCAAGCGTAAATCAGCTTCATCCTACCTGCTCTCCTAAACGGGGCATTTCTATTTCCAGCGTGAAATAAAGGCGGTGCGACACTATGTCGCATTGCCTCTTTTTTTGAATTTGTTATTGTGTCGCTCTCATTGTCGATTTATTCAAATTGCATTCAAAATCAATCATTTTTGTAACTTTTTGGTTTGCAATCGACACCATTCGATATAGAAAGTTAATAGAAAGATGGACGTAAATATTAATATTCCAAACAAAGTTAAATTAAGTCACGAAACTTTATTGCTTCGGCACACCATTGAGTTTGAAGTCGATCGTCCTATTCAGGCGTGGCAATGGATGAATCAAACTCGTTCTGTTCCCGAGCAAGGTGATTGGGTTCGCCCAGAAGTCAGTGACGCATGGCGGCGTTGTCTTGAAGATTACAGCTTGCCATTGGGAAATTATGCGAATTGGGATAATTATCCGGTTATTGAATCTGCTGTTGAAAATACGAACCCTGCATCAAATATTGAAGAACTGATTAAACATCTCAGTGAGAACTTTCACACATTTTTAAAAGAAGCTGGCGTGATGCTCGTTTTGACAGCTTCTGATGGACGATTACTTTGCGTCATTGGCGAGCAAAAATTACCGAGTTCTTTTTTAACACGCATGTATGTTGCAGGGGCAAATTGGTCGGAATCGGTTTTAGGTAATAATGGTATTGGCACCGCAGCGGTGATTAAAAACCCCGTTGCTTTTCAAGGCATGGAGCATTTTTTAAATGTATTGCATCCGTTTACGACGGTTGGTTATCCGCTCCTTGACGAAAACGGTAAATTAAGAGCTGTCTTGGGTTTAGTGA
>Ga0265316_10006818_pt1 | contig 10857 bp, 11 predicted proteins | sample 4522metaG_FD_202092 | JGI IMG/M metagenome (GOLD analysis project Ga0265316, IMG submission 202092) | Rhizosphere microbial communities from Carex aquatilis grown in University of Washington, Seatle, WA, United States - 4-5-22 metaG | ecosystem: Host-associated > Plants > Roots > Rhizosphere >...
AAGCGATGGCGGAATTGACAAGGCTGAGTGGCACCCGCTTCGATGGCATGATCGTCCGTTTACTTGCGCGCCTGCTCAAGCTGGAAAGAACCGCCACCCTGGGCGGTGCCAGCTAGAGCTGTTTCACCGCCGAGACGCCGAGGACGCCGAGCAAATCTTTTTTGGGGTTTGGAAGTAGGGGGGTTTTGAGCGCAATCGCCTGTGGCTGTTGAAAAACTCCTTTCAGGGGACTTCACCGGCAAGAGTTGTTCGTAAGTTATTGAAAGTTCGTTTCACCGCAGGCGCTGAAACTGGCTGAAATTAGTGTTTTGGTTCCTTTTTCAACAGCCACGCCTGATAGCAACATTTAACCGCTAATACTTCGGAGCAAAGAAGCTTGGCTCGTGGTATTCGCCCTCGTCCTCGTGGCAGGCGACGAGCAGCGCCGCAACGTAGCCAACAAAATCCGTTCCCCGGACCATGAAAAGCTTTCTCCCGTGGTCCAGTGGTAAGGATTTTCGTAAACTGCATACCTTCCGAATGTCGCTATCAGACGCTTCTGCGATGGAAAGGCCGTGCGAGGTCGTCGGCAAGTGGAATTCGCTCACTCCCTTGAAAAAGACGTCGATGCGGGTCGTAAACTCAGGAGACTTTGTACTTCGAAAGAGCAATTCGCTATGGCTTACCGTGTAGCTCCAGAGCTGAAAAATGCGGCCAGAATTGATGATCTCAGTGGACATGTTTTCTTCTCGCTCAACCTGATTTGCCAACTGTCTTTATCCTGTGCGAATGCGCCGAAGCGTGGGAACAACATGGCGTTGCCCTAACATATTACCCGTTGATTGGCGAAACATCTCCATTACACTCATAATGCCCGCAGAATGAAACGTCTCCATCCGCTACCGTTCTTTTCAATATGTGCCGTTTTTGATTTCGTCTGGGGTTCCATCAAGTGGCATTCAGTTACAGCAGGCCTGGTGGCCATCGTGGGTGGTTTGCCACTGACCGCCGTTCTTTATTTTCTCTTCGGCGCACTGCGGAGTAGTAATGACGACTCCGATGTGCCCCGTATGTGATTGACGTAATATCGCCATAGCACTCAAAACCCCGGTCACAGGGTCAAAGAGTGAAATCGCCTGATTCGTCAACAATCGAGTTGCTAGTGTGCGTTGTATCGGCTTGTTGGTGAAAAACCCCCATTACCTCATGTTTCTTGACAGTCTCATCTATTAGCATTTCTCGACAACTGCCATGCAGCAGTCCTCGGCTGCTACCTGTCTTTTTGACTGTAAGGTTCCAATGGAATGTGTCGGTTTTGAGCACCGTCTCGAACTCAATCACATTGCCACTTGCCTTCGCATTGAGAATCGGCAGTTCAATTTCACTCCCATCGGGATTGCCGAGAACCACCGCTCCGCCGAATGTTTGTTCCTTCTTGAGGATAATCACAGTGATGGACGATTTGTTCGTGACCCGACTGACGCGGGTTTGCCACTTGCCAACAAATTGGGATTGAGAAGCTCCGGCAGCCAGAGTGGCGACCAATAGTAGCGCCGTTATCATCGCGGTTCGCATGCAGAATGAAGCTACACCCTAACTAGACACCGAGTCAGTGATTTTTGCCAAGAAACAGGAGCCGATTGAAAGCAGGTTCGTGGTAGTTGGCGAAAAATCGCGATAACGCTCAGAACCCCCAACCGCCTCGATCACCTGGCGCGTCGGGGAGGCAGGGCAAGCGGCGTTCTTTATAGCGAATCCAGAGTTGCTGTGGCCACGGGCAACTGCCGAGCTGCGCTCGGCCTGGACAGGCGAGGGCGCCCGTCCCTACGCGTTCTGAGTACGACGACGCCAAACCCCTCTCTAGTGGGAATCGTGGCTCTTAAGTCAGGGTCAATACCAGCCTCGCACCTTTGGGCAGATAACTCTTGCGGCGAAACCAGTCTTCCATTGCGTCACGAAGTTGATCGACGGGCACATGCGTCCCAATTTCCAGCCACCCGTCCGCCACCGGCAGCGTGTCGTCAAAAACGGACGCGTTGGTGAAGTTGCGCATACTGAAATTGTCGAGCCATTTCAATGGACAAGGTTGAAGCTGCCCTTCGTGCTCGTATTCCACGCGGATTTTTCGGGCGAACATGCTTTGATTTACCAGTTACCAGTTGCCAGTTGCCAACGACCAGTTGCCAGTAGAAAGTAAGTTGGGCAGGGTTGACGGCAAATGACCACTGGCAACTGGCAACTGGTCTTCGATCTACTTCTTTGCCTTCCGCAGCCGGTCTTCCAGTTCATCGACTTCCCGGTTCAGGATTTCGGGAAGATGCCTGCCGAACCGGGCAAAGTGCTTGCGTATCAATGGCACCTCGGCAAGCCAGCCATCCACGTCGACGCTGAGCAACTTGGCCACATCCGTGGCAGGGAGATCAAGCCCCTTAGTATCCAGATCCGCGAACTCGGGAAGCTTGCCAATCGGGGTATCCACGGCATGAACTTTGCCATCGCAACGATCGAAGATCCATTTCAGAACCCGGCTGTTCTCGCCGAATCCGGGCCAGAGAAATTTGCCCTGGTCGTCGGTGCGGAACCAGTTCACGTAGAAAATCCTGGGCAGCTTCGCGCCCGGCCTGTCGCCGATGCCGAGAAAGTGAGCGAAGTAATCGCCCATGTTGTAGCCAAGGAAGGGAAGCATGGCCATCGGGTCGCGGCGAAGTTCGCCGACCTTGCCAGCGGCGGCTGCGGTGGTTTCGCTGCTGCTCGTCGCGCCCATAAACGTTCCGTGCTGCCAACTGAACGACTCGGTCACCAGCGGCACAATGCCAGCGCGGCGTCCACCGAAAAGGATCGCATCGATCGGCACGCCCTTCGGATCGTCCCACTCCGGAGCAATCACCGGGCACTGACTTGCCGGAACGGTGAAGCGAGCATTGGGATGAGCCGCCCTCCGGGAAGAAGCCGGAGTCCACGGGCGGCGCAACCAGTCGATCAACTCGGCGGGCTTTTCGCTGGTCATCTGCTCCCACCATATGTCGCCGTCGAGAGTGCTCGCGCAATTGGTGAAGATGGCATTCCTGGTCGCGGTGAGCATGGCGTTGGGGTTCGTCCTCATGCTGGTTCCGGGAGCCACACCGAAGAAGCCGCGCTCGGGATTGATGGCGTAAAGGCGGCCATCGGCGCCGAACTTCATCCAGGCAATATCGTCGCCGATGGCTTCGACTTTCCACCCCGGTATCGTCGGGATCATCATGGCAAGGTTCGTCTTGCCGCAGGCCGAGGGAAACGCGCCCGTAAAGTACTTGACCTCGCCGGAGGGGTTGATCATCTTGAGGATGAGCATGTGCTCCGCCATCCAGCCTTCGTCACGGGCCTGCACCGAAGCAATGCGCAGCGCGTGACACTTCTTGCCAAGTAGCGCGTTGCCGCCATAGCCGGAGCCGAAAGACCAGACCTCACGCGTCTCCGGAAAGTGGCAAATGTACTTTTCCGCCGCATTGTTCGGCCAAGCCGTATCCGCCTGGTTCGCAGCCAGCGGAGCGCCGACCGAATGCAGACCGCGCACAAAATTACCTTCGCTTCCCAGAACCTCGAGCACGCGAGCTCCCACGCGGGCCATGATGTGCATGCTGGCCACAACGTAAGGAGAGTCGGTAAGCTCAACTCCGATATTCGCAATCGGCGAGCCGATGGGGCCCATACTGTAGGGGATGACATACATGATGCGGCCGGACATCGCTCCCGCGAACAGCCCGCGCAGCTTCTGCTTCATTTCTGCCGGATCTTCCCAGTTATTGGTGGGGCCAGCTTCCTCCTGGGTCCGGGAACAGATGAAAGTCCGGTCTTCGACGCGAGCCACGTCGCCCGGGCTCGATCGAACCAGGATGCTGTTCGGCCGCTTGTCGTCGGCCAGCCAGATGGCGGTGCCGGTCAGCACCATCAACCGCAACATTGCCTCGTATTCCTCGTGCGAACCGTCGCACCAGTGCACGCGATCCGGCTGGCAGAGCTGGGCGGCTTCATCCACCCAGGCGGTCAAGTGCTTATGCTTCGTATCGCTCTTGTTTTCGATCATCGTTTCCATAGGAGACTAGGCTGGATACAAGAACGCTCTCCTCGAACCGCAAACTTCACGATCCCATGCCGCACCATGAAAATGGCTTCCGCGGGCAGAAAGGCGAGGCTATGCGAGGAGCGTCTGCCCGTGCCACGAGGTACAAGGCTAACATTGTCCCTCATTTCGAGGGCTGTTTCCAGCTATCGGGTTACAGCAACCGGAGGCTCGACCTCCGCCACCACGCCTTCCAGATGCTTGAGAGTCTCATCGATGGTGAGCGAATACATTTCCCGGCCCAAGCCTTCCCCGGATTCCAGCGCCGTTTTCAGAAAATGGCCGGCGATCTCCTTCGCCAGGGGATCGGTGATCAGCTTTCCGGTACGCTTCTTGTATTCGACCCAGGCCGGATGCGGCAGGGCGACCCAGACCGGGCGCCCGTCCACCAAAAACTTGATGTCCACCGCGTCGGCGTGGCGGGTGGCGATAGCCACGATCAGGACCTGATAACGGCAGTGGACTGGCTTCTTGGTCCAGCGGTCGGTGGCGGTGAAGTCGGTGAACATAAGAAATTCAAAACTGAGGTACGATGCAAATCATATCGCCCCGCGGGGCCGGGGAGCAAACGGATTGGAGATCGCTGTTGAAAACAACACTACACAAGGAGTGAAATGCTCTGCTAGCCTATCCTTATGCCGCAGTCCGTCAAAGAACGCGTGGGAAAGTTGCGACAAGAAATCGCGGAAATCAGTGAAGCCAACCGCCAGTACCTTCACGGTGGCAAGAAAGCGATCGGTGCGTCCGATCAGGAACGCCGTCTGCAGAGATTGCAGGAAATCATGGACGAACTGATGTCCCTGACTGACTGGAAAAAAACCTGACCCGGGTTGGCTGCGTGCGCAGAATCCAGCCCCGATTGGCAAACCTTGAGGGACGGCCCAGCTCTCGCGTTCAGTCTGACGCTTGCACTTGCATGCTCTCGGTAATCCAGAGCTGCGCCGGAGCGCCTTTCGTGGTGCGAGTCGCAGTGGCGCGAAAGCTGCCGGAAGTGACTTCGACGTCGTAAGTGTACGGCGGGCGATCGCTCTTGATGGTGATGTAGTTTCCGGAAGTCAGCTCATCCAGCGAAGCATACTTCCCTTGCAGCGCCAGGTATCCGCGCTCGGCATTCGCGATGCTGATCAGGTCGTTCTTCACCCCTGTAATGGTGGCAGCTTCTTCAGGATTGCCACTCCCCGCGCCCGGGGTTAACGTCTTCACCTGCAGTGAGTAGATGTACATCCCGATCGCCAGGGTGACGATTGTGCCCACAAAGCCGAAAACACGTCCCATAATTTGCTCCGCAACCTCCATTGCACCGCGAAACCGCACGGGCGGCAAGTAACCAGAGTGCAGGTTCTGGAGAAGATCGGAAGCTGTCGTTAACTGGGGCCTAAGCAGGAATGTGAGCAGGAGCGCCAGCCGGCATGTGCGCAGCAATGCTAAGCCGGCTTTCGAATGGCGACCCCGGAGGGAGTCGAACCCCCAACCCTCAGCTCCGAAGGCTGATGCTCTATCCAGTTGAGCTACGGGGCCGTCCGCCGGAAGCCGCGCCGCGGTGAACCGGCGGAGTTGATTCTACACTGCAACCCGCCGCGAATCACCATGGCCCGCGGAAATTCACGCTGCGATGTAACATAAAAACGCATGACGTTCGTGCCCAATCCCGTCACCCACACCAGTTCGCGCTTGCTCGAGTTCGAGGCCTTGCGCGACTTGCTCTCCGGCTACGCCTCTTCGCCCCTGGGGAAACGCCGCATCGCGGAGCTACTGCCTTCGCTCGACCACGCCTGGATTGAAACCCAGCAGGGGCTCACGACAGAAATCCGGGAGTATCGCCGCGTCGGCGGACGGTTCGATTTCGCCGCCCTGCCCGAAATCCAAAAGCTCATCGAAAAATCCCGCATCACCGGAGCCGCGCTCGAAACCATTGAGATCCGCGACGTAGTCCTCGTCGCCGACCGCGCCTCCGAGTGGCGCGAAATCGTCCGTCAACCGCCCGCCGCGATGCGCTCCGACTGGACCGCCGTAGCCGAGCTTTCCGCCGGCATCCAGGAATTCACCACCTTCCTGCGCGCGTTCCGCAACAAGATTCTCCCCGACGGCACGCTCGACGATCGTGCGTCGCCCGAACTGAGCCGCATTCGCCGCGAGATCGAAAAGCAGAAGCGCCAGATCCAGGAATCGCTGCGCGGCTACCTGCGCAAACTAGCCGAAGGCGGCACCGTGCAGGACGAGCTCATCACCATCCGGGGCGAGCGTTTCGTGATCCCAGTGAAAGTCGAGCAGAAACGCCGCGTGCAGGGCGTAGTGCACGGCGCCAGTTCCAGCGGACAGACCGTCTTTGTAGAGCCGCTGGAAACTATTGAGCAGAACAATGAACTTGTCCGGCTGCTGGATGAAGAACAAGCCGAAGTTCACCGCGTCCTGCTGGAGATGACGCGCCAAATCGGAGAGAACGCCGACGCCATCCTGACCGCTGCCGACATTCTGGCCGAACTGGAACTGCAGTTTGCCAAAGCCCACTTCGCCGAAGACTACAACTGCGTCGCCGTTACTCTGACGACCTCGATCGAGCCCACCGGTAGAGACGGGGCTTGCCCCATGGCCGATCGCGCTCGCCTGCTTCTCCACCGCGCCCGCCATCCACTGCTAGAGCGCAATCTAAAACTGAAGAACGTAAAGATAGTCCCCGTCACCTTCGAACTGGAAGGCGACCACCGCCAGCTGGTCATCACCGGCCCCAACACCGGCGGCAAAACCGTCTCCCTGAAAACGCTGGGTCTGCTGGCCCTGATGGCGCAATCCGGCATCCCGGTTCCCGCAGACCGCGCCGACATGCCCGTTTTCGACGCCGTTCTAGCCGACATTGGCGACTATCAATCGATCGAACAGAATCTTTCGACCTTCTCCGCTCACGTCACCAACATCGATTTCATCTCGCGCACTGCCACTGCGAATTCGCTGGTGCTGCTGGACGAACTAGGCTCCGCCACCGATCCCGAAGAAGGCGCCGCGTTAGCGGTGGCGATTGCAGAGCACTTCCGCCAAGTCGGATGCATGATCGTGATCTCGACCCACCACACCTCGCTAAAAGTTTACGGAGCAAATACCCCGGGGGTGATCAACGCCTCGGTAGGCTTCGACGAAGCGACTCTGCAGCCCACCTACGAACTGAAAATCGGCGTCCCCGGAGCCTCCGCCGGTATCAATATCGCGCAACGCCTGGGACTGAATCCGGCCATCATCGCGTCCGCCCGCTCGCGTCTGGGCTCGCAAACACAGGACGTGGGTCGATTCTTAGATCGCCTGCATGCCGACCTACGCGATCTGGAAACAGAGCGCATCGGGATGAAAGCCCGCGAGCAGGAACTGGAGCGCGAGAAATCTCAGTTAGCCACGGAAGGCCGCAAAGAACAGCAAGCCAAAATTCGCGAGATGGAAAACAAGCTGGAAGCTCTCTTCCGCGACTTCGAGTACCACGCGCGCGAGGCAGTGAACGCTGTGCAGGACCGAGCCGCCGCGCAGAAGCTATCGAAAGACGCCGAACGCCGCATTGCCAAAATGCGCCGCGAGTTTCGCGAGCAGTTCGATGCGACGGTCGTGGCGCACGCCACCGGAGCCGACCGCGGAGACCCAAACGCCCAGCCCAGCCTGGTCAAGCACGTCAGCGAAGGCGATACCGTAAAGCTCAAGTCCATGGGCCAAGCCGCCGTAATAAAAAAGAGGATTGGCGACAATCATTTCGACGTGCAGATCGGCTCCATGAAGATGCGCATAGCCCGCGAAGACATCGCCGAAGTGCTGATGACCGCGCAAGGTAAAACCGGAGCGCAAGCCACGCCCGTCGAAGCCGCCCGAGCCCGTGGCATCACCGTCTCTCTGCAAGACGAGGGAAGCGGCAGGACCACTCCCACCGAAATCAATGTAATCGGCCGCACCGTCGATGAAGCCACCAGCGAAGTGGAAAAATTCGTGGACCGAGCCTTCCTGGCCGGAATGCCGCGCGTGAGAATTGTCCACGGCAGCGGCATGGGAATTTTGCGGAAGGCGCTGCGGCAATATTTGCAAAAACATCCACACGTGGAGTCGGTCACCGAGCCGCCATCCAATGAGGGCGGGGGTGGAGCTACGGTGGTGGAGTTGCGGGTGTAACATTGATCCAGAGATGACGAAGGAACTTTCGCAGCTTGAGCGAGACACGGCGGCTTACTTCGAGAACATGAGCGAAGAAGAGGAGCGCGAAGATCGCGAACTCGAAGCCGCGCTGGCGGCCAGCGCTTTCAGCATCGACGTCGACGAACTGAGCGAGGCCTAAGCGGTCGGGTCAGAAACTCAACTCCGCCACAACTTCAGCAAGGGCCGATCTTCCGCATGATTCGGCGCAAGTGGGCTGCCCACTTTGAGGTTTTGGAATTCGGAACATCGACTTCTCCCGGTACCTCGTCGTATCTGCCCTTTTCGATCTCGTCGGCCTTGAAGTCCAGCGCGTAGAGGACCTCTTCCCAGTCCCATTGTGCGAGTTTCGGTTCGCTCATGTGCGTCATCTCCTAGGGGATGGAGGCCCATCACGTTTGGCTGAGGGCAGCAGGTAATCATCTGCGTTCTCGCTCACAACGTCCCAGAGGTTTTCCAACTGCTTCTGCACGGACGCGAGGGTTAGCTGATTTCTGAACCAATTGCGATGCCGGAATTCCTTTTCTTTACTGGATTCGCCATATGCGTTCTTGAGTGCGGTGAACGCCAGTTTGCAGTGACGCCTGATTACCGCTTTGTACGCGTGAGTCTCCGGCTCAATATACCAGTTAGGGTTAGAAAACCGCTCCAGGGCGAGATCGAAATCCTGTCCTTGATGCCCGTAGGCCTGCCGCATTGACTCCCCAACGGCGAAGAAGACCATCCATCTCCGCTCCAAAGCCTCCGAAATAGCGGCTCTGCCCTCCCCCTTCCAGATGTCCTTTACGTATTCGCAGATGAACCAAATTCCCGCGAGCCGATTGAACTGAGTTTCCGTTAATGCTGGCAGAAGTTCCGTCCCGTTCCCGTAGATCTTGAGATAACCACCGTCCTTGGATGTGTCAAACAAGTACTGGGATCCCCCGAACACGTCATCAGGGCCCAAGAGGAAGGAATGTGTCGTTTTAGTGAACTCCTCCATTGCAATGGAAATCCGGTTCTGCTCTCTTTCGCCCGTGCGCTTGTTTCTATATCGAAATTTCTTGCCACCTCGGGCAGGCAGTCTATCGAACTTCGCAGCCAGGTCGAGTTGGACCTTGTCGTTGCTTCGAAAGTCGGCGACCTTGATAGCGTTTTGCGTGTTGTTGAACTTTGTAATGCTGTAAAGAAAATCCGGCTCGACGTCCTTCGGTCTTGCCTCCGTGACTCTGATCAGGACTCTCACGTCGCGGACGGCGTTCGAATCCTCAGCATGTGCCTTTTGGAGAGATCGGACTGTTTGGGCGCCATTTATGATCGAAAAATCCTCACAAACAAGCGTTCGATTTGCCGGGTCCTCAACGATGCGCGATGACAGCGCCGAGATCCCATTGTTGTAAAAAAAGAAATCGTTTGGAGCGTTCGTAGCGGTAGCCTTGATGCCCCTGTTCGTCAGGTTGTCGCCGATGTAGTTCCTAATGTTTAGCGAGAATATGCTGGATCGATGTGCTCTGAAAATCTCAGCAACCTGGCTACCGTCGATTCTTCCGATATACGAAATCCTGCCGAGGTTGTCCTCGAAGCGCAGCCAGGGCGGCTGCTCTTCATTTTGAGAAAACAAAACCTGCGCACGCGCCGAGGACTCCTCTCTTACGCTCAGCGCATCGCGAAGGCTTATGTTGAGAGCCTGTTCGTCCAAGAGTTCTAGGCTGACGCGATCAGTCAGGTCTTGGATGTCACTTACGGGATGGATCCCCTCGCTTGCTTGTTTCACCGAATTCTGAGCGGGCTGGGCGAGGGTGATGTAGTGAAGAAGGAATGAATCGCGGTCCCAATCGATTTCAGCGCGCGCCTCTTTGAGCTTCTGATTCATTTTGAATTTCTTGGGTCCTGCGAAGAGCCGTCCCAGGACTGAACAAAACGAATCGAAGCTCTCAGGTTCCTCTGAGCGCTTCTTACCTGTTTTCTTATGTCCGCTGAATTTCGCCTGCAGTATCAGAACGGTGTCGCCTTCGCGGGACAGGAAGTCAACCCCGCAATCGTCCGAACCGTCGACGACACAGGCAGCCAGTTCTTCCTCCGTTGTGGGTATCAACCCGGGATTTACAGAGCGGATCACTTTCTCCGCGTAAAACCTCGCCATGCACTTCGACCGGTCAACGTCACTCAAGCTGTCGAGCTTCAGCCCCAACTCCGATTTAACATAGTCTTTGAAATGCTCGCGAAATAGTTCTTTCATCCGATCCTCAGTGGGCTCTGTTCTTGGGAAAGACGCAAGAGAATCTTACAATGAATGCAAGCCGACGCTCCAACCCTCTGTTCTTGAGCGCAAACAAATCCGATTTTTCCTCTGCGGTCAACGGGTTAGCCCTCATCTTCCACATCTTTCCCACAGCAATCCTGCCCCATTTCATTTCCGTTAGCCCCATCCAACCCTCATAATCACTACGGGACCAGTGTGCGCCCTCGATGACTTCGATTTCTTCCGACAATTTCAAAGAGACGCTTAAGCAGCAGGCGGACATCGTCCGCATCGTCGGCGACTACGTCAAGCTGAAGAAGGCTGGGGCGCAAAACTTCTCCGGGCTGTGCCCATTCCACGCCGAGAAAACGCCGTCGTTCTCAGTCCATGCCACGCGCCA
>Ga0265316_10006820_pt1 | contig 10855 bp, 5 predicted proteins | sample 4522metaG_FD_202092 | JGI IMG/M metagenome (GOLD analysis project Ga0265316, IMG submission 202092) | Rhizosphere microbial communities from Carex aquatilis grown in University of Washington, Seatle, WA, United States - 4-5-22 metaG | ecosystem: Host-associated > Plants > Roots > Rhizosphere >...
GGGGCGGGTGGGATCTTCGCGATGATAAACCTCGCGCAGCGAATGGAGGATTTTTTTGGCGAGTTCGGGCTGCGGCGTGTCGTGAATTTCGTTGCCGGCGCTGTAGAGCACGATCGAAGGATGGTTGCGGTCGCGGCGCACGGAGTCGCGCGTGTCGATCAGCGCCCAGTCGTTGAAATAGCGGCTGCCGTCATAGGGCCGCTTGGCCACGGTCCAGGCGTCGAGAAACTCGTCCAGCACGAGGAAGCCCATCCGGTCGCACAGGTCGAGGAACCCGGGGGCAACGGTGTTGTGCGCGGTGCGGATGGCGTTGACGCCGATTTCTTTCAGCTCCGCCAGGCGCTGTTCCCACACGCCGAGTGGCACGGCGACGCCGAAGGCTCCGCCGTCCTGGTGCAGGCACACGCCCTTGATCTTGAAATTCTTTCCGTTGAGCCAGAAGCCGGTCGCCGGCTCGAAGTGGAACTCGCGGACGCCGAACGTCACGGTTTCCTCGTCGGTGGCGCGCGCGCCGACCAGCACGCGGGTGACGGCACGGTAGAGCGCGGGCGTTTCCAGCGACCACCGTTGCGGCCGCGGAAGTGTAACCCACAAGGTTACATTGCGCTCGGCGGTGGCGGCGAGCTCTGCCGGGGCGGAAGTGGTCGCGATCGTGGCGCCGGCCGGGTCGATGAGGCGGGTTTCCACCGTGGCGCCGACGGTGACGGCGCGGTCGTTACGGACGGTGGTTTGCACGCAGACCCGGGCCGCGACGTCGGAAATCTCCGGCGTCGAGACGAACGTGCTCCAGGTGGCGAGGTGTATCGGGTCAGTGGCGACGAGACGGACGTGGCGGTAGATACCCGCGCCGGTGTACCAGCGCGAGGCCGGCTGCCCGGAGGTGTCGGTGCGCACGGCGAGGAGGTTGGTCTGTCCGGCACCGAAATTGAGCTGGCCGGTGAGTTCGTAGCGGAAGCCGACGTAACCGCTGGGGCGCCGGCCGAGCGAGTGGCCGTTGATCCAGACCTCGCTGTTGGCCATCACGCCGTCAAACTCGACGAATACCCGGCGCGCCGCGTCGTCGGCCGGCAGGGCGAAGCGCTTGCGGTACCAACCGACGCCCGAAGGCAGAAAACCGCCGTCGCCGCGCGTCGCCGCCTGTTCGTCGAACGGACCTTCGATGCTCCAGTCGTGCGGTACATCGACGGGCCGCCACGAAGCATCGGCGAAGCCGGGCTGCTCCGCGCCCGGGGCATCGCCCCGGAGGAAAAGCCAGCCGGGATCGAACGATTGGGTGACACGACCGTGGTCGGCCGGATTCGCCGGCGCCGCAACCGGGGCCCAAGCGGCGAGGCCGACGCAGGCCGCCAGCGGCACGATGACCGCGCGGAGCAACGACGGCATGGTCAGGGTTTGGCCGCGGGTTCTTCGACCACGGTGGGGGTGCCGATTTCGACGCGTCCCTCGCGAACGACCCGCTTGGAAACGACCTCCGCTTCCTTCATGTCGCGCCCGAAATAGGGCGCACTCGTGGCGATGAGCGTGGGCAGCGCCTCGCGCATCGAAATGCCGAGGGCATTCACCGTCATTTTCGTGCGCCAGAGCAGCCGGCTTTCGCCCTTGGCCAGGGCCGCGCAATCGTAAGCGGAAGCGACCACAAAGTAACAACTGCTGAAGGCTTCCTCGACCAGCATCTCGATTTTCGGATCGCTCGCGAGGTACCGGTGGAACGGGCTGACGATCCTCTGGAAATCGGGATTCGGATTGCCCACCAACGCGGCCGCGCGGCTGGCATCCTGGTCCACCTGGATCAGGCGGGCCTCATCGTCGAGCACACTATTCAACTTGTAGGCAAATTTCAGCCCGCCGATCAGGCTGGCCCGCGCGATCAGTTCGTTGCGTTTGGTCAGGTCCGACAGGACGATGGGCAGCAGATCCTCGGCGAATTCCGCCCCGCTGAACGGGGTAATACCATCGGAGCCCGTGGCTGGAGCCGCGGCGGCGCTGTCCGCGGCAGCGTCTTTGGCATCGTGGAAGTCGGGCGTATGCGAGCCCCAATAAAACATGATGATCAGGCTGGAACTCTGCTGGGGCGAAGTGGTGGGGAGATAGCCATTGGCGGCCAATGCGCTGCGCAACTGCCCTTCCAACTCAGCCATGGTCGGCGATTTTTCCCCCGCCGACGCCCCCTGACCCAGCTGGAGAAAAGTCCCGGAAACTGTCGCGTAGTAAACCGGATTTCCGGGGGACGGCGCAGCGACTTTTCGCCCCTCCGCGGTCATCTCCGTAATGACCGTGAAATCGACCACCGGATTTTTCTGGAACGATTTCGGGAAAATCGAAAACACCAAGTCGCCGGAATGCACGGTGACGGCCTTTTGCGGATCGACCGTCTGTTCCGACTTGGCGGCAGCCGTCGCCAGCAGCAGAAGCAGGGCACATCCCAAACGGACCGTCTTCATGGTTTGATTACGATAAGGGGTATTAAACGCAGCGCAAACGCGTAGACGCCATCGCGGAGCGGAGGAATTTTCGCAGCTCAGGCGAAGGGAAGATTTTGAGTTCAATGCACGGGCAAAAACCGTTCGCAGAAGGGATTGGGCACGGCGACCGGAGCTCCCGTCGGCGTGAGGCGACCGGTGGTGCCATCGACGCGGAAGACGACGGCGTTGTCGCTCCCGTGGTTCGTGCAGATGATCCACTGGGCCGTTGGATCGAAGGCGAAATTGCGCGGCGTCTTGCCGCCACTCGGCACGTATTCGACGGGCGTGAGGTGGCCATTCGCCGGATCGATGGCGAAGACGGCGAGGCTGTCGTGGCCGCGGTTGGAGCCGTAGAGAAACTTGCCGTTGGGATGCACCTCCAGCTCAGAGCAGTTGCTCGTGCCTTTGAAATCGGCGGGTAGCGTGGAGATGGTTTGAAACTCCGTCAGCGTGCCTTTCGCGGAATCCCAGTCGTAGCCGATGACAGTGCTCGCGAGTTCGGTGATCAGGTAAACCCAACGGCCGTTGGGGTGGAATTTCACGTGGCGGGCGCCGGAACCGGGCACGACGGTGACAAAGGCGGGGGTGTTCGGGGTCAGGGTGCCGGATTTCTCGTCGAAGCGGTAAATGAAAATCTTGTCGGCGCCGAGATCGCCGACGAGGACGAAGCGGTTGGTGGGATCGGGGACGATCGAGTGGGCGTAGGCGTGGGTCTGGCGCTGCGGATTCACGCTCTTCCCGGCCTGCTGCACAAACGCGGTCCAGTCGCCGAGGCTGCCGTCGGGCTTGAGCGCGAACGCGGCGATATTGCCACCGTCGTAATTGGCCACGAGCGCGAAGCGGTTGGTCCGGTCGAGGCTGACGTAGCTCGTGTCGCCGCCGCCGGCGAGTTCGCGGTTGAGCAAGGTGAGCGCGCCGGTGTGGGGATCGATCGCGTAGGCGGCAACACCGCCAGGCGTGCCGGAGTTGCACGTATAGAGATGCCGGCCGTCGGGATGGATGATGAAATACGCCGGTTCGCGAGCCTCGAGGAGGAACTGGGGTTGCGTCAGCACGCCCGTATCGGTGTCGAAATGCGCGAGCGAAAAACCGATGCCGGGACCAGAACGGTGCGAGCCGAAATAAACGAACATGTCGGCGGCGCTGGCCGCGGCGGCGAGAAGGACGAGGGCGAGGAAGGAAGTGAAGATTCTCATGGAGGGTTGCCGTCGCGGGTGTCGGTCGACGGATTCATTTTCAGGCCGGTGATCTTGAGGGTGTAGGCGTATTTGCAGGGCGCGGCAGCCGGAAGTGCGACCTTTAGGCCGGCGGCATCATGCGTAAAGGCCAACTCGCCCGCACCGCCGAGCAACGTGACGCTCGCGATCTTGCCCGCGCCCACCTGGCCGGCCGCCAATGGCGCGATGTTAACTTCGCCGCCGGTCCAATCGCCGAGGACGATGGCGTAGAGTGCCTCGCCCTTGACGGTGAAGCGGACGTTGAGGCCGGTCTGGCCGCGCCCGCCGCCTTCGCCAAATTTGCTCCAGTTGTGCGTGCCGTAGATCGCCTCGCCATTGACGCCGAGCCACTCGCCGACGGCGAGCAGCGTGTCCTGCTGTTCCTGCGGAATGGTGCCGTCCGCCTTGGGCGAGAGGTTGAGCAACAGCACGCCATTCTTGCTCACGGTGTCGACGAGCGCGGCGATGATGGCCGCCGGTCCGGAGATGTGCATATCGCTCGTATAACCCCAGGTGGTGCCGATCGGGTGATCGACCTGCCACGCGCCAGGGCGGATGCCGGCCGGCGAACGCGAGCCGATTTTCTCGAAGTCGATGATCGAGCCGATCGTCTGGAGGTTGTTGCCGCCGGGCGCGTAGGCGGCCTTCTTGGTGCTGATCGAGACTTCTTTGCCCCACTGCGCGGCGCGGTTGTAGTAGTAGGCGGCGACGCGGAGCTTGAGCGGATCGAGGTAGCGCTGGTCAACACCGTTGTCGAACCACAGCATGTCAGGCTGGTATTTGTCGATCAGCTCGACGTTGCGCTCGTACCAGTTCACGAGGAATTTCTCGCAGGCCGCGTCGCTGCGATCGGCGACGTTGTAGAAATCGGCCCACTTCGGGTCGTAAAGGTCGGCCTGTTTCGCCTTCAGGTCGGCGGCAAGGTCGGCGGGGGGATTGATGAACTGGAAATTTTCGATGCCGTGGTTCGAGACGCCGAACTTGAGCCCTGCCTGGCGCACGGCGGCGGCGAGCTCGCCGATCAGGTCGCGATGCGGGCCCATCGCCTTCGCGTTGAATGGCGTGACCTTGCTGTCCCACATGGCGAAGTTTTCGTGGTGCTGCGCGGTCGGGACGACGAATTTCGCGCCAGATTTCTTGAAGAGCGCCGCCCAGGCGGCGGGATCGAATTTCTCCTGGGTAAAGAGCGGGATGAAGTCCTTGTAGCCGAATTTGTCCTGGAGGCCGAAGTGCTCGACGTGCCAGCGGCGGTCGGCGCCATACATGTGTTTTTCGTACCATTCGTTGTGGTGGGCCGGCACGGAATAGAGGCCCCAGTGCATGAACAGGCCGAACTTGGCCTCGTAGAACCAGGCGGGCACGCGGTAGTTGGCCTTGAGCGAGTCCCATGTCGGCTGGAACGGCCCCGGCGGCAGCGGCGTGGGAATCTGCGCCACGGCGGCCTCGACGACTTCGAGCCGCGTCTCCGGCGCCATGTCATAGCCCGGGGAGTTGCCGCCGGCCGCCATGATCGCCGCATCCGCCGGAGTGGGCGCGGGGGCGGCGGCGAGCGAACCGGCGGTCAGGAGAAGAGCGAGGGAGGAGAGTTTCATAGGAGAATTTACCGGCTATGGGTCTGATGTCGCGGAGTTGATCTCGGTGTGGCCGCGAGCGTGAGCGAGTGGAGACGCTTCCACTCGCTCACGCTCGTGGCTACGAGGAAGACCAAGAAACCAGAGGGAAATGTTCACCGCAGCGGTTTGGTCAAATGCCCCGGGACTTGTGCGGGGCAGTTCATTGATCGTAACTGCGATAAAACGGCTTGAACACCGGCACGGGCTGGCCTGGCTGGCCGAACCAGCGCAGCAGCGGTTCCGGCCATTCCGTAGCGAGCGGCACGAGCGTGAAGCTGCCCGCGATGCGCTCGATCTGGTCGGCGTTGAGGGGCGACTCCGGGCTGACGCCCTTGTTGCCGCGGCCGGAGAGCAGAGCGTTGTGACTGAGCACAAATCCGCCGTCGACGGCCTCGACCGCGACGTCGCCGGCCGCGCAAAACAGGACGAAGCCGCGTCCGTCGAGCGAGGAGGCCACGGCACATTCCACGCCGCGCCGGTTGCCGGAGAAATAGATATCCTCGCGATTCAGATGGAAGACGCCGAATTCGTTGAGCCGATCCTTGTCGGGATACCCCGCGTACGGCCCCTGGCCGATCCAGCGAAACTCGCTCGCCGCCATTCGAAATGCGATGCCCGCCTCGAGCAAAGTGCCGGTGCCCTTCACCAGATGATAATCGTAGCCCACGTCGATCGTGCCGTCGGCCCGGACGAGCAGCGTGTGCTCGCCCGCGATCGATTGCTCGGGCGCCTCGGTCCGGGTGTAGCGGTCCTGGAAACGCAGGCGTACGCCCTCGGCCGCTTTTGACGCCTCGACCAGCGTGCTGTGCTGTCCGGCGGAGGTTTCGGCAGCCCAGATCGTCCCACCCTTTGACCGTACGGTCTCGGCCATCGTGAATCGGCGGCCCACATGAATGCCCAGCTCCAGCGGCAGCGTCCGACCGTCCGGCTGCGTCAACGTGACCGCGCCGGTGGCGCGCACGACCGCGAGCGTGAACTGCGGCAGGGCGATGCGGACCACGTCCCCACCCTCTTCCAGTTTCAATCCGCCCTCCGCCAGGCCGCCACGCAACTGGGCGAGCCAATCCTTCGCGCCGGCGACTTCGAGCCGCACCGTCCGTTCGTTCAGCGAGGCGCCGTTTTCATCGACGCAACGCACCGCGAGCGTCCACACGCCGCCTTCGGCTCCGGCCGGAAGCGTCACCGGCACGGTCACCGTCTCGGACTGCCGCGCCTTCGCGGCCAGCGGCAGCGCGCCGGTGGAGCGATTTGCGCCGTTCTCCTGCAACGTCCAGACCAGCTTCATCCCGATCAGGCTGCGGAAATCGTAGCGGTTCTCGACGTGCAATGTGACCGGCTGCGCACCGGGTTTCACCGCGGCGCGGGTTTCCGTCACCCAGACGGTTGAGTAGACCTTCCGCACCTGCCAGTAATCCACCTGCGGGATGCGGTTGGAGTAGACGATGCCGTCGACGCCCTCGAGCTGGGTCGTGTCGTAATAGTGGCGGGAATCGAGCCAGACATAATTCGACGCCTGGACGCGGTCCATGCGATGTTCCGCCGTGAGCAGCAGTCCCTGATCCTGGAACATCCAGACGGCGCCGCCAGCGAGCACCGGGCTCGCGGCCATGATATCCCACTCATCCTGAATGCGGCCGGCGGCCAATCCGAGAGCGTGCGCGTACTCGGTGGCGATCACTGGGCGCGTGAGCGTGGCGGCATAGTTGCGCAGCGTCGCGATGACCGGGTAGTGCGGCGCGTAGATATCGACCCATTCGGGCAGCTTCTGGAAGTTCTTCTGGAAATAGGAGCCGACTTCCGGGAAACAGATCGGGCGCGTCGGATCGAGCTCCTTCACGCGTTTGCCCGTGGCGAGCTCGATGTCGGTGATCGGATTTTCGTTGCCGACGCTCCAGACAATGATCGAAGGCCGGTTTTTGTCGCGCATGACCGTGGCCCGGGCGCGGGTGTATAAAATATCCTGGTACGAGGCGTCGGTGAGGTGCTCGTGACCGAAACCAAACGGCACCTCGCACATCACATAGATGCCCATTTCGTCGCACAGCTCGATCAGCCGCGGGTGCGGCGGGTAATGCGAGGTGCGGATGAAATTGCAGTTGCCCGCCTTGATCAACTCGAGGTCGCGCCGCAGGTCCTCCTCGCGAGCGGCGCGGCCGACATCGGGCCAGATGTCGTGGTGATCGACGCCGTGGAGCTTGATCGGCGTGCCGTTGAGCTTCAGCACCGCGCCGTCGATCGTGACCTGACGGAGGCCGATGCGCTCGGCATGACGCTGAATCGTCTGCCCGCCGGCGACGAGAGCGAGCTCCAGGTCGTAGAGCGAAGGCGTCTCGGCGGTCCAGAGTACGGGCTGCGCTACGGCGAATTCGGTTTCACCGACGCCGTCGGGTCCGATAGGCACCGTAAATTCCTGCGCAGGCGCAGCGGCGTCGCCGCGTAGCGTGCCGCGCACCGCAAGCGATCCGCTGTGCTCGCCGTCGATTCGTACGACAACGCGCAGGCTCGCGTTGGCCGGCGAGTGCACGGTCGAGACGGCGGTGACATCGGCGAGGTAGGTCGCCGGCGTCGAGAATAGCGTCACGTCGCGGTAGATGCCGGAGATCGACCAGCAGTCGTTGGTATCGAACTCCCAGCCTTTCGTCCGCGTCGAGACCTGCACGGCGAGCACGTTGTCGCCGGTCGCTTCGAGTGCATCGGTGACATCGAAGGTAACGGGATTGTAGCTGCTCCCCCACGAGCCGATTTCCCGGCCGTTGATCCACGCCTGGAAACCGTAGAGCACGCCCTCGAAGCGGAGGAACACCCGGCGGCCCTGCCACGCCTCGGGCACGCGAAAGGTCCGCCGATAGAGCCCGGTACCCTCGGCGAGATCCTTGCCGTATTTCGGCTCGGCGAAGCCCTGCAGTTCCCAGTGGCTCGGCACCGGGATCGGTTTCCACGCGGCGACGTCGAAGGCCGGTTGAAAAAACGCCGCATCGGCGCCGACGTCCGTCTTCGGCACGTATTTGAACTGCCAGTCGCCATTGAGCGTTTGGCGGAGGGCGGGCGTCGCCTCGGGCACGACGTCCACCGGGCCGGCGGCGCGGGCTGGGAGCTGGGAGGCCAGCGACAGAACAAACCCGCAACACGGGAAAAGGAGACGGCAAAGGCGATCCAGCGACTGGAATTTCATGAGCAAAGAAGGAGGCAAACGGGCCTTCTTCGCCAGATGGAAATGGCCGCCGGCGCTGAGTTGCAGCGCGCCATCGGCCGGACCTGCAGGTGAATCCGAATGTAGGGGCGCAGCTTGCCTGCGCCCGATCTGCTGCTGGGCATGTCGGGCGCACACTAGGTGCGCCCCTACGACGGGAAAACCTCCTGGCGACGGCGCGCTGCGGGCTTCCATGTTCGTCGGCCCGGCGTGACCGGGCTGCCCGGAAAGGTTAACCCGCCGCGCGGCCATCAGCGGATGGCAATCGCCTGGTCTCGCCCGGGGTGAGCCGCCTCACCGACGAAACCGGCATAGCTGAGGCCGGTGACATCGCTGGCCTCCAGGGCGTGGGTGAAATAGTCGGGGCGGTTCTGGCCCCAATCGACCCGGCACCGGTCGAGGACGACGTTGTCCGCGTAACGAATATTGAAACCGGGCGTACCGTGCGGCTCAAGGCCCGGATAGGCCGTCGTCGGCCGGTTGTCGAAGACGCCCCCGGGATATTTCGTCCACCGGTCGAGGGTGACGGCGACGTTTTCCAGGTGGATGTCGCGGAGGCGGCTCTCGGGCGTACCGCTCACGCGCACGCTGTTCTCGGCGCGGCCGGTGACGTTGCGGATGTGCACATCGTGGAGCGTGCCGACCTTGCCCTGCGGTGTGCGCGGGATGGCGGTGAGCGAGATGGCCTCGCCCCGGCCCCACCAGGGAGCCGAGTGGTAGCGGGAGACGAATTCGATGTCGCTGAAATCGACGTTGAAGATGTTGCCCTCGTCGCGGAGCTGGATGCCGAGCCCGCGGCAGCTCGAGCGGATTTTGCAGTGCTCGAACCGGATGTCGTGGATGTCCTGCGTGGTCTCGGTGCCGATCTTCACGCCGGCATCCTGCGTCTCGATCTCGCAGTCCTTGACGACGATGTTGGCGCACGGGCCGTAGGCGGCGCCCTGGCGCGAAGTTTTCACGACGATGCCGTCATCGCCGCAGACGATGTGGCAGCCGCGGATCTCGACGTCACGACAATGGTCGGGGTCGATGCCGTCGCAATTGGGCACGTCGAGCTGGTTGTCGATGCGCACGCGGTCGATGAGCACGTGCTCGCAACCCACGAGGTGCACGGTCCAGCTGGGCGCCTGGCGGAGCAACACGTCGTGAAGCTCGAGGTCCTTGCAACCGGTCAACACGAACAGCCGCGGCCGGAACGCGCCCGGCCGCCACCATTCGTTTTCCGCGTCGAAACCGGTCATAAATTCCCGCGAACGCCCGTCGATCGTACCGGTGCCGGTGATACGCAGGCCGTGGGCCGCCTGCGCGGTGAGCGCCGCGACCTCCACGGGCCTTGGTCTGGCGGCGTCTTGGGTCGGACTCACGGGCAGGACGCCCGGGCCAGGAGAGGATTGCTCCAATGCCGAGGGCCGCGTCGCGAGGGCGCCGCCGTAATCCTCCCGCCGGGTGCTGACGAGCAGCGTGGCGTCGTCCGCGAGATGGAAGTCGATGCCGCCCTTGAGCTGGAGCGCGCCGATGAGATAGCGCCGGCCGCCGCGCAGGAGGACGCGGGCCCCGCCACCGGCCGCGGCGGCCGTGTCGATCGCGCGCTGGATGGCGGCGGTGTCGAGGGCGACGCCATCGCCAACCGCGCCGAAATCGCGCACGTCGAACTCCCGCGCCAGCTTCCGGTTGCTTTGGGCGGAGAGCCGGAGAGGAAAAAACGCGGAACCCAGCGCGGCGCCGACGGCGCACTTCGCGCCGAGCTGCAGGGCCTCGCGACGGGTGAAAAGGCGGCCGGTCATTCGGCGTTGATTCTCGTGACGGGCTCGCCTTCTTGCACGTCGATTTTGAGGCCGGTGAGATCGATGTGGCGGGCATTCTCGATGACGAGGCCGCGCTGGGCCGTGATCGCGCAATTCTCGAAGACGACGCCATCGATCAGGCTGTCCGTGAGCCCGTGAATGATGCCGACCGTGCCCGTGGTGCCGCTGATGTTGATGAGTTTCACGTTGCGGACCGCCGTCGCGACGCGGACGTCGCCGGCGACGTTGATGCGCATGTTCCACTCCAAGTCGAACTCGACCATCTTGCGGGTGTCGTGCAGCTCGATGTCGCGGTAGGTGATGTTTTCCACCACGCCGCCTCGGCTCGGCTGCGACTTGAAACGGATCGGCGCCCAGTTGTCGGCATCCATCACACATTGCCGCACCTCGATGTTGCGGATGCCGCCCGTGACTTCGCTGCCCATGGCAACGCCGCCGTGACCATAGCGGAAATGCGTTTTCTCGACCACGATATCCTCGCTCGGCCGGGCGACGCGGCGGCCGTCCTCGTCCTTGCCCGACTTGATCGAGATGCAGTCGTCGTTGCAGTCGAAGTCGCAACCGGTGA
>Ga0265316_10006822_pt1 | contig 10854 bp, 10 predicted proteins | sample 4522metaG_FD_202092 | JGI IMG/M metagenome (GOLD analysis project Ga0265316, IMG submission 202092) | Rhizosphere microbial communities from Carex aquatilis grown in University of Washington, Seatle, WA, United States - 4-5-22 metaG | ecosystem: Host-associated > Plants > Roots > Rhizosphere >...
TCTTAAAGAAAGTTGTCCAGGAATTATTTCTGCATCATCCCATGACTCAAGATAATGATTCACGGGACATTCGTATTTTGCTTTACCAACAGTCTCATTCAGTGCAACACTCATATTTACTGTCAGGTCCGCTTTCTTTATCCCTTCCAGAAATTTAACTGAACCCGGACAATCATAAACCGGATTGACATTATACATCAGCAGGGCCCTGACATTCCCCGAGCCTAAATCATCCACCAGCTCGTTCATTTTATTGTCAATACCTGAAGCTAAATTGAGATTATTTGAAAGATCTATGCATTCTGAATAATTACCCAACAGAAAGTTAATCCCGTTTATAATAATCTGAATATCAACATTGTTTGTTCCTGAAAGAACGATTGATCTGCCTTTTGATGCAATCAGACTTTCAGCAAGCTCTGACAAATCTTCTCTAAAAGAAATGTTATTTAGTTTAGTCCCTCCGGTTTTTTCAGCTATTTTATTATAAAGATTGGTGAGCAGTGTTATTTCTTCTGATGGTTTTATCTTCTTTCGTACATCGGCATTAGCCCCCGTAAGTGTCATACCTGATTCGAAATGAATGTGACTGAGCATCCCAGTCTCTCCATTATTCAATTTTCGCCGCGATACATAACCAGGGATAAAATGGACGGGAGCTAACCACGTTCCAAGAAAGTCAGCATTAACTGAAACAACGAGAGAGGTATTCCTGAAATGATAATCCGGGATTACTGTTTTCCCGAAGCATATTGAATTAGCTTCCACAATTGCAGAGTATGAAACGGCATCATACGGCACCCATTTAAAACTCTTGAAAGTTGCTCCGAATTCATTAATTAATTTCACGGTTGAAGGGGAAATAATGCTAGAGGTGAGCAGCACAATTTCACCTCCTTCCGAATTGATCCTCCCAAGTTCACTGATAATCTGTTTGTCGATTATATCCCAGGATTCCTGTTTATTATGCACGGCAGGATATTTAAGGCGGACATCATCATACAGGCTCAGCACGGAAGCCTGTACCCTGGCTGTAGTACCTTCCCCGTTAAAAGCTGACAGAGCATTGCCTTCAATTTTTATTGGACGACCATCCCTTGTTTTTACCAGTATAGAGGAGTATTCATGTCCATCAAAATAACTTGATGCGTAATATAATGCTTTTCCGGGAGTAACCTCTGGAGGTTGTATGATATACGGCAAAGCTTTCTGAACCGGCCTTTTGCAACTCGCTAATACGGCAGCCGAGGCAAAGCTGAATCCGAAAACCTTCAAAAAATCCCTCCGCGAAGTACCTTTCCTGATAAAATCCCCTTCAAACAGATCAAGAACCAGGTCATTGCTGTCTCCCCTGCCTATCTCATCCTGTTCTGGCGGGATGTTCTTGATTTGCTTTGGATCCTTTTCGTCCTTTTTCATATTTTAGCGCCTTTCCAAAATTCTGTTACTAATAATGGCATTTCATACATTCCCTGCCACCTACCATGCTTACGGTAACACTGTCAATCTCTCCTTTCTTCATTTTTTCAGCCAGATTCCTGTACTGTGAATAAAACCTATTATTATGAAAATCTATTTTTTTTGTCCGGTGACAATTTATACACCATCCCATGGACAGGTCGGATACCTGCTTAATTACATTCATTCCCTTCACATCGCCATGACATTCTGTACATTCTACTCCTCCTGCACTTATATGCTGTGCATGACTGAAGAATACATGGTTGGGAAGGTTGTGTACCTTTATCCATTCAATAGGTTTTTGATTCTCATATGAGTTGATGATCTTCGATATCTCAAATACGCCTGAACGTGTTCCGTTTCGTACCATAAGATGGCAGTTCATACAAACATTAACCGGTGGAATACCTGCAGTTTTGCTGTACGGGGCCGAGCTGTGGCAGTAAATACAATCTGTTCCATTCTGTTCGGCATGAACTGCATGTGAGAACTTAACCGGCTGGATTGGGGAATAATCCCTGGAACGTCCAAGAGCAATGGCATTTACAACAAGCGTATTTGTTATAAAAATACCGGCAAAGAGAAGGATTATATAGTTGATCCATCTCCTTTTTAAAATTTTGGTGATGATAATGTCGATTATTGAAAAGATGAATAATAATGTAGCAATAATGAATAAGAAAAGATTTGTTATTACGGGTTTGTTTTGTCTGAGCCCCAGATCTACAAATTTATCCATATAGGCTTTAATCAAAACAATGTCTTCGGGTGTCAGATGAAACGCTTTGTGTACCTGAGACATTTTCTGTCCCATAGGTTTAAGCAGGATCCTGCTTAAATCATGTGCATTTTTATGCAGATATTTTTTTGAAATTTCAAGTGCATCGGGGTTCCAGTTCAGTGTGTCAGTTACTCGCGTATTGTGACAACCTGCACAATTAACTGATTCATTTTTAAGGTATACCAACCCATAGAAAAGCCGTTCCCCTCTTATTAGTTCCTCTGCTTTAAATGTTCTTTGAATATAGAGGACTGAATCGGGTCCCTGTTGTTTGGTTGTGTCTTTTGCCTGAACTTTTATTGTATCTGATGACTCAAATAGATTGGAGTAAGCCGGCGCAAAAAAAAACGAAATTAATATAGCAGTGAGTAAATATTTAATTTTTAATACGGGAAAATACTTCCTCATTGGAGTGAATTATTGAGTATTTAATAATATCTGTAAGAACTTATCCAACTCTCCCTTACAACATTCAATAAAATCAAAAATATAAAAATGATTGATATAATCTTATCCCTGACAGGTTTTTATTAAATTCAATCGAATAATTATTTCCTCTTCCCCAGTTGGACATTGAAATAATTTGTCTTCAATTCAGTCATAATAAAAAACTAAATATTGTACGATTTTTAAATTCTGTCTATATATCTTTGCTAATTCACTGAAATTTGTATCGACCAATATCATTTGATTTTTATAATTAACCTGCTAAACTATGAAAAAGATCTTTTCCCTTTTGTTTATACTAAGTCTTTCCACAGGTTTTTTTACTGGTTGCAAGAAGGATAAAGGAGAGCCTCCTGTCTTACCGCCTCAGGAATCTATGACTATTGATTTCACCAATTTTATCTCTATAACAAAATCTGAGGCACTGATACCAGGACAAAAAGGTACGACAAACAGCAACTGGATATATGCAGCAAAGACTGCCGGGGTTTGGAATTTGATTATAAATACAACTCTGGCGGTTCCTGTAGCTGCTTTTAAAGCAGCAGTTAACCAGGTACCGGCATTTGTTTCAACAAAAAACTGGCAGTGGAGCTACACTGTGACTTTACCGGGGGGTACATATAAAGCAAGACTTACAGGTCTGATAAGGACAAGCGATGTTCAGTGGAAAATGTATATTACGGGTCTGAGTACAGATGTTTTTGCAGAATTTCTATGGTTTGAAGGCACTTCCAAACTTGATGGTACCGGGGGACAATGGATTATCTATCAAAATGCAGCGTCACCTGTGGCATATCTTCAGATTGACTGGACAAAACCCGGAACAACGGTTGGAACCGTAAATTATACTTTTGTGAAAGCAGGAGACTCCTTTAATACAAGTTATATTGAATATGGATTGAATTCTAATGTTTTAAATGCCTACTATACAATTCATTACTTTAATGGTGTTAAGTTTTCAGATGTTAATATTGAGTGGAGTACAACCACTCATAACGGCCATGTGAAATCGCTTGAATATCTGGGAGATACCAACTGGTATTGCTGGGATGCGAATAAAGTCAATACAGTATGTCAATAATTGACAAATAATATGATTAAAAATCCCGGCAAATTCCGGGATTTTTTATTTGCGGCAGAAGGCTATTTCTTATCTTATCACTAACCGACGGACAAAGAATCTCATTCTCCTGAAACAAATCTTTCGGAAATATCGGCCTCTTTTAGAGCACCCAAATTGCCGGCTTCATTTTTTTTACTATTTTGCGCTCCTCAATTTTAACAGATTAATAATGTCAACAGGGAAAAAATCTATTTTATTTATACTCCTGATCCTGCTATGTGATCAGATTCTTAAAATCTGGGTTAAAACCCATATGGAGATCGGACAGGAAATTCACTTATTTGGTAATTGGGGAATCCTGCATTTCATAGAAAATAATGGGATGGCTTTCGGGATGGAGATGGGAGGGAAACCCGGTAAACTGATTTTAAGCGTCTTCAGAGTTGTTGCAGTCTTTGGGATAGGCTGGTTCCTCTCTTCCCTTGTCAGTAAAAAGGCAAACCTTGGATTAATTCTTGCAGTAAGTGCTATTATGGCAGGAGCAATTGGGAATATTATAGACAGCGCTTTCTATGGTATGATATTCAGTGAGAGTTTCGGACAACATGCAGTACTTTTTCCCCATGGAGGAGGTTATTCTTCTTTCCTTCATGGAAGAGTGGTTGATATGTTTTACTTTCCGATAATTAATACTCACTGGCCACTTTGGTCGCCATTCAGGCCTGGCGAATCACTGGTTTTCTTCAGACCTGTTTTTAATATTGCAGATTCGTCGATAACCTGTGGAGTTATTTCAATAGTGTTATTTCAAAAGAAAATGTTCCGGAATTTATCCTGAACCTGTCAAAATTGAAAATAAATCTGGCTATTGTTACTGGCAACACCCGCTGACACAATTCAAAATTGTTTTCAGATTCTCGTGTTTCAGAAAGTACCACGTATTTTTGCCGTCTCTTTTTGAAGCCAGTACTCCCTTGTCTTTTAGTATTCCCAGATGATGTGATGCAGTCGATTGTTCTATTCCAAGCTGCTTATGTATTTCGGTTACCGTTCTTTTTTGTCCGTCTTCGAGACATCCCACAATTTTTATACGCAGCGGATGAGCAATTGCTTTAAGCATTCCGGCTGCTTTTTCAAGACTTTCCGGATTCAGATCTTTAAATTCCATTGTTTTATAATTTCTTTTGCAAATATATATAAATATGTGAATATGATGAATGTTACTCTTTTTGAGGTGGAAAATTATTGTGAATAAAATAACAATTAACCAAAACGCTATCTTGAGCCCCTGATTTTATTATATTTGATCTAAATAAATATTTATGTCTGCTCTTACCGGGATAAAGAGACCTGTTGAAATTGAAATGGATGAATTTGAAGTCTACTTCAGCAGGACTATGCGCAGTGATATTCCTTTACTGAATATCATTCTGAACTATGTTCTTCGTCGTAAGGGCAAACAGATGAGGCCGTTGCTTGTCTTTCTTACTGCAAGGCTGAATGGTGAAATAGTTGAATCTACTTATATTGCAGCAACTTGTATTGAACTTCTTCATACTGCATCACTTGTTCATGATGATGTTGTTGATGATGCGCATGAAAGACGTGGGTCTCTTTCAATCAATGCTCTGTGGAATTCAAAAATAGCCGTTCTCCTTGGTGATTACCTGCTGTCAACCGGAATGCATATTTGTGTTGAAAAATCACGCTATGATATGCTTGAAATTATTTCCGAAGCAGTTAAGTCAATGGCCGAAGGAGAGCTTTTACAACTTCAGAAAGCAAGAAAATTAAACATTAAAGAAGAAGACTATTATAAGATTATAATAAGTAAAACAGCAGCATTACTTTCAGCCTGTACAGCATGCGGAGCAAGATCGGTAACAGAAGACCCGGAGATAATCCAGTTAATGAAAGACTTCGGAGAGAATATTGGAATTGCTTTTCAGATAAGGGATGATATTCTTGATTATGAAGGAACAGGGTTAACTGGCAAAACAGTGGGAAATGATATAAAGGAAAAAAAAATAACTCTTCCATTAATACACGCGCTGGAGCAATCTGCAAACTCAAAAAAGAGGCATATCATTAACATTGTTAAAAGCAGGAAAAAAACAAGGGCTGAAATAGGTGAAGTTATAAGTTTTGTAATGGATTATGGTGGACTTGAATATGCCGAACTTAAAATGAATCAGTACCGAGATAAAGCTCTGGCTATCCTGGATTCTTATCCCGAGTCCGAAGTTAAAGAATCTCTCAGGGAATTCGTTTATTATACGACATCAAGGAAAAAATAGCTTCATTCTGCCTCGAGGTGAATCTGTGCAACCTGTCCGAGATCTTTAACATAATGCCTTGAACCGAGCCAGAAAAGCAAAGCCCCGATAAAAAGAATTGCCGGCAGAATTGACAACGCCGTCTGGATGTTTGTCAGATCATAAATTTTACCCATCACAACAGGTGCCGTTGAGGCTCCAAGAAGATTCTGAACTACAACTGCTATTGCATAAGATGTGGCCCTAAGCCCCGGGTGAATGACATCCTGAGTGACCGATGCAGCGCCTGAAATAAAACTCATTATAAGAACTCCGAAAATCAGAAAAGCTATATACTGCACTGTCCCTTTGAGAATAGCTAAAGCCACTAACAGAACAATTGATGTCAGTAATGTTGAGACGGCAGGGAACAGGAGCCGGGCATCCTTTTTTGTTTTTCTCCATCTGTCAGTGAGATAACCACCCAAAGGGGCCCCCAACAGGGCAAGAACCATAACCGAGCTTGCCATTTTACCGGCTGTTTCCTGTGGAATATTCCTCATTTTTTCAAAATATGTCGGTAACCATGTAAGCATGGAGGTTGTTACAAAAACGACAGCAGCCATGCCGAAATAAGTGAATAAAACAGATGGTTTTGAAATAAACTCTTTGATCATATCTTTCTTCTCCATCTTGATCCTGTTACTGTTCCTGTCATAAAATGACAGGTCAACAGTTTTATAATCTTTCACGAATAAAAAGAGAATTGCAACAATCATCCCGGGTATTGCCACAATGCCAAATGCATGTTTCCACCCCAGTTTTACGGCAATAATCCCACCCAAAAGAACCCCTATTGCTGAACCAAGGGGAATTGAAGCATTCCAGATTCCCATCATTCTGGATCTTCTGTCAATCGGATACAACCCCGAAATCATAGCGCTTCCTCCCGGAGCATAACCTGCTTCCCCTACGCCTATAAACATACGCGCCATTAAAAGCTGGACAAAATTTCCTGTTAAGGCACAGATCGCTGTAGCAAAACTCCACATTATAGCCATTACTCCTATTGTCTTGGTTCTGCTCCACCTGTCAACAAGTATGGAGATTGGAAAAGTAAGAATGACTATTGCCCAGTAAACCGCAGATACCAGCAAACCACTTTGAGTATGTGTTATTCCCCAGTCTTTCTCAATTGACGAGAACATCGATGTAACAACCATTCTGTCTATATAGTCAAACATATATAGCAGAAACAATAACATAAAAACATAATTGGAGTACCTCCTTGAGAACAAATAACCTGTGCGGTCTTCTGTCTTTTTCATTCTGTCTTTAATTTGTTAAACCTCAATCCCAAGTAAACAAAAATAAATGTCAGTTTGATTTTTTGTTGTATTTTTAGGTCTTTATACTTAGAAAAAGTTTGGGGTGCCTAAAGTTTGGAGTACTTAAAGTTGAGAAAATGAAACTTTGTTAACGGAGAATAACTTTAGGCACTCTAGGCACTTTAGGCACTCTAGGCACTTTAATTAACTAACTTTCAATATTCAACTAAATTACAAACGAAGGCTATGACAACTTTAAAACAAATTAATGAATTTCTTGATTCACAACCCATTGCTTTGGTTGGGGCATCACGCAATCCCAAAAAATTTGGTTATACTGCTTTCAAAGAACTTAAAGAAAAGGGGATGAAAATTATTCCTGTAAACCCACAGGCTGTTGAAATATTGGGGGAGAAATCTTACCCCGGTGTAAAAATGCTCCCGCCTGAAGTACAGAGCATAATTGTCTTCACAAAAAAGGATAAAACTGCATCCGTAATCCGTGATGCCAAAGAAAAAGGTATTAAGCAGATCTGGATACAACAGATGTCAGATAGTAAAGAGGCTCTCGATGAACTTAAAGACTCAGGAATAAATGTTATTACCGGTCAATGTATACTCATGCATTTCAAACCTCACAGTATTCATAAGTTTCATGGAAGTCTTAAAAAGTTCTTTGGCAATTTTCCAAAATAATGACAGAAGAAAAAGCGCCATACAATCTTAGATTTATTGTAAGGGATTATGAATGTGATCTTCAGGGTGTTGTAAATAACGCTAATTATCAGCACTATCTTGAACACGCGAGACATGAATTTCTTATCTCTAAAGGAGTCAGTTTTTTTGAGCTTCATGAAGAGGGAACAGATCTTATTGTCACAAAGGTGGAAATTGAGTATAAATATCCGCTTAAGAGTCGTGATGAATTCTTTGTTACAGTTAACATCCAAAGAGAAGGAAATGCCAGAATACTTTTCATCCAGGACATATACAGGTTACCTGATTTAAAGCTAATTGCAAAATCAAAAGTAACCGGAGTGGCAACAAAAAAAGGGAAGCCGGTTCATCCCGGAAACCTGATTTTTAAACTTGGCTTGGAAATATGATTCCGGCTCTATAGATACATGAAATGAAATCAAAATCTTTCTCCTCCAGCAATCCGGCCTTCCTTGTTCTGATGTTGGCTTTTTGTTTCCCTTCCTATGCACAATCGCCTGATGGGTTAAAGCATAAGTATAATAAAGAGGAAGTGTATATAACTATGCGTGACGGCATAAGGTTGTTTACTTCAATCTATACACCTAAAAATAAATCGGTTGCTCATCCTGTTCTTTTAAACCGCACTCCTTACGATATAGAACCCGGAGGCCCGGGCAGCTTTAATTTCTTTATGCAACTTTACAGCAGATTTACTGAGGATGAATATATTATGGTTTTTCAGGATGTCAGGGGAAAGTATATGAGTGAAGGAGCTTTCGAAGATATTCGTCCTGTAATCCCGGTAAAAAAGAGCGATAAAGATATTGATGAATCGACTGATACCTGGGATACAGTGGATTGGCTTGTAAAAAACATAAAGAATAATAACGGGAATGTAGGAATATTTGGAATTTCCTATCCGGGTTTTTATTCTACCATGGGGCTCATAGATGCACATCCCGCAGTTAAGGCAGTATCGCCCCAGGCTCCGGTAACAGCCTGGTTCCTGGGTGATGATTTTCATCATAACGGGGCTTTTTTCCTTCTTGATTGTTTCAGCTTTTACTATAGCAACGGACAACCCCACCGGGCTCTGACCCGGAAAGGGTATCCGTCATTTAAATGGCCTGTCCCCGATAGCTACGAGTTTTTCCTTTCCATTGGAGCCGACAAAAACATTGTTCCTGAATTTCTGGGAGACAGTATCAAATTCTGGAACGATGCTTTTGCACATCCCGATTATGACGATTTCTGGAAAGCAAGAGATCCCCTGCCATTTCTGAAAAATGTTACTCCGGCTGTTATGACAGTAGGCGGATGGTTCGATGCTGAGGATCTTTATGGCACTCTGCATACTTATGAAGCAATTGAAAAACAGAATTCTCCGTCGGTAAAGAATTTTCTTGTGATGGGTCCATGGTCGCATGGACAGTGGGCCTTTGGCAAAGGGAACAACCTTGGAAATATTTACTGGGGATTTGATGCTAATAATAAATTCCAGACTCTTGAAAAAAAATTCTTTGACTTTTATCTGAAGGGAGAAGGCAAGGACAAAATGGATGAAGCCACAATATTTGTTACCGGATCAAACGAATGGAGAAGCTTTGACACATGGCCGCCTAAAAATGTCGTTGAAAAAAGTCTTTATTTACAGCCTTCAGGAGCTATTTCATTTTCTGCTCCTGGATCAACAAACAGTTTTGACGAATATGTTTCGGATCCGATGAAGCCTGTTCCTTATGCTGAAGCTGTTCATGTCAACCGTACGGCTGAATATATGACTGATGATCAGAGATTTGCCTCACGCCGACCCGATGTCATGGTTTATCAAACAGATGCTCTCCCGGATGATATAACATTAACAGGCCCGCTGACTGCTGATCTGTTTGTCTCGACTACCGGAACAGATGCTGATTATATTGTAAAATTAATTGATGTTTTTCCCCCTGACACCAAAGCAGATATACCCACCGATGTTAAAGTTCCTCTGGGAGGATATCAGATGCTTGTCCGCGGGGAAGTGTTCAGGGGAAAATATCGTAACAGCTTTGAAAAACCGGAACCTTTTATACCGGGAATGGTGACTGAAGTTAAATTCGGGATGCCTGATATTGCCCATACTTTTAAAAAGGGACATCGGATAATGGTTCAGGTACAAAATTCATGGTTTCCTCTGGTCGACAGAAATCCGCAAAAATTTCTTGATATTTACACTTGTTCAGATAGCGACTTTCAAAAAGCCACGCAGAGGATTTATCATGATGCCAGTTATGCATCTAGTATTAAAGTGAATATTTTACAGTAACTTTTTATATTTACAATTGTTTCTTATTGTTGTTGTTCAGTCTTTTAAATAATAATCTTTTATCATGGCAAAAAGAAATCTGACACGCAGACAATTCGTCACAACTACACTAACCGTTGGAGCGGGTTCGGTTTTGCTTGGAAAAGCTGCTTTAGGTTTTCCTGGCAAACCAAAAGAGGTCTTCGCAGATCCCTTCCAGATTGTTACACTGGGTAAGTCGGGATTAAAATCAACTCTCCTTGGAATGGGGACCGGATTCAGCGGATATAACAGGTCGTCAAATATTACACGGGCCGGTGTAGCTGAATCAATAATACGTCAGGCATATGAAAAAGGAATCCGCTTTTTTGATTGTGCTGACAGTTACGGAACACATCCTTTTACTGCGGCTGCACTTAAAGATGTTCCAAGGGAATCATATACTCTCAGCTCCAAAATCTGGGTTGGTCCGGGTGGTATTCCCGAAACTGAACGCCCTGATGCCGATGTGGTTATTGATCGCTTCCGGAAAG
>Ga0265316_10006823_pt1 | contig 10854 bp, 11 predicted proteins | sample 4522metaG_FD_202092 | JGI IMG/M metagenome (GOLD analysis project Ga0265316, IMG submission 202092) | Rhizosphere microbial communities from Carex aquatilis grown in University of Washington, Seatle, WA, United States - 4-5-22 metaG | ecosystem: Host-associated > Plants > Roots > Rhizosphere >...
AAGCACAGGAGTTTTGGACTTCTGTCTCCTGCATTCTGGATTCTTCATTTTAAACCGCCATACGCCTTCATGGTTGCGCGCAATTTCGCGCGGTTCACCGCGCTCATCGGCACCAGCGGCAAGCGATATTCCTCGGTAATCAAACCCATCATCACCAGCGCGGCCTTGACAGGAACCGGGTTGGTCTCGATGAACAAGTCTTTGAACAGCGGATAAAGCTTCGCGTGCAACTGCGATGCCTTCCGGATCTGGCCGCGCCGGAACGCGGCCACCATTTGCGCCACCTGGCGCGGAATGACGTTGGACGCCACGCTGATGACGCCGTCGGCGCCCACCGCCATGAACGGCAGCGTAAGCGAATCGTCACCGGACAAAATGTCAAATTTGGGGCCGAGCGCCGCGCGCAACTGCGAAACACGGTCGCAACTGCCGCCGGCTTCCTTGATGCCGACGATGTTTTTGCATTCGCGCGCCAGACGCCGGACGGTTTCGACGCCAATTTCGACGCCGCAACGTCCCGGAATGCTGTAAAGCACAATGGGCAATTTGGTGGCGTACGCAATTTCGCGGAAGTGCTGGAACAAACCCTCCTGCGTCGGTTTGTTGTAATACGGCGCGACCTGCAGCGAGCCGTCCGCGCCGATTTTCTCGGCCTCGCGCGTCAAATAAACCGCCTCGCTGGTCGAATTTCCGCCGGTGCCCGCGAGCACGTTGACCCTGCCCGCCGCAAATTTCACCGTGAGCGCAATGATTTCGAGATGCTCCTCGTAATCCACCGTCGGCGATTCGCCGGTGGTGCCGACGGGCACAATGCCGTCCACCCCCGCCTTGATTTGCAGTCTGACAAGGCGTTCCAGGGCGGGTATGTCGAGCTGGCCGTTTTTGAACGGCGTCACGATGGCGGTGTAGGTTCCGGTGAACATAACTTAATCCGGCACCAGCATCGGCAAATTGGGCGCGTTTGGCGAGCGGGAAATTTTGAAACCAGGCTTTTGGAAATTGATCATTCCCCATGACATTCGCACTATTGCTTTTAAACATTCGTTTGATTAATTTCTGCGGCCTTGAAGAAAACCGGTTCAGTCATTCCGCGCAAGACGATCTATCGTCTCTCGATTTATCTCCGCTGCCTGGCGCGGCTGCGCGAGAACGACATCGGTACCGTCTCCAGCGAGGCGCTCGCCAGGGCCGCCGGCGTCAAATCCACACAACTGCGCAAGGACCTCGCGTACTTCGGCACCTTTGGCACGCGCGGCCTCGGTTATGACGTGGCGGACCTGTCAAAAAAAATTGCCGACGAACTCGGCACCTCGCGCCTGCAGCCGGTGATTCTGGCCGGTGCCGGACATCTGGGACTGGCGCTGCTTTCGTATCGCGGTTTTGGCAAGGAAGGGTTTGAAATTGTGGCCGCCTTTGATGCCGACCCGCGACGCCGGCGCGACAAAAAAAATCGCCAGCCGATTTTGAGGATGGACAAGCTCACGGAATTTGTCCGTCAGCACGGCATTAAAATGTCCATTCTGACCGTGCCTGCCGCCGCCGCCCAGGAAGTCACCAATCTGCTCGTCAGCACCGGCATCACGGGCATTTTGAACTTCGCGCCGATCGCGCTCTCCGTGCCCGAGGAAGTCATGGTCAACAACGTCAACCTGGCGATTGAACTGGAAAACCTGAGCTACTTTATTCAGGAATGACGGAACACCGACCGCGCCGCTGCTCCTGCCGCCGCGGCGTTTCCAAGTCTGTCGTTCGTGCGGTTAAACCGGCAGCGAAGGTTTTTTTGACTTGCGGGTTTTCTTTACCGGCTTCGGGCTGACGGCTGGTTCCACGGGTCCCGCTTTTACTGCGGGCGCCAGATAAAGATAGCGGCCGCAACTCTCACAAAGTTGGATGTCCGTGTCATGCATCAGGGTCATAATCGTGCCGATGGGCAGACGCATGTGACAGCCGGTGCAGACCTGATCGCGAACCATCGTAATGCCCTTTTTGCCCTTCACGACCAGGCGGTCATAATGGCCAAGAATTTGTGATGGAATTTTGGCGCGCAACTCCGCCATGGACGCCTCGGCGTTCTTGTCTTTGATTTCGCCAAATTCGAGGGATTGAAGCTTGATCAAGTTTTGAAGTAGTTCATTCATAAAACCATGCGTATAGAATCATCGCAAAATTGGTGAAATTCAGCAAGCCGAATCCAGCCGGCCCAACCAGCGCAACAGCCCGTCCAAAATCGTAATCGGGTGCGGCGGACAGCCGGGAATGTAAAGGTCCACCGGCACGACACTGCCTGCGCCGTTTCGCTGTTCGGCGTGGCCGAGGTAAGGGCCGCCCGAAATCGCGCACGCGCCCAAGGCAATCACCAGCTTTGGCGACGGCACCGCCTCGTAGGTCTGGCGCAAAGCCGATTCCATGTTTTGCGTCACCGGCCCGGTGATGAGCAATCCGTCGGCATGGCGTGGCGACGCGACAAATTGAATGCCGAACCGGCCCAGATCAAACACCACGGTGTTCAACACGTTCACGTCAGCTTCGCATCCGTTGCAACCTCCGGCGCTGACCTGGCGCAGCTTCAGCGAACGGCCGAAAAGTTTGCGCGACTTTTCGTCGAGCGCCTTGGCCAGTTGAAATTCCTTTTCACCCAGCACCAGTGCGTCGCGGCTTGAAGCGGCGAGTCGATGCTCAGTGGTGAAGCGAATGGCGCCTTCCGGGCAGGCGCGCTCGCATTCGGGGCAAAACAGGCAGCGGCCCAGATCAAGCCGCACGCCTTTCCCGTTCACCGTGATGGCATCGGTCGGGCAGACATCGGCGCAGACGCGGCAACCGTCCGGACACTTTGAGGAATCAATCTGTGGCCGGCCGCGCAAACGGTCGGGCAACACCGGCGGTTCCTTCGGAAAACCGACGGTGCGGTGTTTCTGATGGACGCGGGCCAGAAGTGTTTTCAGCATGATATCACCTCACAAATCGTGTCCGCAATACGACAGGTTGAAACTTTTGTTGCAAAGCGGGAAATCGGAAATTTGCTGGTCGCGCAACGCCATGGCCAGCCCCATCCAGTTGTGGAATGACGGGTCCACAATTTTGTAATGCGCGAATTTTCCCGCCGCGTCGGTCAGCGCCACGTGGCAAATCTCGCCGCGCCAGCCTTCGATCAACGACACCACGGCGCGATTCGCCGCCAGCGGGCCGGCTTCCGCGCGCACGGATCCGTCCGGCAACGCCTTGAGCTGATCAAAGATGAACGCCAGCGAGCGCTGGATTTCCATCCAGCGCACGTAAGCCCGCGCAAAAACGTTGCCGGTGTGATACGACGACACCGGAATCTGGGCGAAGCGGTAAATGCCCGAGGGAAATTGCGCCCGCACGTCACGCTCGACTCGACTCGCCCGCGCCGCCACGCCGACGAGTCCCAATTCCAAGGCAGTCTCGCGCGGTACCGGCCCCGCGTTTTCGAAACGCGAGCGAACCGAGGGCGCGTCCCAAAGCAGGTTTACCGCGCTGGTCACGTCCCGGCGCGCCAGTTCCAGACGTTCTTCCAGTTGCATTTGCCGGGCCTGGTCGAGATCGAACAAAATGCCGCCGGGCCGGACCAATCCGCGTCCGAAACGATTTCCGCAAATCAACGCCGTCAGGTTCAGGAAATCGCCGCGAATGCGGCCGCAAAAACTTGCCGTGGGCAGGTAGCCGACGTCGCCGGCCAGCGCGCCGAGGTCGCCGGCGTGATTGGCGAGCCGTTCCAGTTCCAGTGCGATGGCGCGCAAGGCTTGCGCCCGCGCCGGCACGCGGCAGCCGGCCAGCGCTTCCATTGCCTCGCAATGCGCCAGCGTGTGACCGATGGTCGTGTCGCCGGCCAGCGTTTCCAGGTAGGAAATCGTCCGTTTGTTTGGTCCGCCGGCCAGCGCGCGTTCGACGCCGCGATGCTGGTAGCCGAGCGAAATTTCCAGGTGATAAACCTTTTCGCCGTGGCATTGAAAACGAAAATGGCCCGGCTCGATGATGCCGGCGTGAACGGGGCCAACCGCGACTTCGTGAACTTCCTCGCCGGTCATCTTGAAGAAATTCGTGACACCAGCTGAAATGGGAATTTCTGCGGAACGTTTCCAGGCGTCGTGTCCTTCGCGATAGGAACGATGAAAACGGATCGGTTTTAACCACGGATGGCCTTCAGGATGAACACCCCATTGTTCCGCGATTTCGCGTTCGAACCAGTGCGCCTGCGGGCAGGCTGGCGTCAACGCAGGATAGCGGTCGCCCACTTCAGTTGAGCACAACGTTAATTGTCCATCCGCGTCGTTGGCCAGCACGGCAAACAAACGAACGCCGCCGGTGCCGGACGGTTGCCCAAACAATGCCGCGATGCGCGCGCCGTTCTCGCAAGCCTGCAGGACCTGTTCGCGGAAATCGGCGCCGTCGAGGTTTGGAATTTCCGCCAGCGCCACGGCGTCGCCGTTGCGGAGGAGATTGGTCGCGCTGGTTTTCATTGGGTGCCTCCCAATGTTGCCGCGATTTGATGCAGCACGGTCACGAGCTTGTCTGGCACGGTCAGGCCGAGGCACAGCACCAGGAAGCCGAGCACCGCGGGCGGCGCGATTTGCCACCAGCGGTCTTCACCGCGGTTTATGGTTTTTTCCGGTTCGCCCTGCGCCATGGCCAGAAACGCTGTCGTCATGCCGATGAAAATGACCGCCAGAAAACCGAGCAGCACAATCGCAATCCATAAATGACCACCGTCGAACGCAGCTTTCAAGATGGTGAATTTGCTCAGGAACAATCCGAACGGTGGCATGCCGGTGATGGCCAGAAAACCCGCCAGCCAGAGCAGTCCGGTCGCCGGCGCGGCCATCAACAGTCCACGAACCCGCGCAATGTTTTTGCTCTGGTAACGGGCCATTATGTTTCCCGAAAGCAGAAACAACATGGCTTTGGCGAGCGAATGGTTCAAGGCTTGCAGCATCGCGCCGAACGCGCCCGCACCACCGAGGCCGACGCCCACCGCGAGGATGCCCATGTTCTCAACGCTCGAATACGCCAGCAACCGTTTGTAATCTGTCTGGCCCAAAATAAACACCGCGCTCACCACCAGCGAAATCAGCCCCAACGCCAGCCACACGTCCCGGCCAAAATCGCCCAGGCCGGCCGCCACGCAAATTTGCTGTACCCGGACAAGCCCTAGGAACGCGCAGTTCAACACCGCGCCGGAAAGCAGCGCCGAAACGGCCGAGGGCGCCTCGCTGTGCGCGTCCGGCAGCCAGGTGTGCAACGGCGCCAGACCCATTTTCGTGCCGTAACCAACAAAGAACAGGAGACAGGCGGCCTTCAGCCATGGCGTTTGCAACCCGCGCGCGTGCGTGACGAGATCGGACAATACCATCGGGAAACCGCCGCTCGTTGTTTGCGTCGCCGCCACGCCCAGAAAGAAATTGGCCAGCAACGCCAGCGCGATGCCGACCGAACAAATGAGCAGATATTTCCAGGTCGCTTCGAGTGAGCGATGGTGCCGGTGAAAATAAATCAGCGGCGCGCTCGCCAGCGTGGTCGCTTCGATGCCCACCCAGAGCAATCCAAAGTGCTGGCTCACCGTCACCAGCGTCATTGCCGCCAGGAACAACAGGAGACAGCCGATGAAGACCGCTTCCGGCGCATTGTCGAACAGAAATCCTTCCTCCGGATCGGTGGCACGCCGGTTTGCTTCCTGGCCCAAATAACCCACCACATACAACGACACCATCAAAAACAAACCGCTGGTGATGCTCAGGAACAACAACCCCGCCGCATCCAGCGCGAGCCAGCCGCCCAACGCCGGTGCGGGCGTCCATTTCCAGCAGACGGCGGCCAACACCGCCTCCACCAGCGCCGTCCCGACCAACAAGCCGCGCCGGATTGCCGGACGCGGCAAAGCGAACGCCGCCAGACCGGCAAGCAACGGAAGAATGACCAGGGCGAGAATCATTTGGATGGGCGGTTGCTCCCGCCGGGCGGGACCGATTGCCGATTGGAAGACACTTCGTCCGGCATGCCCGGGTCGTCATCAATCGTAAACCGTAAATCGTAAATCATAAATCCCATCAGTCCTTCAGTGCGCTCAACCGGTCGGTGTTGATGTGGTCAAACTCACGATTGATATGGAAGATGGTGATGCCCATCACAAACACCGCCACAAACACGTCCAGCAGCACGCCCACTTCGACCAGGAATGGCGTCCGCGCCGCGACCCCCACCCCGAACGTGTAAATGCCGTTTTCCAGAACCAGAAAACCCAGGACTTGATTCAACGCGCGTTTGCGGCTGACGATGAGGAAGAGGCCGGCGAAAATGGAAAAAAACGACACCGGCACCAGCCACGGCGAGACGATGGCTTCGGGAATCGGCAATCGCGTGCAGACCCAGAAGGACACGCCGAGGGCCACCACGCCCATCACCAGCGACGCGGCGTAGCCGACGTAAGGTTCGATTTCCCGGATGACTTCCGCTTCACGCACGGCACGAAAGAGAAGCCAGGGAAACACGATGCCTTTGATGGCAATGGTGCCGATCGCCAACAGTGCGAAACGCAACGACAATTCGTTCCAATGCGCCAGAATCGGCAACAAACCAAGCACCATTCCCTGCGCCGCCACGACGCGAATCGAAGCGCCCAGCCGGCTGGAGCCGAGCAGCTTCAGATTGGTCAGCACCACGAGAACGAGGATGAGATTGGTGGTGAGCATGATCAGGTTCAGTTCAGTCCCAACAGAAAGGCCATGGCGGCCAGCGCCCCGGCGCCCACCAACAATTGCGGCACAATCACCAGGCGCAGCCGTGCCATGATGGATTCAATGACTCCAACGAATACGGCCAAAACCAATATTCCGCCCACGGCCAGCAGCAGGTTCAGCCACGCATTGTCCGTCGCCGGCAACACGATCCCCACAATCAACGCCGAGAACAGCCACAGCTTGAGCGCCGCGCCGTAAAGAATGAACGCAAAGTCCGGCCCGCCGTGATCCAGCACCATCACCTCATGGATCATGGTCAATTCAAGGTGCGTGTTCGGATCGTCCACCGGAATACGCGCGTTCTCCGCCAGCAACACAATCATCAGCGCAATGACCACCAGCGCCAGCACCGGTCCAAAGTGCAGCCAGTGCGCACCGGATACCGGCCCGAACATCGTCGAAAGCGAAAGACTGTCCGCCTGCCGCGCGAGTGTTGCCAGCGCCACGAGCAGCGCCGGCTCGGCCAGCGCGGAGAAAAAAACTTCACGGCTGGCGCCCATGCCTTCAAAACTTGAACCCGTGTCGAGCGCCGCGACGACGGTGACAAACCGCATCAGCCCGAACAGGCCGGCAAAAAGCAGAAAATCCGCCGGGAACGCGACCAGCGCCGGGAAATTGCCCAGCGGCATCAGCATCGCCGCGACCAAAACCGCCGCCAGTCCGGCCATTGGCCCGGCGCGGAACAGCCACGTGGTCGTCCGGCTGTAAACCGCGCCCTTTTGCAGCAGCTTCCACAAATCGAAATAGACTTGCAGCAGCGGCGGGCCGCGCCGCCCGGCAAAGAACGCCTTGGTGCGGTTGATGACGCCCGGCAATAACGGCGACAACACCAGCGCCAGCAGCAATGGGATGAAGCAAGTGGCGTTCATGGTCAGCGAAATTTCCAGACCAGCAGCACCATCAAGGTCGCGGCAATGTAGAGGACGTAAAGCTGGACGTTGCCGTGTTGCAGCCAGCGCAATTGCGACAGCCACGCCTCGCCGCGCTCGAACATCGGCCGGTACATTTCTTCATGGGAAATGTCGGGCGTCACGGTTTTCAACGCGGCTTCCGCCGGGAATGGGCCGCGCGGCATTGAAACCGTTTTCTTCGTACCGAGCAGCGTTCTGAACAATTCCGTCAGCGGCTGGGCAAAAGACGAGGCGGTGTATTGCGCCCGCGCCGGCGGTTGTGCGTAACCACAGCCCCAGGTCGTGCTCTCCTCCACCCGTCGGCCCGCCAGCAGACCGCGCCGCAGAAAAATCAGCGCGAGCACCAACAGCAAAAAGGCACCGGCCCCGATCACCACGAAGGTCAGCGGGCTTGTGGCCATGGCGAGGTTTTCACCAACGATTTCAGGCTGCTGTGCGGTCACACTTTCCAAAACCGGCTGCAAACACCCGACCACGATCGGCGCCAACAAACCGATGCCGACGCACACGGCCGCCAGCAGCAACATGGGCAATCGCATGGTCCAATCCACCTCGCGGGCGCGGGCGACGTGTTCGCTGCGCGGTTCACCGAGGAAAACAATGCCGAACGCCTTGGTGAAACAGGCCACCGCCAGACCGCCGATGAGCGCCAGACCGGCAATCAACGCCAGCAACGACACGGCGATTCCTCCGCCGGTCGAAATGCCTCCCTTGAACGCACCCAAAAAAATCAGGAATTCGCTGACGAAACCGTTCAACGGCGGCAACCCCGAAATCGCGACCGCGCCCACCAGAAAAGTCGCCGCCGTCCACGGCATCCGTTTCAGTAGTCCGCCGAGCTGGTCAATTTCGTGCGTTCCGGTGCCCTGCACCACCGCGCCCGCACCGAGGAAGAGCAGTCCCTTGAACAAGGCGTGATTGAGGACATGCAACAGCGCACCGCCAAAGCCCAGCACCATCAACATGGGTGAAGCCGTGCTCATGCCCAGCAGGCCAACGCCCAGTCCCAACGCAATGATGCCGATGTTTTCAACGCTGTGATACGCCAGCAGGCGTTTCAGATCGTGCTGGGCCAGCGCAAACAGCACGCCCAGCACACCCGAAGTCAGCCCGATGACAATAAGCCCCCATCCCCACCACAACGGCGGTGTTCCCAGAAACGAGAACGCGCGCAGCAATCCATAAATTCCCGTCTTGATCATCACGCCGGACATCAACGCCGACACATGGCTGGGCGCGGCGGGATGCGCCTCCGGCAGCCACACGTGCAGCGGCATGAATCCGGCCTTGGTGCCGAACCCAACCACCGCCAGTAAAAACAGAACGCTGGCCAATCCCTGCGTTTGGATGCCTTTCGCCGCCCAGGCATTGAAATCCATGGAGCCGGTTTCACGCGCCAGCAAAAGGAAAAACGCCAGCAGGAACGCGGTGCCCAGATGGGTGGCGACAAAATAAATCCAGCCCGCCTCGCGCACGGATTGTCGTTCATGCTCAAACGTCACAAGGAAAAACGACGCCACCGCCATCAGTTCCCAGGCAAACAGGAACAGCACGGCATTGCGCGCCAGCAGAACAAGCACCATGCCCAGCACCAGCAGGCAGTAGAAAAACCAAATCGGACCAAGCGAGCGGCGAAAGTGCCACGATCGCAAATAACCCACACCGTAGATCGCTGCCAGCGCCGAAAGCAAAAGTGTTGGCACCAGGAACCACGCCGAAAGCGGATCCAGTTCGATGAAAAACTCGCCGTATGGCACCGGCCAGGGGAATCGCAATTGCAGGACCGCGCCGCCCAGTAAAACTTGAATCGCCGGAATGCAACCCAACACGGCCGCAACGACCACTGAACCCGCCCCCAACCACGAGAGATTTCGATTGGACCGGCTCAAAAGCAACACGGCCATCGCGCCCGCAAGCAGGATGGCCATCGCTAGCAGCAACAACGTCACTGAACCGCCTCCTTCTTTTCAGTCGCTGCCGAAGGGCGCAAACTGCTGCTGATTACCTTGGCCGCTGCCAGAATTTCATCGCGGCTCGCCTGTTTGGTTATCAACGCCTTGAAATCCGGATTGCGCAAGGCGAACGCCAGGCGTGACAGCAGATGGAGGTGAGCCTTGACCGTGGGGCTGATGAGTGTGAACAAGGTATGCACCGGTTGTTCATCCAATGCCCCGAAATCCACCGGCGCTTCCAAAAAACACAAGGTCACGACCGGTTGCGGCACATGCAGCACAATGGGATTCCGTACGTGCGGAATGGCGATGCCATCACCGATGGCGGTGGACTCCAAGGCTTCGCGCGCCAGCAATACCTGCAACAGGAACTCACGGTCCACCTTGTCCGGCAATCGCAGCACTTCCACCACGCTGCGGAGAACCGCCGGCTTGTCCCTGCCGGCCAGTCGGTAAAAAATTCCCCCCACCTCCAAGGCGTCGAACAATTCAGGAAGCGGCGCGGAGCCGTTTTCCGGTTCTTCAAAAATCCGTGGCGAAACATTGATGCGATTGGCCGTGGCCCATTCCAGTAGCTCGGCGCGATTGAACCGATATTGTCCACTGAGACGGTAACCGGGCAGTTTTCGCTCATCAATCCAGCGATAAACCGTCTTTTCAGAGATGTTCAACAACCCGGCTACGTCTTTGACTGTCAATTGCATCTGTTCGCAATGTCCAACCTGCTAAATGCACTTCGGACATCTGTGGACATTATCTGAATGGTGAGCACTAATGTCAAGCACGCCCTAGCGCCGTAGGCGCGGCATCTTTGTAGATGCCACAATCAAAATATCATTTCAGCCCCGTCAAGGGCGGCATATTCCGAAGATGTCGCTCCTGAACGGAGCTTTGGAATTTTACGATGCGTTTCTACAAAGATGTCAGCCCTAACGGGCTTCCTGAAAAACCATTCGCGTGTTCACCGTTTGGCGTTTTGCCGCCAAAACTCAAAAACATCTTTCCACCACTCGGCAGATTGTTCCCCAACGTCATTGTGGTGAGCACCGGGAACAATTTGGAGATCTTTCGGCCCTTCGTATCCGTCAAACAATCGGCGCCCAGACGTAACAGGAATGATTTCGTCGGAACCAGCGAGAACGATTTTTACCGGCCCATGATAGTCCTTCAGGTCTTTGGCCGGACTGAAGCGGTCAAACAAAAGCAAATAAGCCGGGAAAAGGAACATTTTGCGTTGCG
>Ga0265316_10006824_pt1 | contig 10852 bp, 9 predicted proteins | sample 4522metaG_FD_202092 | JGI IMG/M metagenome (GOLD analysis project Ga0265316, IMG submission 202092) | Rhizosphere microbial communities from Carex aquatilis grown in University of Washington, Seatle, WA, United States - 4-5-22 metaG | ecosystem: Host-associated > Plants > Roots > Rhizosphere >...
ACGCTTCACACGGACCGCGTAAGCCACGCGCGTAAGAGCGGACGGAAAGCTAGCTCTTTTCACCACAGAGGGCACAGAGAACACAGAGGTCGGGAAGGAAGGGTTCGGACGGGACCGTCCCCCCTTTTCTTCTTTCCGATCCGGCTCTAGAGGCCTCTGTGCTATCTGCGGTGAAACAGCTCGCTACTTCTCGCCGACGTTGATCAGCCGGAACTCAGTACGACGGTTGGTGGCCCGTCCCGACTGGGTCTTGTTGTTCGCGATGGGCCGCGTGTGGCCGTAGCCGATGGCTTGCAAGCGCTGCGATGCAATCCCGCGCGTGACGAAGTAGGTCTTCACCGCGTCAGCCCGACGCTGGGACAGGTCGCGGTTGTAGTCCGCCTTGCCCCGATTGTCCGTGTGCCCGGAGATCTCCAGTTTCACGTCGGGGTAGTCCTGCAGGACCTTGGCCGCTCGGTCGAGGAGGACATATGAGCCAGCCAAGATGTCCGCCGAGCCGGTCTTGAAGTTGATGCCCTCAATCACGCCAGTGAACTTCTTCACCTCTGCGGGAATCTCGTCGGGACAACCGTCTTCGTCCTGGTAGTTGTTGAAGGTCTCAGGCTGGTTGGGGCACTTGTCGATGACGTCAGGGATGCCATCGCCGTCGTTGTCGGGATCCGGGCAGCCGTCCTCGTCCTGGAAGCCGTCCTTGTCCTCCGGATCATTGGGACACTTGTCCAAAGTATCGGGGATGCCGTCGCCGTCGTTGTCGAGATCCGGGCAGCCGTCCTCGTCCTGGAAGCCGTCCTTGTCTTCAGGCTCGTTGGGGCACTTGTCGATGGCGTCGGGAATACCGTCGCCGTCGTTGTCGAGATCCGGACAGCCATCCTCGTCCTGGAAGCCGTCCTTGTCCTCGGGTTGGTCGGGGCACTTGTCGACGTCGTCGGGGATGCCGTCGCCGTCCCGATCATTGCTGGTTGGCTTGATCTCTTTGATCGTTTCCTTGACCGAGAAAATATGCACCTTCTCGATCTCACCGAAGTTGACGAAGAGCGAGCCCAGGACCTCAAAGTCAGGCCCGCTGTAGCCTATGCGATTGCCTTGCGGGATGACCGGCGCCAACGCGGTCCACGGGGCCATGATCCGGCCATCGATGCGCAGCCCGGTCCATGGGGTGAACCCGACCTTGAAGCCAAGCCCGGCGTGCATGAATCCCCAGGTGGAACCGGGCACGACGCTTGCGTCGCTGACCAGCGAGGTCAGGCCGCCGTAGCCGGCCAGGATGAAGGGCTGGAACACGTAGCTATCGGTCAGGTTCACGACCAGGCTGCCGCGAAACCCAAAAACCCACATCGAAGTCGACTGCCCGGTGTCTGGGCGGCTGCCGCGCGTCTTGGTGGGCGTGCCGTCGACCTCTGCCTCCAGCCCGATCCAGCGGTTGAAGTGCAGGCCCAGCCGGCCACCAAAAACACCTCCCGACTTGGGCGAAACCTCCGCCGGGGTCTCCACAGTACCCGCCGCCGGATCGCCCGGGGCGCGGCCCAGCGAATGGTTGCTGTCGAAAAAGTGACCGCCGCCAAACAGGCCGAAGTCGAAGCGGAACTCCGGTGGTTCCTCTTTGCTTGGCGAAGCTTGTTTGGATTCGGCGGCAGCGCTCTGCCCGCCCAGCAGCAGGATGAGAGCGCTCAGTGTGAGCACGCCACTACGAAGCCATCGTTGCGGGCAAATTTTCATCGAGACAACCTCCGGTCGAGATCGAAGGGACCAACTACCCGGACGCCCATCCCCGAGCGGGACGAACCCAGCATAGAGGAATTGCCGGCCTTGAGCCACAGAACAACGCAGAGGTCCGGCTCTCTTTCGCCGGCGCCTGTGCGGCGAACGATCTCGCGTTACGCTGCCCTGTTCACCGGGAGATAGATAGAGAAGCGGCTGCCCTGGCGAGCGGCGCTCTGCACGTCGATCCAGCCGCCGTGCTCCCGCACGATCCCGTAGGCCACCGATAGGCCCAATCCCGTGCCTTCGCCCACGCCCTTGGTGGTGAAGAAGGGCTCGAAGATGCGCGGCAAGATCTCGGGCGGGATACCCACGCCCTGATCCGCCACCGACAGGCACAGGTATTCGCCCCTAGCGCCGCCCAGGTCCGCAGGCGCCGTGGTGTCCGCGACGGAGATGTCGACCATCACCTTGCCTGGGTGGTCGCTGGCGTGGATGCTGTTGACCACGAGATTGAGCAACACCTGCTGGATCTGCCCCTCGTCAATGGATGACTTGGGCAGGCCGGGCGCGGCCTGGAGGTCAAGCGTGAGCTGCCGCTTGTCGGCCAGCGGCTTGACCAGCGACAGTGTCTTCTCAACCAGGCTGGCGATGTCGACCGGCTCGCGGCGCGCGCCTTGCCCGGGCGGCCGCACCGACTGCCCGCGCGCAAAGTCGAGAAGCTGGCGGATGATGCGAGCGATGCGTTCCACCTGATCGCCGATGATTCGCGCCCCCTCGCGGGCCTCCTCACCACCGACCCTGCCCGAGGAGATCATGTTGGCTCGCACCAGGGCCACGCCCAGCGGCGTTCCCACCTCGTGTGCAATGCCCGAAGCCAGCTTGCCCACGGTGGCCAGACGGTCTGCGTGGCGCAGCTGCTCGACCGCTCGCACGCGCGCCTCGGTTTCGCCGGCCAGCGACACACGCGCACGCGCCAGGCCGTCACACATGGCATCGATCTCGCGGGCCAGCTCGCCAATCTCATCCCGCTGTCTGAGATTGAGCGTTCCAGAAAGATCGCCCGCGCCGATGCTGCGGGCCTTGTGCGCCAGGCTTGCCAGGGGCCGCCCGACCATGTACAGGCCGAGCGCTGTCGCCAGCAGGCCAGCCACCAGGACAGCCGCCAGGGTCGCCCACGCCGCGCGAACCAAGGTGTCGTGTACGTACGCCCGCTCGTAGGCGAGGGACTCGGACAACTCGACGAAGCCCACGGCCCGCCCGTGCACATAAATTGGGACGTCTGTGTAGTGGCGCTCTCGCGAAACCGCTGGTGCCGGTGGCGGCTCGCCGTCGACCCAGCGGACGCGAAACCGCCCATCAGGAGTGCTCACGTTCTCAAGCAGGCCCAGCGCTTCCTCGCGCCCCTTTTCCGCCCACACGCGAGGGATCGCGTTGGCCAAGGTTCGAGCCAGCACCGCGTGGTCCATGATCATGTCACGCTCGAACAGCTCTAGTTCCCGCGTGATGCGGAAATAGGCACTGACAGCCAACACCAAGGCCATCGCTGCCAGGGTGGACAGGATGAGTTTTCGAGCCAGCCTCATGCTGCGCTAGCGAAGGTCCGTCGCGGTCAGGATGGCAAGAGCGACCGCGCGAGCGACAACAGCTCCTCGGGGCGGAAAGGCTTGGAAAGCAGGCTGGCCGAGCCCAGCCGCTCCACTTGCGCGCGCAGGTGATCATCCCCGAAGGCGGTGACCACGATAATTGGCATGGTCAAGCCAGCGTTGCGCGCGGCCAGCGAAACCTGGAACCCGGTCATCCAGGGCATGCGCACGTCCGTGATGAGCAGGTCCACCGGCTTCTCGTCGGTCAGGAGCATGATCAAGTCTCCACCGCTGGCGGCCTCCACGACTTCCGCGCCCAAGCTCTCGATCAACTCACGAATCGCCGCACGCATATCGTCGTTGTCCTCCGCAACGACCACGCGGCGGCTTCTGGGCTCTTGACTCATGAACGATCGTCCTCCGGATTCAATTTGCACCCCGCTCACCACCTTTCGGTTGTAAGCCTACAACACAGAGGCGCCGTGTCCACGGAGTTTCGCCTTCACAAGAGGCGCTCGAATCCCAGGTCGCGCAAGAATCGCACTCCTTGGCAGCATGTGGACACCGAACTTCATGGCATTATCGCGCTCCGTTCATGGCGCGAAAGGTAAGAAACGGTCGAGCCACGAGCCGCGTCCAGACTGCGCGACCGACCGGCACGTCCAGGAGCGCGCGCGGCCCCGAGGCGGAACTACCACAGGCGGATGCCAGCGAGGCTCACGCTTGGCGCGCTCCCCTCGGCGCTTTCGTCACGTTGCTGGCTCTCTACGTGTTTACCCTGGCGCCGACTGTCGTCGGCGGTGACAGCGGCGAGCTGATAGCCGCAGCGGTCACCGGGGGCGTGCCACATCCGCCGGGCTATCCTGTCTTCGCCCTGCTAGCTCGGCTGTTCGCGGTCCTGCCCTTCGGCCCCTCCATCGCCTGGCGCGTGAACCTGCTGTCCGCCGTGTCCGCTGCGGCGGCGGCCGGACTGCTCTGTGCGACCGTGCAACTATGGACCAGAAGAGCCGCAGCGGGCCTGCTGGCAGCAGGGCTGTTTGGCACCAACCCACTTGTTTGGCACTACGCCGTCACGACAGAGGTGTTCGGGCTGAACGCGATGTTTGGAGCCGTGGCCCTCTACCTATGGCTGCGCATCGAGCGTGCGCCGGCGCGACCCCAGGTTTTCGCTCTGGCTCTTGCCTGCGGCCTGGGCATGGGTAACCACCACACCTTCGTGTTCGTTGGGGCGCCTGTTCTGCTGCGCTCGCTTTGGGTTGCGCGACGCGAGCTGCAGGCTGCCGGAGTGGCGCTGGCCGTTCTCTGCGGTGCGCTTGGTCTCTTGCCGTACGCCTACCTCGTTATAGCGTCCAAGTCGACAGCGGCGGTTTCTTGGGGCGACCAGAGCACACTTGACGGCCTGCTTGGCCACTTCCTGCGCCGCAACTATGGGACGTTCAGCCTGGGAAAAGCCAGTAGCAAGGGAGATGTATTCGTCGAGGGCGGCACGTTCTTCCAGACCCTCTATTTGATGTTGGGCGGCTCGCTGCGACGGCTGCTCGTATTGGGGCCGCTGCTGGCTGTGGCCGCCTACACCCTGGCTCCGCGCAAGCGCCCCGACCGCGTCCGGTCCCGGATTTTGCTCGCACTTCTGCTTGGCTACGCCTTCTTCTTCTGTGCCATGTCCAACATGTCCACGGCCAAGCCGCTCTACCGTACCGTGCTTTCCCGCTTCTTCGTCCAATCTGACCTCCTCATGGCGCTGGCTGCGGGAATCGGCTGGGCCTGGCTGGTCCAGCGACTCCAGGCGCGCGCGGCCTCTCCCGCTCGTATCTCGCGCCTGTCTCTGGCCGGCGCATGTCTGGTCTTTCTGGCCGGCGCGGTCGTCAACGCCGGCGCCAGTCAGCGACACAATACCGTGTTTCGCGACTTCGTTTCGGCGGCATTCGCCTCGCTGCCCAAGAACGCCATCGTGGTCACCATGGGCGATCACTTGACCGGCGCTGTCTTCTACTTCCACGAAGTCGAGAAACTGCGACCCGACGTGATCCACCTCGACGAGCAGTTGCTGGGCATTCGCTGGTACTGCGAGCGCGCGCTACGCCGCCACCCTGATTTGGTCATTCCAGCCGGCGTGTACTTGCCAGGCGGTTTCACCATCAAGCAACTAATGGACGCCAACCGCAATCGCCCCTTGGTGGTGCTTGACCGACTGGAAACCTGGGACCAGAGCTGGAAAGACGGCTACAAGCTGGCCACCACAGGCCTCACCCATCCCTTGGTCCCTGCCGACCGTTTTCCCAGCTTCGAGCAGTGGGCCGAGCGCGACCGTCAAGCTATGGCCAACTACGATTCCCTGCCGGCGCTGCTATATCCCGTCGGCTCGTGGGAGCAGATTCTGGGCGAGTTGGTGCTGAACGTGCAGGCCGGGCGAGCCCACCTGGCGCTCGTCTACAGTCACGATGCGGGCAACGCCGAGGCACCTGCGCGCTTGGCGGTGAATCTGCTCGAACAGATCGTGCGCCGGGCGGGCGGCTTGCCCGCGCTCGGCATCCCCGCCGATCCAGGCGTCCCGAGCATCGAGATTCACGCCAGCATCCTGAAGAACCTCGGCATTGGCTACGAGATCCTGTCGCACACCGATCCGAGCTTCGCGCCCCGCATCGGCAAGGCGTGGGAGATCTTCGTGGCCAAGGCTCCGCCGACAGATCCAGACCTGCCCGCAGCGCGCGCGTACCTGAAAGAGCCTCGCGCGAGCATGCAGCGCTAGAAGCTGCTACGCCATCCACGTGGCCGATCCTGGCACACCGCATAAAGTTCTTGCTTCCCACTTGCTCCCGAGAGACGCGGCAGCACTTGACCGTGAGCGATACGCCGCCATATCCTAGAATCTGGTTTTCGACAACCGTTGGGGGGCTTTCGTGCCCCGAAACTAGCGCTACGCAAACAAGGAGAACAAGCGACCGATGAAAAAGTCCGATCTGGTGGATCTCGTGGCTCAGCGGCAGAGTTTGCCCCGGCCTCAGGTTGAAGTGACGATTGATTGTTTGTTGGATGCTGTGGCCGAAGGCCTGGCCAAGGGAGAGCGAGTAGACTTCCGGGGGTTCGGCGCCTTCGCTGTTCGTGAGTCAGCGGCGCGCAGTGGGCGCAATCCACGCACCGGAGAAACCATCCAGATTGCGGCCCGTCGGACGCCAACCTTCAAGGTGGGGAAGGAACTGCGTGACCGTGTGAACGGTGAACGCCCAGCCGCGCAGTAGGACGGAGATTTCGAGGAACGCAGTTCAATGGGAACGCGCCTTTTCGTAGGCAACCTCTCCTACAACGTCACCGAGCTGGAGCTGAAGGAGGCCTTCACCAGCGAGGGTATTGAGGTCCGCAGTGTCCGTGTGGCCTGCGAGCGTGAAACTGGCCGCCCACGCGGCTTCGCTTTTGTTGAAACGGCAACCGACGACGGTGCCAAGCAAGCTATCGAAAAACTCGGCGGTCGCCTGGTTCAAGGCCGCGCGCTGATCATTGAAGAAGCCCAAGCCCGGCCCGCGCCGGGCGCGCCTCGGCCCGGTGGCCCCAGCGGTCCTCCACGTTTCGGCGGCCTCCGGCCCCCAGGTGGGCCCCCTGGCCCCGGTGGAGGTGTTCCCCGCTTTGCAGGGTCTGGTGGTCCCTCCGCTCCCGGATCGCAGCGGAACTTCGGCCCGCCCCGCCCGCCTGGCCCCGGCGCGGCCGGAAATGATCGCGCCGGCGGCAAGCCCGAAGGCCGACGCGAACGCCCAGAAAAGAAACGCTCAACCCGGCCCAAGCCCGAGGAGCGCGAGCGTGGCAACTGGCGCTGGAAGGGCGTTCTCGACGAGGATTAGCTAGCGGGGACGCGATCGAGACAGACCTGGTTTCTGCGGACAGTGGTGAGGCGCCACGGGAGATCATCCCGTTGCGCCTGCGCGTGCCCCCAGAGTGCGACGGCTGGCGCCTCGACCATTTTCTCAAACATCGCATCCATCGCCTGTCGCGGGCGAAAATCCGCACAGTCATTGAGCAACAGGTCCGTCTAGACGACGGACGCCGGCCGCGACCGGCTCTCAGCGTGCGGGCGGGCGAAACAATCATCGTAGACCGTCCTGCCCCAGTGGAGCCCGAAGTGCCCCGCCACTTCGGTATTCTGGCCGAAGACGAAACCTTTCTTGCGCTCGACAAGCCGGCCGGACTGCCCATGCACACCACGGCCAAGTTCTGGAAGAACACGCTGGTTGCACTTCTGCGCGAGCGTTTTCCCAGCGAGGCACTGCAGATCTGTCACCGCCTGGACCGGGAGACTTCGGGTGTACTGCTGGTGGCCCGCGGTCGGGTGGCTGCCTCATTCTTGAAGCGCGCGTTCGCACAGCGGCTGGTGAAGAAGAACTATTTGGCCCTGGTGCATGGCGTGCCGGCGGAGCCCGAGGGCGTGATCGATCGGCCGATGCGACTGCTCGACAGCAGGACCCGCATCATGATGGGCGTCGCGCGCGACGGCTTGCCCGCAGTGACGCGTTTTCGGGTGGTGAGATGCTTCGCCGAGCACTCGCTGCTCGAGGCCTCGCCCGAAACCGGACGGCAGCACCAGATCCGTGTTCATCTGGCCTGCATCGGTCATCCCATTGTGGGCGACAAGCTCTATGGCGCCAGCGAGCAAGCCTTCATAGACTACTGCGATACCGGGCTAACTCCCGAGCTGTTGGCGACCTTTGACGGTCTGCCTCGCCATGCCCTGCACGCGGCCCGTCTGTGCTTTCCCCACCCGCACACCCGCGAGCCCGTCACAATCGAAAGCCCGCTGCCAGGGGATCTGGTTGAGTATATGAATCAACTGGAATAATGGAGCGTCCTAGGAGAAACCGCGGTTGTTGTTCGTGCGATCATGTTGACAAGAATCGTGAACCTGCACACACTTGCACCGCCTACATCTATCCAACAAGAATGGAAGGAGCACTAATGCGAGTACTTACATTGTGTCTGGGAATTGGGATCATCTTGACCGCAGCCTGTGGCAGTGGCGGCGGCGGCACACCTGCCAAGAATGCGAACGGGAGAGATCCACTCACTGGCGAATGCACCACCTCGACAGCGACTCAGACTTGCACCGGAGGGGAGGCCTACGCGACGTGCATCGAGACCACCTGTGACAACCAACTCAAGGCTGCCTTTGGCAGCGGGTACGCCAGCGGGTCCTACTCTGGTCCCTGTGCCGCCTTCATGACCTGCCAGATGGCCTGCCCTTGCGACTCCACCAAGACGACCTGTGAGAACAACTGCAGCACAACGGCGATGAACGACGCGAATTGCCTGACTGCCTTCATGGCTGTGGGATTCTGCACGTTGGGTGCGGCATGTACGCAGCCGGTGTGCACGCCAACTACGGGCGGCTAGGGCACCGACACCGCGACTGGAAACTCCACGAAGTTTTCTCGCGAACGGCGAGACGGGGTCACCCCCATCTCGCCGTTTTTCCTATTCAAGGCCCGCAAGTGAGCCGTGCTGGGCGAACAGATGGTCGACGCGGGCAGTGACCCGCGGATCCTCTACCAGCACGGGCGCGTGCTGCGGCTTGCGGCGGGCGTCGATCACCAGCGATCCCCGGCAGCCCCAATGCTTGTGCACTGTGGCCGCCTCGATGCCGCCCACGTCGGTAGCCGGATTCGATCGCGAGAAGGTCACCCAAAGGAAGTTCTCGATGCTGCTGCTGCAGAATTCGCTGTCATCGACGAGAACCACCAGCGGGAAGACGCACAAGGGATCGTCGCCCCGGAAAGCGGCACAGAACGCCGCCAAGTCTGCCGGCGTGCCGTCGGGGCCAGACGCGGGCGCGCGCACCGCGAGCACACCCGGCAGGCACACGCGCGCATCGGAAAAGCCGTCGGGCAGGCGCAGGCCCGGCGGCAGCACTGTCGGCAGCGTGCGCCGCGGCCGCCCTACCGCAGCCGTCACTAACTTGGATCCTCGGTTCAGGCCCGTGCCCGAGTAGTCGAGCGTGTCGATGGTGGTCTGCGTCTGGAAATGGAGGTCGCGGCGCCAGTCGGCCCGGGCCAGCACATGCTGCAAGAATGCACCTACGTCACGCACGTCCAGCCGCGCATCGTCCTCCGCGGCAGCAATGAACAGATACTTGGCCAAGGAAAGCTGTCCCTGTCCCAGGATAGCGTTGGCTTGGGTCAGCAGTTCCTGCGGCTCTTGGCGCTCTTCGAACGGCACGTAGCGCTCGCTGCCCAGGGCGAGCAGAAGCGGGTGCACGCCGGCCGCATCCACCGCGTGTACCGCGTGCACTCCGGGAAGCACCGACGAAATCAGCGGACTCGTGATCTCGTGGATTAGCGCGCCGAGAACGCTGTCCTCCTGGGGCGGCCGGCCAACCACGGTGAACGGCCAGATAGCCTCCGCGCGGTGATAGATCCGGCGCACGCGCAACACCGGAAAATCGTGCGCAAGGCTGTAGTAGCCGAGGTGATCGCCGAACGGCCCTTCGGGCTTGCGAACCTCGGGATCCACTTCAGCCATGAGGCAGAAATCGGCGTCCACGTGTACCGGCAAGGACCAGCCTTTCTGCTCCGCCAGCCGCACGCGCCTGCCGCCCAGCGCGCCCGCAAACGCCAGCTCGGGCACGCCTTCGGGCAACGGCATGACCGCGGCCAAGGTCAAGGCCGGGGGGCCGCCCACGTAGATGTTCACGCACAGGATCTCGCCGCGCCGAATGGCCGCCGCGTGGTGCACGCCGATGCCACGGTGGATCTGATAGTGCAGTCCCACCTCGCGGTTGGGCTGGTACTGGCCGCCGGAAAGCTGGATGCGATACATGCCCAGGTTGCTGTGCGAAGGCCCGGGCCGCTCGGGATCCTCGCTGTACACCTGGGGCAGCGTGATGAAAGCTCCGCCGTCGTCGGGCCAACATTGAAGTTGTGGCAGATCGCCTACTTCGACCTGGCCGGCGAAGACCGGACCGCCGGCCACGCGCCTGGGCCGCGTGTGCAGCAATGTGAAAGGCACGCCTGCGTAGCGCAGCGGACGCTTCCAGGCCACCCCCGGGTCCGCTCGTAGCTCAATGAGGCGGCGGACCTTGTCCAAGCTGTCGCGAAAGATGAAGCGCGCGCGCTCCATGGTACCGAACAGGTTGCTGACCATAGGAAAGCGGCAACCCTTGACCCGCGTGAAGTAGATGGCTGGGCCGCGGGCGCGGAACACGCGGCGCTGGATCTCGGCTGCCTCCAGCCGCGCGTCGACCTCGATATCCACGCGCCGGAGCTGGCCCGTTCGCTCCAGGTCATCGACGCAAGCCCTGAGCGAGGCGTAGGCCATGCGATTCAGACTAGTTCATGCCGCAGCCGGGTCGGCCTCGGCCCTGACAGGAATCACAGGCACTGGGCTCGCGCGCCGGCTGACTACTGCCCACCGCCACCACGGACAGGAGGCGCTCCAGGTCCGCGGACTGGCAGGCCGGGCAGGTGGCCACCTCCGCGCCGTAGATCAGCGCCTCGAACTGCTTGGAACACTTGCGGCACACATATTCATAGAGCGGCACGATTTTCTCCTTGGCGGCAAGCGTAGCACGGCGGACGGTCAGCCAAGCG
>Ga0265316_10006825_pt1 | contig 10852 bp, 9 predicted proteins | sample 4522metaG_FD_202092 | JGI IMG/M metagenome (GOLD analysis project Ga0265316, IMG submission 202092) | Rhizosphere microbial communities from Carex aquatilis grown in University of Washington, Seatle, WA, United States - 4-5-22 metaG | ecosystem: Host-associated > Plants > Roots > Rhizosphere >...
CACTGAGGGCCGGGCGGGAAAGCGGGCTGGGCACAGATCGGGATGTCCCTTAGCAACCGGCCGACAAGGCCCTTCGGGCACTCGGACCTGCCCACCCTGCCACCTGCCCCCGCGGCTTCGCCGCGCCTTCGCCGGGCTGCTGGCAAGGAGGGCCGACTAGCGACGGACCACCCCGCCACCCCTACCCGCGGCTGCGCCGCGCGCGTCGCCGGACCGGAATGTACTTATGTACTTGAGGACCGGAAGCGAAGGCCCGACCGACACGGCCAGCGGCCCAGGCCGCGTGGGCGCAGGTGAGCTTTGCTCGCCAAAGCCCGTCGCGGGAGGTGCGGAGCCCTTCCAGGGTTCTGCAGTCCATCGTCGGCCGTCGTCGCCTCCGTGAGCAGCGGGCACTAGGATGCGGGACTCATGTACTTCCAGCGTTTCTTCCACCAACGCCGCGGCCCCTTGTCTATGCAGCCAAACACGCGGCTCTGTACGGGACAAAACATGCGCACGTGCATGTGGTCATCGTGCGGACTCGCATCTGTGGGCTGGTGAAGAATCTCTCGTGCCCGCGCCACCAGAGCCGGGTCGGCACTTTCCTGTTCTGCCTCTTGCAAAAGCAACTCCGCGAGCGGCTGGTGAATGAAGATCCACTGCACTTTCATGATCGGATCGGAGAGCAGGCTCGCCACCAAGGCCCAGGTCCGCCGCAAGTCGAGATGGGCGTGGGGCAGCGGCTCGTGCATGCGCTGTCCAGGTTTGGCGGAGGACCACGCGACCGCAGTGCCATCGTCGGCGAAGCGAATCATGGCCGGAAGATTGGGCAGCGGATTCCCATCCCCGCCAACCACATAGTAGAAGATATCTACATCCCGCCCGCTCTCGTGTGAACGGTGCATGCTCGAGTCTCCCCCGCGACGGAGCGACAGATCTCCGACATAGGCTACGCCACCTGGGGCGGTCAGCTCGACCCGCGCAAAGGCGCGTGTCAGTCCGCCGACGAGTTCCTCAATGGCGAAGGTGCGCCCGCGCGCGCGCCAATCGCGATGAACCTGATAGCCTTCACCTTCGACTGGCAAAGCGACCGCGCCCAAAAGGGCCCCGTGTGAATGGGTTCCCCAGGACAGACTGGCCCCCTTGGTGCTGGCAAATATGCCCACACAACCAGGCAGCACGGTCACGGCCACCACAGCCAACTCGACTGTCTGCCAGCGCATGACTCCCCGCATTCTCTTTGGGCCGTCTCCGTCCAAGACGGCGTCAGCGGACACGCTGGAGGCCCCTTCCCTGAAAACCTTCCCGCCCTCTACCCGTAGGCCTTTTCCATCCTTTCTTGATCCTCTTTGCAACGGATACAGAGCGTCGTCTCCAGGCGCGCCTCAAGCCGCTTTACCGAGATGGGTTCGCCGCATTGCTCGCAAAGGCCAAAGGTTCCGTCCTCAATGCGATCAAGTGCGTGGTCGATCTTCTGAAGAAATGTCTTCTCGCGCCCGCGCAGCCTGAAGGTGAACGATTGCAGGTACTCAGACGACGCCAGATCCATTTCATCTGGCAAATCATCAGATTCAAGCGTCATGTCTTCGCTCAGCGTCCGCTGCGCGTTGCGGAGGATTTCTTTCTTTCGGCTTAGCAAGATCTCGCGAAACCGCTTGAGATCTCTCTTCTTCAAACCAGTCCCTTCCATGAAGCCCCTTGACTCAGGTTGTGTGGACATCCCTGTTTAGTGTACCGCCGGATTGAATCATGTCGCAGAAAAGATGCCAATGAATCCGTGTCCTTGACAGCGTGCCTGGGAACTGCGTAAATGCAAGAATTCGCCCAGGCGAGATTAGCCACAACGGGGTGCTTCATGGCCGGTTCGGACAAGAGGAAACAAAGTCTCTACTTTCCAGAAGAGATGCTCAAGGAGATCCAAGAAGAGGCTACGCGTCAGGACCGTTCTCTCTCCTGGATAGTACAGAAGGCATGGAAGATTTCCCGCAAGGAGATCATGAAATACCCCTCTGTGAACGAGTTTCCCGGAGAAGAAGACGAACGCGGCGCGAGCGAGTGAGGCCGCCTTTTCGCGGACTCGCTTCGACGTCCTCGCCCGACCGCAGAGGCGGTCGCTCCGACACCGAGGTACCTTCGGGGTAGATGGCCGAATTTCTGCTTGTCGCTGACCAGGTTTCGCCTGTGGTGGAAGGCGAGCTGTCGAGTTGTGCGGCGGCCCTGGCTCTCGCGCTGTCGGTGGCCAAACACCGCGTGACCGTCTTGTCGTTGGCCACGCCGGAGCAGGCATCGCGGCTGCCCGGCATGGCGCGACGTTTGCGAACCATTGGGACTCGTGTGGCAGGCGCGAACCAGGAATTCTCGCTCTACGAGGGACGTTCGGCGGTGAGCCAGTGTGCCCTCTACGTGCTCGGCGCCCATTCGGACAATCGCGGTCGCCGCTCAGTCCTGCTGGCGAGCGCCGCCACCTCGCTGGTTCGCGACCAGATCTGCTCGCCCGACGTAGTCGTGGGCTGGGGCGAAACATCGGCGCTGGCTCTGGCCTGCGCCCCTTCCGCCCATGCCGCACTGGTAGTGCCCGACGGACGCTGGGACCGTCCGCTGTCCAACGACGAGCGCGCCGAGCTGGACCCCGAAAACCCCGCGGTGGCCGTCTCGAGTGGAATGCTGGTGGGCCTGGGTGCCATTGAAGCCGACGTGGTTGTTCTCCCCTGCCCTGCGGCGGCGGAATCCTTCCGCCGCGCCGCCGAACTGTCGTGCCGCGCATCTGACCAGCCGGTCACCTCGGTGCGTTTCGGATGCGATGAATTGCCGCACGATCCGGCCACGGATCCCGCGCTGGCCGCCACTTTCTCTTCTGAGTCCCCTGCCGGCAAGCAGGAATGCCGACGGACCCTTGCCCGACGCGCTTCATTGGCGATGGGACCGCGCACGCTCTTGCTGGCGACTGGGCCGCTCGATCCTGCAAAGGGCGGTCGCGAGATTCTTGAAATCGTCTCGCGGCTGGAACGCGCGGATGTCGCGGTCGTGTTTCCCGCAGGGGGAGATCGCGCGCTTGTCGACCAGGCCAACATCCTGGCCATTCGATCGCCGGGCAAGGTCACCGCGTTCCCGGAGTTGGGCTTGGAGGCCGAGCGACAGATCCTTGCGGCGGCAGACGCTGTGCTCCTGGCTGACGCCGCTGACCTGACCGGACGACCCGCGAGCCTGGCCCTTCGCTACGGAGCAATCCCCTTGGCGCCAGACGTAGGCGCAAACGGAGACTACCTGGTGGATCGCGACGTGGCATCGCAGACGGGCTGCGGCCTCCTCTATTCACCCGCAGATCCGTGGGGCGGAGTTGGTGCCATCAAGCGCGCCGGCGCGCTGCGAGCGAACGCCGAGCTTTGGCAACCTCTTTTGGTCTCGCTCATGCGCGCGGCCCCGCGCTGGTCAGCGACCGCCGCCTCGTTGGAGGCCGTCTGTCTCACCCCGCGTGCAGCCTGAGGATGCGCACGCCAAGCTCGTCGCCCGCGCTGACCATTTCGCCCACGGCCCAGAGTTGACCGCCAACCCGAAGCTGGATGGCTTCGGTTCGGCGTGGCCCAAGACTCAGCACGCCGCCTTTCATCAGTCCGGCCAGTTCGTCGCCCCGAAGGGTGAAGCGGCCGATCTCGGCAACCACCTCTACCGGGGCGGTTGCGAGGACCTGTGCTGTTTCGGACGATGAGTCTTCTGCCGGCTTCCACCGTGGTTTCTCGTCTTGCGCTGCCATCGGCTTTGCATCCTCCTCAACCTGAGAAAAGGGTCCTACCATGGTAAGTGTTCCGTCAGCCGCCACGCAGGCGGACGCCACGAAGTCGCCCACGCGCAAGCTGGCTAGCCACGTGTTCTCAACTTGCGCACTTGCAATTCCGTCAAACACGACAACGTCGCCCACGGCAGCCGAGGCAAGGGCAGCACCCAGCAGATCGGTTCGAGCCAGCTCCAAGCTCGCGCTGGCCACCAGCCCATCCAGGTGCGCCTTGACCGGTCCGGTCCCCACTGAATCGGCCAGCCACCTGACTGGAACCACCAGAACAGCCCGACCATCGAGGCCTGCGGCGGTGCGGATAGAACCGCGAACCACGAGTCGATCGGGGCTGGGATCGGGCGGCCCCGACGAGACTACGAGCCCAAGCTGGACCGCGTGGGAAGCCCCGATGGTATCCAAAGCGGAGAGGACAATGGCCGCCATGACTCCACGTTCACCACGACCGAGCGGACGAATCGCGGCGGGAGCCGGCCCGCCCAACACTGAGTGCACAAGAGCCAGCGAAACCCGGTGGGCCACTCCCACCCAACCTTGCTGGCCGTCGTATTCCAGCGAAAACCATTCAACTCCGTCGCCGAACCCGTTCCCGGGTGTCTCCAACCCGATGGCAACGCGGTCGGGGAGTATCTCAACCTCCCCAATCCCCTTGGCCGCAATCGTCACGGCCGACGGAATGCGTAGTCGAGCCCGAGCCAGCGCCGCCGTCCATTTCGCAGCCTCGGCCGGCAACCGCGGCAAAGTGTCGTAAGAAAAATCCTGCCATCGGGCTTGGGCTGTCATGGATGGTAGGGTATATTCTAACAAGAACGGGTTTCAGGAAAGCAACCACGTGAAGCCTTGCGACGACGAACTGGGGTTTCTCTCTTGCCGGGAAGTCGTGGATTACTGCCTTGATTTCCTGAGCGGCGCTTTGCCCGATAGGGAGAAGCAACTCTTCTCTGCCCATCTGCGTAACTGCCCAGATTGCATGAAGTTCTTTGAAACCTACCGCAAGACGCCCGAGGTTTCCCGCGAGGCCTTGGCGCTGCGCATGCCCGACCGAGTCAGGGTGGCTGTGCGTGATTTCTTGCGTGAACGCTACGAGCCAGGCCAGGCCAGCGACGACAGCTCCGCCAGGCGGTAGCAGCAACGGAACCGCCTGCTTGACAGGCCGAACGATGCGGGCAAGATGGCTCCATTAGCATGCCCGTCGGCCTGGTTTGTTCCCGTTGCGACTCTTTGACCGGCCTCGATGCTGCCCTATGCCCGGTTTGTCAAGCTCCGATCATCGAGGCCGCTTTTCGCGAGCCATCGCCCGGCCCGGCCCAGTCTGCTGTTCCTGTGGAGGATTCCATGTCAACCCAGCCCTGCCCCACTTGTGGCAATCCGGTCCCCATCGGCGATCGTTTCTGCGGCCAGTGCGGGACACGCATTGAGGTACCAGCAGCGCCCATCGCCAACAACAGCGCCGGCAAGACCATGTTCTTCTCGGGCGTCCAGGCCGCCGGCATAGCCAAGCTGGTGGTGGTCAAGGCCAACAGTGCTGATGGCCTGGCCTATGAACTCGGGGGAACCGAGCATGTCGTGGGCCGCAGCGAGGGTGCCATTCTCTTCGCAGAGGATCCTCTGGTGTCCCCGCGCCATGCCAACTTCTTCTACCGAGACGGCAAGCTGTTCGTGCGCGACGAAAACTCCATCAACGGAGTGTTCGTGCGCATCCGCACCCCGACGCCGCTGAACTCCGGCGCCGTATTCTTGGTCGGCGAGCAGCTGCTGCAAGTCGAAGCTCTGGCACCCGATTTCGGGCCGCAGCCGGATGCGGAGGGAACGTATTTCTACGCCAGCCCCAAGCGGGCCTCAAAGATGCGTGTCATTCAGCGACTGCGTGGGGGCGAAATCGGCCTCATCGTGCGCGCCCGCGGTGACAGCTTCACGTTGGGTCGAGAGGACAATGACATCAATTTCCCCGACGACCCCTTCATCTCGGGCCGCCACGCCGAAGTCACCATCGCCCCGGACGGGGTCTTCACGGTGAATGACCTGGGCTCCAAGAATGGCACGTTCGTGCGTATCACCGATGAATCGCCGCTAGAACATGGCGACTACGTGTTTCTCGGCCAGCAACTGCTGCGGGTGGAGATCTCGTAGGAGACATGCGGCGCGACGACGAAGAAAATGAAAGTTAATGTTCCTTTTCATGAACTGCGTGGAGGATAGCTCGTGATCATCTGCTCTCGCTGCGGCAAGGAAAACCAAGACCAGTTCAAGTATTGCCTCGGCTGCGGCTCGAAACTGCAGATGGCAGTTCCCGCACCGGCGGAGCCATTCAAGGCGCCTATGGCGGCCCAGGAGCCAGCCGGTCTGGGGATGGCAAAGACTTTCTCCCCACCGCCGCCCACAGAATTGGCTGACGAGTCGTCCGTGGCCTTTCAGGCCACGCGTTTCCAGTCACCCGGTCCCGCCGCAGCTCCCCCGGTTCGGCCGATTGTCGCTCCCGGCTCAGCTCCGCAGGCAGTCCGTGCCAGTGGGGCCATGGCAGGCCAGCGGACAGCGCCGACTTCAACTGTCCCAGCCGCGCCCGCCTCTGCACCTGGGCAAGACGCGCCCCGGCCTCGACCTGTGACCTCGCCGCAGGATGCCGCGGTGGCATCCAGGTTGGCCACCGCACCGACTGCCTGGCGTCCGGGTGGCGCCGCGACCGTCACGCCGACTCCTCCTCCGCCGGCTACCGGTGCAGCCCCACGGTTTTCGGCCGCTGCGGTCCAGTCGCCCGCCAGGCTGACTGCGCAGCCAACCCAAGGCGTCGTAGCGGCCGCGCCTCCGGCCCCCATCGCCGTCCCAGCCGCGTATCCGCTGGCGACCGCCGCTCCGATTCCTGCCGCAGCCCAAGGGCCAACCGTGTGTCCACGCTGTGGCAACCCGGTGTCGGCAGGCTTTGCCTTCTGCGGAGCTTGCGGTCATCGCATGAAGCCGGCCGCTGGCGCCGTGGTGGAGGCGGCTATGCAGCAAGCCGCGGCGCTGGCCCCGGAGCCCGTCAAGGCCACGGTTCGTGGCCAGTTGACTCTCATCCGCCCCGACGGCACCGAGGGGGGAAGCCATCCCTTGCACCAAGGTGAGAATCTGGTCGGACGAGGCCAGGGCCACCTCTTCGACGCCGACCCCTACCTGTCGCCTCGCCACGCCGAATTTGTTCTTACCGAGGCAGGGCTCGAAGTTCGCGACTTGCGTAGCCTGAATGGCGTGTTCGTAAAGCTCACGCAGGAAGAACCGTTGGAATCTGGCGACACCTTGCGCATCGGTCAGGAACTGCTGCGTTTCGACGCCATCAACCCACCCTCGCCGCTCGAAGATGGAACCGAGATCATCGGCACGCCCAACCCGGGCTACTGGGGCCGACTGTCCGTCATCGTCGGCCGCGACGTGGATGGCCCCGCATTCCCGCTATTCGACGAAACGGTTGTGCTCGGCCGCGAGCGCGGCGACATCCTTTTTCCCGAGGATGGCTACGTCTCAGGCACGCATGCGCAGATCACTTTGCGTGACGGCCGCGTGTACCTGAATGACCTTGGGTCATCGAACGGCACATTCCTTCGCGTTCGCGAAGCGCGGCTCGTGCCCACCGGCAGCTTGCTTCTGATGGGCCAGCAGCTCTTTCGCGTGGCCCATCAATAGTTGCTTCAGTTACTTCTTGTCCTTGGGCTTGTTGAAGAAAGCCTTGCGCAGGTCGTCGTTCTGCTTCGGCTCAACGTAGCGGAAGCCGCCCGGGATCTTGAAGCGCTGCCCGTCGTCGAAGTCCAGAGTCACGTCCACCGGCCCTTTGTCCCCGTTGGGGGTGACGATGTTGATCTTGTCTTTGGACTGAATGGCCACCTGCTCGGCCACGTGACTGCCGAACGAAACACGGACCTGCGTCTTGCCCGGCTGCAGACCAGCCCCGACAATGTTCACATGATCACCGCCCGCGGTGATGCCTTCGGCCGGCTCTACCCGGTCAATACGGAGCCTGGTCTCATCGCAGGCTGCCAGGAATGTCAGGACCAAAACGGCCAACGACAGCCCCAAGACGCGTTTCATGTGCGCTCCTCCTTGATTGAAGGGCACCTTAGCCCGCTCGAACCCTGGGGTCAACGGCGACTCTGCTCTCGTGGCATGATTCGGCATCGAACCCGCCCGGCTAGCCACAGATGGGGTATGACCAGACAGCCCTTCCTTGCGCTGGCTTCTACGTGGATACCCGACTCATATTGCGCGACATCGAGGCCCTGCTGGAAAACGCAGGCGCAGGAACCACGGTGGAAGTCTATGGCGCAGCCGGCTCCGTGGGCCCGGCCATCGCAGCCCATCTGGCGCACCAGGGCAAAAGCCGCGGTCCATTGCTCTATCTGGTCGCGGGCGAGGATCTGGTGGAAACCCGCTGTGCCGACCTGTCCTTCTTCCTAGCACCAAGAAAGTCAGTCGAGGATCCGCTGGCACCCGGGCCCGTCCTGGACTTTCCTGCGCCCGAGGTCTCGCCGCACGCCGAAATGCAGCCCGATCGCCGCACGATCATGCGCCGGCTGGCACTCCTGTACCGCCTGGGCCACGACCACGCGCCGGCCGTGGTGGTGGCGCCCGCGGCGGCGGTGTTTCGGCGCGTGATTCCCCCGGGCGAGTTCGCCGATCTCTGCCGTGTGGTCGAGGCCCACTCCACCCTGGACCGGGAGACCCTGGTTGGGGACCTTTGCCGAGCTGGCTACGGTCGCGCGCCGGTGGTCGAAGATCCGGGAACATTCGCAGTACGCGGGGCGGTCGTCGACGTTTTTCCCCCGATCTACAAGCACCCCGTACGCATCGAGTTCTTTGGCGACGAGGTCGAGTCACTGCGCCTGTACGACGCCGCCACCCAGCGCAGCTTGCGGCCCATCGATCGCGTGGCGTTCCACCCAGTGCGGGAGACCGTGGTCACCGCCGGTGCTGATGTGCGATCGCGTCTGCTGGCCGCAACCGACCAAGCCGCCTACCCGTCGAGCAAGACCCGCTACCTGCTGGAACAGATCGAACGCGGCGAGGATTTCTTCGGCAGCGAGTCGCTCGCTCCCATCTTCCATGCTCGTCTCGGCTCGTTCTTCGACTACCTTCCGCCGCACACACGCGTAGTCGTCGAGGATCCGCCGGCTCTCTTGGAAGAGGCACGCCGCAGTTTCTCCCGGGTGCGCGAGAGCGCCTTGCACCGACGGACCGAGCATCGACTCGCCCTCGATGCGGAGGAGTTCCTGCTCGACGAAGCACAGGCGCGCCTCGCGCTTGCCGCCTGGCCGCGCCTGGAATTGCGCGCGGTGGAGATGGCGTCGTCCAGCGCCGACGACGGGCCGCCCGCACCGCGCATCCGAGTGACGGCGGAGCCGAACACCAGCCTGCGCGCCGAGCTTTTCCACGAACGCGGCGACGAAGACCTGGGGCATGCCTTGTGCGAGCGCATCCGACTGTGGCACGCGGGAGGCTATCGTGTGTGCCTGGTGGCGCCCACCCGCGCCCACGCCGACCGGCTGGCCGGCGTGCTTCAGGCCTTCGGCCTTCAGCCCCAAACTCCGCGCGACCACAGCGAGGGTGGAGCGGAGGGAATGCTTGAGCGGGCCGCGGCTCGCCCCTCGCTGGAAATTCTGGTTGGGCCGCTCACGCGTGGATTCCGGCTGCCTGATGAGCGCCTGGCTCTGATCGCCGAAGAAGAGATTTTCGGTGCGCGCTCGCACCGCGCGGCCCCGGCTGCGACGGTGCCAGGGTTCGGAGATCTGGGCGAGATCTCCGAAGGCGATCTCGTGGTCCACGACGAGCAAGGCGTGGGCCGCTACCGCGGCCTGAAAAAACTCACGCTGCGGGGAGTGGCCCAGGATTTTCTGCACCTGGAGTACGACGGCGGCGCACTCTATGTGCCGGTCTACCGCATTGGCGTCGTGCACGGGTTCGTGGGCGGCACGCCGGAAACCGTGCGCCTCGACAAGTTGGGTGGCGCCACCTGGGTAGAAAAGCGCCGCCGGGTTTCGTCCGAAGCGCGCAAGCTGGCCGAGGGTTTGCTGCAGCTCTATGCCCAGCGACAGGCACTGCCGGGTCACGCTTTCCCGCCACCTGACGTCATCTTCCGCGAGTTCGAGGAAACTTTCCCCTTCGAGGAAACCGCCGATCAGGACAAGGCCATCGCGGCGGTGTTGGCCGACATGCAAGACGAGGCGCCGATGGATCGCCTGGTGTGCGGCGACGTGGGCTACGGCAAGACCGAGGTGGCCCTGCGCGCCTCGCTGCTGGCCGCGCTGGGCGGTCGCCAGGTCGCGGTGCTGGCACCCACCACCGTCCTGGTTGAACAGCACGCCGTGACCTTCGCCGACCGGCTGCGCGACTTCCCGGTAAAGGTGGCGTCGCTCTCGCGATTTCGTAGCAAGCATGAACAGCGCGAAACCATCGCCGCGTTGGCCGCCGGCAAGCTGGATGTCGTCATCGGCACCCACCGCCTGTTGTCGCGCGACGTGCACTTCCGCAACTTGGGCTTGCTCATCATCGACGAAGAGCAACGCTTCGGGGTCACCCACAAGGAGCGATTAAAGGAGATGCGCTCGCAAGTGGACGTGCTCACGCTGACCGCCACGCCAATTCCGCGCACTCTGCAAATGGCCATGAGTGGCATGCGTGAGATCTCCATCATCGCCACCCCGCCCGCTGATCGGCTGGCCATTCGCACCTTCGTGTGCGGCTTTGATCCTGACCTGCTACGCGAAGCGATTACCAAGGAGCTGGCGCGCGGGGGCCAGGTGTTCTTCGTGCACAACCGGGTCGAGGATCTGCCCAAGTGGACGCGAGAGATCGCCGCGCTGGCGCCCGGGGCGCGCGTGGGCATGGCTCACGGCCAGATGCCCGAGGCCAAGCTGGAACGGGTCATGATCGACTTCGTCGACGGCCGCTACGACATCCTGTGCTGCACGACCATCATCGAGTCTGGCCTCGACATTCCGCGCGCCAACACCATGATCGTCAACCACGCTGATCGCTACGGGCTGGCCCAGCTTTATCAGTTGCGCGGGCGCATCGGTCGCGCCAAGGAACGCGCCTTCTGCTATCTGGTGATTTCATCGGAAA
>Ga0265316_10006826_pt1 | contig 10852 bp, 10 predicted proteins | sample 4522metaG_FD_202092 | JGI IMG/M metagenome (GOLD analysis project Ga0265316, IMG submission 202092) | Rhizosphere microbial communities from Carex aquatilis grown in University of Washington, Seatle, WA, United States - 4-5-22 metaG | ecosystem: Host-associated > Plants > Roots > Rhizosphere >...
CACGTAACTGAGGAATATCGGAATCAACGGCGCCAGCGCCTCGATACCTTCGCCATGCGGAACCTTCAACTCAAGGACCATGATCGTGATGATGATGGCAAGTACGCCATCGCTGAACGCTTCCAAACGCCCCTTACCCATCATGCCTCTCCCTGAAGTCGCAGTAATCGTCGTCCAACCTGCTCCATGCTGTCGAGGACCGGCTCCATCTCCCGACTTAGCGGCGTCAGCGAGTACTCGACCTGGGGCGGGTTGCTGGGCAACACCTCACGATTGAGCAGGCCATTCTCCTGCATGATGCGCAGGCGATTGGTCAGCACCTTGGTCGATACCCGAGACAGATCGCGCCGCAGATCGCCGAATCGCCGTGGTCCGGCGCGCAGGAACCAGAGAATCTGGACGGTCCAGGCTCCGGCCAGCAGGCTGAGTACATCTTCGAGGGGGCAATCTTGAGGCAAGGGGGGCTGGGTGGCCGGTTTGGGTCGCAAGGGCATGATGAGTGGCTAATAGTTACCTTCAGGAACCTACTTTTAATAAATATTCATGCAACTAGACTTCGGACTCGCACTCTCACCGAGAGTTTCATAGGCTAAGGAGAATGGCCATGCCAAAAGCGACCCCGACCCCGGAACCAGCCTCTATGCCCTGGCAAGCATCGGATGATCACGATCAATCAACAGTCGCAGAAGGACATTGCAACCTAGCCGATTCACCTATCACCCAATCGAGGTTGTCATGATTACTTTACGCAAGAGTGCCGAGCGCGGCCAGGCCGATCACGGCTGGCTGCATAGCCAACACAGTTTTTCCTTTGCTGATTATTACGATCCCCAGGAGATGGGCTGGGGACCGCTGCGCGTCATCAACGAGGACCGAGTGGAACCCGGCCAGGGGTTTGGTACCCACGGCCACCGCGACATGGAGATCATCAGCTATGTGCTGTCCGGTGAATTGCAGCACAAGGACAGCATGGGCAACGGGACGATCATCCGCCCCGGCGATGTGCAACGGATGAGTGCAGGCACCGGTGTTCGACATAGCGAGTTCAACCCGTCGCCGGATTCTCAGGTGCATTTTCTCCAGATATGGATCCAGCCGGCAGCGCTTGGCATTGCCCCGGGCTATGAACAGAAATTCTTTTCGCCCGAAGAAAAGCGTGGCCAATTGAGGCTGGTGGCCTCGCAGGATGGGCGCGAAGGCAGCGTCACCGTTCATCGCGATGCCAATCTTTACGCCGGGCTGCTGGCGCCAGGTGATCGGGTTTCGCACAGCTTTGCCGCCAACCGTTTCGGTTACGTGCATGTTGTCAGAGGGGCGGTGCGCGTCAATGGCATCGGACTTGCGACAGGGGACGCCGCCAAGATACAGACCGAAGCGGAAGTGACGATCGCAGCCGATGAAGATTCGGAAGTGCTGCTGTTCGATCTGGATTGAGTCCTTGGACAGCCGCAACACCTGAAAGGAGGTCCCATGGCGAACATTAAGGACGACCAAGCGCTGGCCGATCTGATCCTCTACAACGGCCGGATCGCGACCAACGATCGGCGCCAGCCTTTCGTGTCGGCACTGGCAATTCGCGACAGCCTGATCCAGGCCATCGGCGACGATGGCGTAATCATGGACAGACGCGGCCCGTTGACCGAACTTGTCGATCTCGGCGGGCGAACGGCGATCCCCGGTCTCAACGATTCGCACCTGCACCTGATCCGCGGCGGCCTGAACTACAACCTCGAATTGCGCTGGGATGGGGTTCCTTCGCTCGCCATGGCGTTGCAGATGCTCAAGGCGCAGGCGCAACGCACGCCGCCGGGCCAGTGGGTGCGCGTGGTCGGCGGCTGGAGCGAATTCCAGTTTGCCGAACGTCGCCTGCCAACACTGGACGAACTCAACGCTGCGGCGCCGGATACCCCTGTCTTCATCCTGCATCTTTATTGCCAGGCCATGCTCAACCAGGCGGCACTGCGCGCGGTCGGCTATACCCGCGAAACCCCCGATCCGCCGGGCGGCATGATTGCGCGGGACAAGGCCGGCCACCCGACCGGGCTGCTGCTCGCCAAGCCGAATGCGATGATCCTCTACGCGACGCTGGCCAAGGGCCCGAAACTGCCGCTCGAGAATCAAATCAATTCGACCCGCCATTTCCTGCGCGAACTTAACCGGCTCGGCGTGACCAGTTGCATCGATGCTGGCGGTGGTTTTCAAAACTACCCGGACGACTATCAAGTCGTAGAAGAGCTTGATCGTCGAGGCGAACTGACCGCGCGCATCGCTTACAACCTGTTTACCCAGAAGCCGAAAGAGGAAAAACAGGACTTCGCACGGTGGATGAAAATGACCGCGCCCGGCGCTGGCAGCGATTTTTACAAGACCAACGGCGCCGGCGAAATGCTGGTGTTTTCCGCTGCCGACTTCGAGGATTTTCTTGAACCGCGGCCCGATCTGCCGGTGACCATGGAAGCTGAGCTGCACGAGGTGGTCAGCCTGCTCGCCGCGAACAAGTGGCCCTTCCGCCTGCATGCCACCTACGACGAGTCGATCAGTCGCTTTCTCGATGTTCTTGAGTCGGTGCACCGTGAGATACCGATTGATCGCCTTGGCTGGTTCTTCGATCACGCCGAAACGATCAGCGATCGGAGTATCGAGCGCGTCAGGGCCCTCGGGGGCGGCATCGCCGTGCAGCACCGCATGGCCTTTCAGGGCGAGTATTTCGTCGAACGCTATGGTGCCAAGGCCGCCGAACGTACGCCGCCGATCCGCCGCATGCTCGATATGGGGATACCGCTCGGGGCCGGCACCGATGCCACCCGCGTCGCCAGCTACAACCCCTTCGCGGCGCTCTATTGGCTCATTTCCGGGCGTACCTGCGGCGGTCTGGCGCTATACCCATCTAGTAATCGCTTGAGTCGCGACGAAGCGCTCCGCCTGTATACGGTGGGAAGTGCTGGCTTTTCGAGCGAGTCCGAGAAGAAAGGGCGACTGATTGCCGGCCAGTTTGCCGATCTTTGCGTGCTCTCGGCGGACTATTTCAGCATTCCGGAAATTGACATCAAGGCCCTGGAATCGGTATTGACCATCGTGGGTGGCAAGCCGGTCTACGCAGCGCAGGAGTTCCGGCGACTCGACCCACCGGCACTGCCCGTTTTGCCCGAGTGGTCGCCCGTGGCCAAGTTCGGCGGCTATGGCGCTCCGCTCGCGCATCATCATGTCAGCACGGCGCGGCAGTCGCCATGCCTGGCTCACCAGCACGCAACACCGCACCTGCACGATGGACTCGGTGGTTGTATGTGCTGGGCATTTTGAGTAACCGTGGAGACCAGGCATGAGCGACGAATTGACATCCCCGCCGCGCGGCAAGGCCTCAGAGGAAAGCGTCACCCTGCATATCGAGCAGCGTGTACGGCCGGATGCCATGCCTCGATACGAGGAATGGCTGCGCACCATCGCCGCCATTGCTGCCGGATATCCGGGGCATCAGGGCGTGCACATCATCCGCCCGACGGCCGGTCACAACGAATATACGATCCTGATTCGCTTTGCCAGCCTTGCCGATGCCGAGCACTGGACAGGCTCGGCCGACCGCCAGAACCTGCTGGCCGATATTTCGGATGCCTTCGAGGCTGACGACAAGATACACATCCGGCCAGGCATCGAGTTCTGGTTTACGCCTCCTTCGCCCGCGCAGAAAAAGCCGGCCCCCTGGAAGCAGTGGCTGATTACTACCTCAGTGATCTGGCCATTGACGATGCTGATTCCCCCGCTCTTCAGTCCCTTGTTCGCCGCAGTGCCGGCGCTCGGCACGTGGGGAGTCAGCCATGGCATCATCGCTGCAACCATCGTCGCGCTGGTTGTCTTCCTGATCATGCCGCGCTATGTACAAGCCGTTTCGCGTTGGCTTTTCAAGTCATAAAGGATGGCGAACGCCAGTTTCTTCATGGCCTCCTTCTAGCGCCGTCCAAGATATTTGGCATTTGTTGTTTCACGCCCCTTCTCGGACACCAATTTCGGGCAACAATTTGAGCTGGTCGTTCCTGCCGATCGGGTTTTTCGGCTTCCGGTAGTTTGCCCCCGGTACTGTCCTGACTACGGCCATCGTCGTTCCCTCGGGCGCAGCAGTTTTCTGCCAGAAAAAATTCGTGTTTGCGGAGAAACCCTCCGGGAGGAGAGCTATCGACCGGACCCGATCCGGAGAGTGTTCATACCGAAACCCAATGGCAAACTTCGGCCGCTGGACATCTCCACCCTGAAAGATCGAACCTGCATGACGGCTGCGATGCTGGTGCTCGAACCGATCTTCGAAACGGATCTTCCCTCCGAGCAGTACGCCTACCGGCCGGGCCGCAATGCCCAGCAGGCGGCAGAGGAAGTGAAGGATCGACTGTATCTTGGGCAGACGGACGTCGTTGACGCCGATCTCGCGGACTACTTCGGCAGCATTCCGCACGCAGAACTGATGCAGTCGCTGGCGCGGCGCATCGTGGATCGGCGTGTGCTGCATCTCATCAAGATGTGGCTGGAATGCGCGGTCGAGGAAACCGACCAACGAGGGCGGAAGACACGGACAACCGAGGCCAAGGACCAGGGGCGAGGTATCCCGCAGGGATCACCCATTTCACCACTGCTGTCCAATTTGTACATGCGACGCTTTGTACTGGCGTCCAACTACCGCTCCAGCACGCTGAGCTTGATTCAGGCGGCAGTTGGGACCCGGACAGTGCGGTTAGTCGGTATGTAGTATGGTTCTCAGCATTTCGGCTAAATAACTGATCTAAAAAGCCATATCCTTAATTGAGCCTTCGATACCATACACGGAAATCGCAATAGGTTTGTATGGGGCAGAATTTATCGCACAAGTCGCTTAGCGAACAGGAAAAACTCAATTAGTACCCTATCGTTAGCCGATTACCATACAGCTTCTACGAAGAACTTCAGAATGAAAACCCCACCTCGGGGGTGGGGCTGCGATTCATACAGACCTTAGACTAGGCTTTTTTGCGGCGGCTGAGGTTTAGGCCAAAAAGACCTATGCCAAGCAGCGCGAGGCTAGCAGGCTCAGGAACTGAAGTTACTGTATTTTCAAACTGAACAAGATTGAAGCCGCCGACAAGGCCATTATCACCCGATGTCTCCAGAATGTTGATTGTGGAGATGCCTCCAGCAGATTCCCAGCCCGCAAAAGCGAAATCTGATACACCTGCGAGTGACAGAGACTCTGACCCAACAAGATTGGACAGACTATCATAGAAAGAAACAAGATAAGTTGCGGTACCAATATGCACATCTAACCCAACCCTTGTATAAGAGGAGTTCAATGCGATTGAGATATTGCTAATCCCCGCGTTATCAGTAATGCCCAACGAGCCTAAGTTGCGCCAACCGGGACCACCGGAGCCAGTACTTGATTCGCTAAAAGTGAGCCCTTGATAGGAAAAAGGCCCTGTGGCAGGAGTACCCGCTCCGAGCACATCGACGGTCGTGTGCGACGCGGAGAAATCGGCTTCTGTTATAGCACCCGCAAAAGCTGAAGATGACGTAATGACAAGTAAAGCGATACTTGTAATGAGTGAAACCTTATTCATATAACCTCCCGATGGAAAAACATTTGAATAAAAGGTAATTTGGCGCAAATCCAATTGGCGCAATTTGCGGCGAACAATAACCCGATTGGACTAATGATCGATGTGAAGTAATTCACTAATATGGTCACGGCACGGGCCATCCACTAGTCAGAGGCTGATTCCGGCAGCAAAACCGAATTGAAATATGGCCGATATCCCCGTTTCACCGTTGAAATCGGCCAATCACGAATACAGACCGTGAGGAATTGTGGAGGTCAATTTGTTCGGCGCATATCCGTCGGCACGCAGGACGTGGACCATTTTATTTGCTTGCATCCGAGGCGCTCGCATTGACAAAAATGGACTGGAACAACGATGCGCTCTACGACCCAGTACCGGTAACTATTACTTATTCGCAGCGTTCAGCCAGAACTATCTCGAATGTACCGTCACTGCCTGGGAACACATATCCTTACCGTCTTTTTATGTAGGAGCGTTCAGTAACTACCGACGGAGGTTGCCGAACCTACAGGTGCCGAAAATCAGTTTGAGAACCTTTGGCACAAGGCAGTAACGGCCCTCTAACATAAGATTGCGGTCATGTTAACCAAGCGCCCGCTTGAGGCGCTTGGTGTTCCGACAGACTTTTTTATTGCGATCATCAATATCACCAATTCGGCTCACGCTCTGGCGTGGCAGTTATTCGATGGATGCTGATATCTGCGCCGTCGTATTCCTCCTCACGATCAAGCCGCAAGCCCAAGGTAGCCTTAAGGGTTCCGTAGACCAGAGAGCCGCCCAGCACGGCGACGCCGATAGCCATCGCGGTCATGATCAGTTGCGGCATGAAGGCCACCCCGCCCGCGCCACCCAGCGCCTTGCTGCCAAAAATTCCGGCGGCGATGCCCCCCCAGGCGCCGCACATGCCGTGCAACGGCCAGACGCCAAGCACGTCGTCGATCTTCCAGCGGTTTTGCACCAATGTGAACATAACCACGAATAACCCGCCGGCCACACCCCCAACAACAAGAGCACCAATCGGGTGCATTAGGTCGGAGCCGGCGCAAACGGCGACCAATCCGGCAAGCGGTCCGTTATGAAGGAAGCCGGGGTCGTTCTTGCCAGCAACCAGTGCAACCAACGTACCACCAACCATCGCCATCAGCGAGTTGAGTGCGACCAGTCCGGAAATCTTGTCGAGCGTCTGGGCGCTCATTACATTAAAACCGAACCAGCCCACGGTCAGAATCCAAGCACCGAGCGCGAGGAAGGGGATGGATGAAGGCGGGTGCGCCGAAATTTGGCCATCCTTGTTGTAGCGGCCATGGCGCGCACCGAGCAGGAGCACGGCTGGCAAAGCGATCCAGCCACCCATCGCATGCACGACGATCGAACCGGCAAAGTCGTGAAATTCCTCGCCGAATGTTGCCTTGAGCCAAGCCTGAACGCCAAAGGCCTGGTTCCATGCAATGCCTTCGTAAAAGGGGTAGACGAAGCCGACCAGCAAGAAAGTGGCGATCAACTGCGGGTTGAACTTGGCCCGCTCTGCGATGCCGCCCGAGATGATGGCCGGAATTGCGGCGGCGAAGGTCAGCAGGAAGAAGAACTTGGTCAGTTCGTAGCCATTTTTCTCCATCAGCGTATCGACGCCAGTAAAGAAATTGACGCCGTAAGCGATGCTGTAGCCCACGAAGAAGTAGGCCACGGTCGAGACGCCAAAGTCGGTCAGGATCTTGACCAGCGCATTGACCTGATTTTTCTTGCGGACCGTGCCGACTTCTAGAAAGGCAAAGCCCGCGTGCATGGCCAGCACCATGATGGCGCCAAGCAGGATGAACAGGACATTGCTGCTGGATTGATACGTTTCCATGAAACCCCCAAATCAAAGAATGGGGAACCGGAAAGCAAGCACCATTCCAGTGCGCAAATAATGTTACAAATCAGTGCATTAAAAAATGCTCAAAGAAGTAATTGGCACCATTACTGTGCGTAATTTGCTACATGCGCCCGCTGATGGTGCGGGCGTGCCTTATTTTGGAGCAAGCTCAGGTGGCAACAAAACCCATATCCGGCCACTTTGTTTCATGCGTCCGGCCTGTTCTCCTGCGTCCTTGCCAAAGCCCCAGAAGAAATCGGCACGCACCGCACCCTTGATGGCTCCGCCGGTATCCTGAGCCATGACCAGCCGATTCAGCGGCGTATTCGAATTGGGCCTCGTTGTCGCCAGGAAGACCGGCGTTCCTAGGGGCACCGAACGCGGATCGATGGCAATGCTGCGCTCGGGCGTCAGCGGAACACCCAGCGCGCCGACCGGGCCATCCTTGCTGTTTGGTACTTCGCGGAAGAAGACGTAGCTCGGATTGGTATTCAGCAGGGAGTCGAGGCGCGAAGGGTTGGCCCGCGCCCAGGCCTGGATGCCCTGCATCGACGCGTCCTCCAGTTTCAGTTCGCCACGGTCGACCAAGGCCTTGCCGATGGATTGATAAGGGTATCCATTCTGGTCTGCGTAGTTGAGCCTGACCACGCTGCCATCGGTCAGCCGGACACGGCCGGAACCCTGGACCTGCAGGAAGAACAACTCGATAGCATCGTCAACATAAAGCAGCGTTTTTCCGGGCAATTTCTCGCCACGTGCCGAAATTTCGGCGCGTGACCAGTAGGGCACCACCTTGTTGCCCTCCAGGCGGCCGCGCACGCGCTTGTCTTTCAGCTCGGGAAAGACAGCCGACAAGTCGATGGTCAGCAGGTCGTCCGGTACGCCGCGTACCGGTTGTTCGTAGCCTTTGGTGCGCAAGCGGCTGCCTTGCAACAACGGTTCGTAGTAGCCGGTGATCATGCCGCTGGTGCTCCCGTCGCCACTGGCAATGGCAAAGGGTTTCAGGTGCTGCTCGAAGAAGCGGCGTGGGTCATTGCCGGGCTTTCCGTCGGCAGCCCTGGCCAGATCGCAGACGCGCTTCCAGCCGGTACCCTGCGGCTTGCTGGCAACCCCGCGGCAGGAAAGCAGGAAGGCCGGCCAGGCGGCGGCCACATCATCGGCAGACCAGCCGGGCAGATCGCCCCAGGCGGCGGGCTGAAACGAGCGGGAGAAGGTGGCCGGTTCCGGCGGTTGGGGCGGCGTGGCAGGTACCGCAGGGCAGGCAGCGCAGGCCGGACAGGGGGCGCAACTCGCCGGAGCGAGGCTGGTGGGCGGTACGGTCGAGCAGCCGGTCAACAGGGTCAAAAATAAAAGGGCTGCTGCTTGGATTTTTTGCATGGGTTTCGCTAGAGTTCGCAATTTGCTGCGAAGTATACCCGCCACCATGTCTGATTCCCCGTCTCTGGAACGTCTGCTCGCCCGCGCCGAAGCCGTCCTTGTCCGCTTCGAAGCTTCTTTGCCACCGCTCCAGCCGCAGCCAGACTGGCAGTCCGCCGTCGCTTTCCGCTGGCGCAAGAGCAATGGCCACGGCTGGCTGCAGGCAGTACTCCACCCACACCCGATCCGCCTGTCCGATCTCGAAAACATCGATGACCAGAAGGACCGTATCAGCGCCAACACCCGCCAGTTTGTCGCCGGCAAGACCGCCAACAACGTGCTGCTGACGGGCTCCCGTGGTTCCGGAAAGTCCTCGCTGGTCAAGGCCGTGCTTAACGAGTTTTCGGGCAAGGGACTGCGCCTGATCGAGGTCGACAAGGACGATTTGGTTGATCTGGCGGATATTGTCGACATGCTCGATGGCCGCCCCGAAAAATTCATTATTTTCTGCGACGACCTGTCGTTCGAGGCCGGCGAAACGGCATACAAGGCCCTGAAATCGGTGCTCGATGGTTCAATTGCCGCGCCGCCGGACAACGTGCTGATCTATGCCACGTCGAACCGTCGCCATCTGATGCCGGAATATTTCTCCGAAAATCTCGAAGCGCATCGCGTTGAAGACGAGATCCATCCCGGCGAAACCACCGAGGAAAAAATCTCGCTCTCCGAGCGCTTCGGTCTCTGGATTTCCTTCTACCCGTTCAGCCAGGACGACTATTTGGCGATCGCTAACCATTGGGCGCGCCAGCTCTGCGTCAGCGACGAGGTTATCGCCGCCAGCGAGCGCGAGGCGTTGAATTGGGCGCTCAGCCGGGGCTCGCGTTCCGGCCGCGTGGCCTGGCAATTTGCCCGCGATTTAGCCGGACGTCAGAAAACGCCACGAAAGAAAGCCAAGTGACCAAGATCGTCGAAGTCGCCGCCGCTGTCATGCTGCGGGACGAGGGGCGTGAATTCCTGCTCGCCCAGCGCCCGGAGGGCAAGGTCTACGCCGGCTATTGGGAGTTTCCCGGTGGCAAGGTCGAGCCCGGCGAAAGCGTGCGCGACGCATTGATCCGCGAATTGCAGGAAGAGCTTGGCATCACCGTGACCGCCTGCTCGCCCTGGCTGACCCGGCAATTCACCTATCCGCATGCGACGGTGCGCCTGAACTTTTGGCGGGTCACGGCGTGGGACGGGGAGATTGGCATCACGGCGCCGCTTGAGCATTCAGCCGTCGAATGGCAGAAGACAGGGGCGTCGGCCACGGTTGCTCCGATATTGCCGGCCAACGATCCGATCCTGAAGGCCCTCGCGCTACCGACGACAATAGCGATCACGATGGCCGAACAAGAAGGAATCGAGCGCCAGCTTGAACGTCTGGAAGCTGCGTTGAAGAGCGGCCTGAGGCTAATCCAGGTTCGTGATAAGGGCTGGTCATCGGCGCAGCGCCTGCGGTTCGCCGATGCCGTTTGCCGCCAGGCGCATGGCTATGGTGCGCTGGTCGTCATCAATGACGACGACGGAATCGCCAGAGCGGTCGGTGCCGATGGCGTCCATCTCTCGTCAGCCCGGCTGGCCGGCTGTACATTGCGCCCGGACTTCACGTGGGTCGGCGCCTCTTGTCACAATGTCGCGGAAATCACGCGTGCCGGAGAGCTCGGTCTCGACTATGCCTTGCTCGGCCCGGTGCTGCCGACGCCAACCCACCCGGAGGCCGCAGGCCTTGGCTGGTCAGAATTCGCCGGGGAAGTGGCCGGAAATACGCTACCAGTGCTGGCGCTTGGCGGAATGAAGCCGGAAATGTTGAGAGAAGCGCAGGATCACGGCGCACATGGCATCGCGCTGATGCGCGGTTGGTAAACGGGGGTGCCGGATGACCGGCTTCAGCGCGTCGGCTGGTCAGGGAAATCGATGCCCGGCGTACCTGCTTCCTCGTCGCTGACTGCGCCGCCAATACGATAGGAGTCGCTGGCCCAGCAACCCAGATCGATCTGCTTGCAGCGTTCGGAACAGAAAGGGCGCCACG
>Ga0265316_10006827_pt1 | contig 10849 bp, 9 predicted proteins | sample 4522metaG_FD_202092 | JGI IMG/M metagenome (GOLD analysis project Ga0265316, IMG submission 202092) | Rhizosphere microbial communities from Carex aquatilis grown in University of Washington, Seatle, WA, United States - 4-5-22 metaG | ecosystem: Host-associated > Plants > Roots > Rhizosphere >...
TGCAGCGCCTGACCGAGCTGGACCGCAAGGAAAAGTTGCGCCTGGTGGCTGCGCTCGACGAGCTGGAGGATCACTTCGACCTGGTGATTATCGATTCGGGCGCCGGCATCGGGGACAACGTGCTGTTCTTTGTGGGCATGGCCCAAGAAGTGGTGCTGGTGCTGAGCCCCGAGCCCACCTCGCTGGTGGATGCGTATGCGGTGGTCAAGGTGCTGTCGCAACAGGCGGGCATTCGCAATTTCGCCGTGGTCATCAATCCCGTGGTCGACGAGATGCCGGCGCGGGACATGTTCCAGAAGCTGTCGACTGTCACGGGCCGATTCCTCACCGCGAAACTGCGCCATCTCGGATATGTCCCGCGCGACGAGAACGTGCATCGCGCGGTCATGGCGCAGAGGCCAGTCGTGGATCTCTTTCCCATGGCGCCCGCCAGCCGCGCCATTGTGGACGTGGCCGCGCGCTTGTTCAGTGAGCCGGCGCCGCAGATCTTGGAAGGCGGCATGAAGATGATGTGGCAGCGCTTGATGAAAGAGGCGGAAGTCCCGCGCTAGGACGGTCACCATGCATAGGGCAATTGCTAGCTACGCAAACGGCGGGGCCGCACCGGTCCTGGACGACACGACCGTGCTCGAGCAGTACGGCAGCCTGGTCGAGCGAACGGCACATCGGCTGATTTCCCGCACCGGTTTGCGTAGTGCCTACGACGATCTGTGGTCCGCCGGGGCCATCGGCCTCATCGAGGCGGGCCGGCGTTTCGATCCGAGCCGGGGCGCTTCCTTCGCGACCTTTGCCGAGCACCGCGTGCGCGGCGCCATGCTGGACGAGTTGCGCCGGCTGGACCACTTGCCGCGACGACTGCGCAACCGCACCGACGATCTGGTCAAGACACGCAAGAAGCTGGCGGGCAGTCTGGGCCGCGAGGCCACAGTGGAAGAAGTGGCGACTGATCTGGGCGTGGATGTGGAAGAGGCGAGCGACATGGCCGCGCTGCTTGAGCCGCCCCTGCCACTGGATTCCATTCTGCCCACCCTGGCGGGCGGCGAGGCCACCGACGCGACTGTGCTGCGCGCCGAAGCAGTGGGTCGCCTCACTGAAGCCGTGGGAAAGTTGCCCGAGCGCCTGCGCCTGGTGCTGTCATTGCACTACATCGAGGATCTCACTTATCGCGAGATCGCCGGCATACTCAAAGTGAGCGAGCCGCGCGTGTGCCAATTGCACACCGAAGCGATCGGCCAATTGCGCAAGTTGCTTCCGGACGCGTGAGGGAGTGGCGGTTCACCTTCGTCTCGCGCGACGAGCGTGACTTTGCCAGAACTGCGCCAACTTCCGGTCAGCCGCCCCACGCGCTCCCCCAAATGGATACGTTCGATGTGGCGGGGGCCGGAGACGGAGTGATGGACAACCCTAAACGGGCACGAAGCCTGAAACGGCGAAACGGCGGACACAGAGGGGCATCCTGCACACCACCGCGCCGGTCCCCGACCCGACGGCACGCTGGGCTCGAGGTGCTGGAATGTGGAGCGCCAAGAGTGTAATGTTCTTGGCCGGCATCATCGTAGGCAGGAACCGCGTCTGGAGGCGCGGACGCTTCGACAACATGGTTGGGTGTGTTCGATGAGGACAACAAGGAGTGACCCATGAAGCGAATGTGTGCAGAGCATACCGTTGCCGTGATGGTTGGTTTGGTGACGGCGGAAATGATCTCGAGCTTGCTCGTTGGGTGCGCGTCGTCGCCCAAGTCGCCCATCGTGGCGGACGCAAGCCCAGAGAGGACAGCGGACGCAAGCGAAGCAGAGAACTTTTGTACCGGTCCCGCGACGGGAGCGCTCATCGACGACATGAGCGCATCGAGCATCAGCCTGACGCCACCGTCGTGTGGGACGAAGGGTACTTGGTACGCAATTTCCACCGGGACGCTCACCATCCCGACTGTGGACCCGTCGATAGCCTCGAACTGCGGAAGTGATTGCCAATCTCTTTATAGCCCGCTGCCCGCTGGACTCCCTGGGGCAACCGGAGATGCCGGCGTGGCGCCTGGCGTGCAAGCCATGTGCGTTGCGGGGAAGACGGGAACGTCGCAATACGACGGAGCCGGCATGCAGTTGGTGCTTGCTGGGACCGGCTCAGTACCGGCGCTTATCGATGCCAGCGATTACGGCGGTATTGAGTTCTGGCTGTGGGTTTCCCCGGATACCGCTGCGTCGGTTAGCTCCAGTCTGCTCGTCGGGATCTTCGACAAGAACCAGACCCCCGGGGGCGGCGTATGCGATGTGAACTCTAGCGGGGCCAACGCCTGCGGCTATGCCGCCGCCGCCGTCTCCCCCAGTCTGGCCCAAAACCATGGTTCGGGGGCGCTCTTCGCTGACGATGGCAGCAAGCTGACCGCGCTGTCCGGCGGCTGGCAGCATGTCTGGGCGCCCTGGAGCAGTTTCACTACGAATCCCTATTGGGGCGGCGCGAACGAGGCGAAAGTCGATCCCAGAACTCTGGGGGCGGTCGAGTTATGGGTCGAACAAGACAGTACGAGCGGACCTGCAGTTCCCTTCGACTTCTGCGTCTACGAGCTGAGCTTCCTGCCCAAGTCTGACCTCCCCGCGCTGGACGGCGGCGCCGAGGATGGGGGCGAAACGGTAACCTTCTGCACCGGACCCGCGACGGAAGCGCTCATTGACGACATGAGCGGATCGAGCATCAGCCTGACGCCACCGTCCTGTGGCACGAAGGGTACTTGGTACGCAATTTCCGACGGGACGCTCACCATCCCGACTGTGGACCCGTCGATAGCCTCGAACTGCGGAAGTGATTGCCAATCTCTTTATAGCCCGCTGCCCGCTGGATTCTCCGGGGCAACCGGAGATGCCGGCGTGGCGCCTGGCGCGCAAGCCATGTGCGTTGCGGGGACGACGGGAACGTCGCAATACGGCGGAGCCGGGATGCAGTTGGTGCTTGCATGGTCCAGCGCAGTACCTGACGGAGGCGCATACGCTACGGATGCCGGCACCATGGTGCCAGCCCCGGCGCTCATCGATGCCAGCGATTACGGCGGTATTCAGTTCTTGCTATGGGTTTCGCCGGATACCGCTGCAGCGGTTGCGTCCAGCTTCGAAGTCGCGCTGGTCGACAAGAACCAGCTCCGTGGCGGAGGGAAGTGCGACCCGACTGACACCACAAGTATCCACGCATGCGCTGGAGCGACCGCCGGGGTTTCCTTCAGCGTCGCGGCCGCGTCCGAGGGTACGGGGCCTCTCTTCGGCGCCGACGGCAGCGAGCTGACCACCCTGGTTGGAGGGTGGCAGCTCGTCCGGGCTCCGTGGAGCAGCTTTCTTGCCAACCCCTACTATGGCGGCGCTAATGAAAGCGTGGTCGACCCGAAAACCCTGGCATTTGCTGATTTCGTGGTCGCGCAGGACCGTCCCAGCGGATTTGCTATCCCGTTCGACTTCTGCATCTACGGGTTGACGTTCTATCGCTAGCACCGTCGACGGGATTCGGTGCACGCTACCGGAAGCGCGCGAAGAACGTCCAAATCGCCGGGCCGGCGTCGAGACATACGCCGCCGTCGAGGCAATTGGCCATGCTCGGCCAGCTGTGGCCTTCGGTGTGTACGCACCAGACCACGGGCAGATCGGGTTGGCAACCTTGGTACTCCACGCAGTCCGCCGGGCTGACGGCGACCGGTGCCAGCGTCGTCGAGCAGCCGTTCCTGGCGATCCAGAAGTCGCGCGTGGCAATGCCGCCGGTGGTGAAGTCGACGAGCGGGTCGTTCGAGGCGTGCGCGATCCAGGCGCCGAGGTTCCCAACGCAATTGCTGGGATTGACCGGTCCTCCGGCCACTGGCGCAATGGCACGCAGCACGTTGCCGCGCAAGCAACCAAGGTCGTTGGTGAAGTAGGCGCCGGCGCTCAGGCCGGTGCTGAAAATGCGGGCGCGGTCGACACAGTAGGTGCTGGTCAGGTAGTCAACCAGCGTATCGAAGAGCTCCACGTCGCGACCGGTCGCGGTATAATCCCAGTCCGTAGCGCCAGCGGCGCCTAGGCCATCCGGGTACACGAAGATCGCGCCACCCGCTGCCGCGGGCTCGATGCTGAACACCTGGCGCGCGAAGGCTCCCGTGGCACCGTGACCGTGCCAGCCGAATACCAGGGGCAAGGGAGTATTGGGATCGTAGCTCCTCGGGACGGAGAGCACGTAGGTCCTTGCCTGGCTCCCGACCGTGATGGTCTGGCTGCCCAGCACGCCGGTCGGTGCTCCGACAAGGCCGCATCCCGTGGCCGCGTCGAGACTCGCGTCGACAACCGCGCCACCCGCGCCCGTGGCGCCACCGCTGCCCCTGCCACCCGTGCCGATTGGCCCAATCGTTCCCCCTGAGCCCGCTGGCGACGGCGCCTTGGCGCAGCCAACCACCAAGCAAAGAGCAATGGAAACAGCGGATCCGAGAACGCGAACATCACGCATGGCACCCCTCCGCGATCGAACTCGCGGGCATCATAGTACAAATCGGGAAAGGGCGTTCAGAAGTTTGCCCGCTACGGCTTCAACCGCAGCCACTCGGCGGCCTATGGTCTGGGCCGTAACCGAAATAAAGGGCCTCGGCGGGCAGCGCTGGGACCTGGACGACACGACCATGCTCGAGCAGTACGGCAACCTGGTCGAGAGAACCGCCCATCGGCTGATTTCCCGCACAGGTTTGCGTAGTGCCTACGACGATCTGTGGTCCGCCGGGGCCATTGGCCTCATCGAGGCGGGCCGGCGTTTCGATCCCACCCGGGGCGCTTCCTTTGCGACCTTTGCCGAGCACCGCGTGCGCGGCGCCATGCTGGACGAGTTGCGCCGGCTGGACCATTTGCCGCGACGACTGCGCAATCGCACTGACGACTTGGTCAAGACACGCAAGAAAGTAGCGGGCGATCTGGGCCGCGAAGCCACAGTGGAAGAAGTGGCGAGCGAGCTGGGCGTGGAAGTGGAAGAGGCGAGCGACATGGTCGCTCTGCTGGAGCCGCCCCTGCCGCTGGATTCCATCCTGCCCACCCTGGCCAGCGGCGAGGCCACCGACGCGACTGTGCTGCGTGCCGAAGCAGTGGGTCGCCTGACCGATGCGATCGAAAAACTGCCCGAGCGCCTACGCCTGGTGCTGTCGTTGCACTACATCGAGGATCTCACCTACCGCGAGATCGCCGGCATACTCAAAGTGAGCGAGCCGCGCGTGTGCCAATTGCACACTGAAGCCATCGGCCAATTGCGCAAGTTGCTCCCGGACGCGTGAGGGAGTGGGTCCGCGGAGGCGACACGCACCTGCAAGGAGTCCGTTGCCGATAACCCTCCAATGTGGAGGAAACGGCACGCGCAAAAGCTGCACCAGCGAGCCCGGTCTATCGGCGCCGGCAGCCTGCGCGAGCAAACGCATCCTCCGCTTCCTCGCTACATCTGCTGAAGGTCAACTCCTACACCGCACGTCCTCGGCTTGTAGGTCGTGGAACCGGACCTCGTGGCCGGCCGCGCGGGCCGGGATCGCGCCCCGCGTTTCACGGCGATTTGTGAGCCGAAAGTCTTTCTGGCGCTACTGCCGGGGTGGTAGGTCTTTCATGATGCGAAGTGCATGCTTGCTCACACCGATCAAAGAGATGGACAGAAGATCCTGGCGACGTCTCACCATTCTGAAACAGATGGACTTCTCTGCGCAGCGTGGGGCAAAAGGGGCGATAGCAGCAATGGAGCTAGATGCCTCGCGCAGCATGCGCTGGCAGGCACCTTTGGTCGCTTGTGTCCTGCTCGCTCTGGTTTCTGGCTGCGCTTCCGAGCCAGAGACCAGAGAGAGGGGGCTATCGAACACGTCGCGCGCCCAGCACGTGACTTCGGCCCATGCAGCGGTGGCTGGCGACGACAAGGCGATGGACCTGCAGATGTCCATCGGCGTGCTTGACCAGCGCGCGGTGGAAAGGGCGATGGCGCCCCATGTACCCGCCATGGCTGAGTGCTTTGATCGCGCCCGAGACGCACGTAGGTACCTGTCGGGCCAGATTGTTCTCCGCTTCGTGGTCGAGGCCAGCGGATCGGTTTCCAACATTCAGGTTGTAAAGAACGAGTTGGGCAACCACCGGGTCGAGCACTGCCTGACCAGCACCGGCAGGCGCATCGTGTTTCCCCCACCCGAAGGCAAACAAAAAACTGATTTCGAGTATTCCATGCGTTTCTGATCCACCTTGAATTTCGATCACGTGCGCACAGGCTGGAACCGGCGGGAAAGCCAGGAACTGGCCACGCGCCTCGCGACCCGTGCCTGCGCCTCGCTGCCGGTCACCGACCGCCGCAATGTGCGGAAGGTGCTCGCTCACAGCTGTGGTATCGACGAACTGGCCGGAGAACCTTGCGGAGCCGGTGGCGGAGGTGGAAGCACCGGCGGCGGTGGGAGTGCAGGCAACCGCTACCCGTGCTCCCGCCGGTTGCTCCACCACCGCCCACCACTCCTCCGCTTCCAAGGGCACTTCCTGAACCACAGCCTGCGAGCGCAACGAAGGAAATGGCGAAAGAAATGCAGCAACTGGTCCTGACTGGAATCAAACGAGTCATGGCTGCCTCCGGATCAATTGGCCACGGTATCAGCAAGTTCGAGGCCAAGTTCGAGTCTGTCCCTCAACCGGGGAGCACGCCAGATCTTGGACGGGTACCCTCAGAATTCTGAGGGTTCGATGGCTGTTCTGTCGACATGGGGGCACGTGGTGGCCACTTTGTCCGGCTCGGCCGCTGCTGCTACCTCGGTCGGCGCCGCCACTGCACGTTTTCCCCTTATCTCGTGTATGATCCACGCCTGTGCGAGGCAGAACTTCGTGCCACACGAGGCGGCCTTAACGTGAGTGTTACCCAGAAATACAGCGAGGAAGACGCATGACCATCGCTTGCCTTCGAATCAAATGGCATCGGGTGTTCTTCCTGTCCGTCGCCGTCATGCTCGCGGCATGCTCAAGCTCGTCGACCACGAATGATGGTGCGCAGATCGGGGGAGGGAGTGGGGGCGCGGCTTCGGCCGGCGGCACGACCAGCCCGGGCGGCACGAGCGGAGCAGGAGGTGATACGAGCAGCGCCGGTTCCACAGCCCCTGGTGGATCGATTGCCACAGGCGGCTCGAAGGTAATGGGCGGCACCACTCACTCTGGCAGCACGGGTTTGGGTGGCGCAGGCTCGGGCGGAAGTGCGGGTTTCGGTGCAAGTGGCAGCAGCGGGGTGGGCGGCAGTGGCGGACGTGATGCCGGGGTGCCGGACGCTCCAGGCGCTCAGCTGGATGCTCCACTGGGTGGCGCTGGTGGCAGCGTCGGCACAGGTGGCAATCCTGCATCCAGCGGCACTACAAGCACCGGAGGTACGAGAACTGGTGGCGCAACGACTGGAGGGACGAGCGCCGGTGCAGATCTCACCTTTTCCATCGATGTCGGCAAGGGACCGGCACGCCAATACCAGCCGCCAGCGCAGCCGGTGGCGATTTCTCAGTACGTCTATGGCATCAACGGCTTCGGAACATTCATCGCCGCGAAGACAAAGTGGGGTCTCATCCGCCAAGGCGGGGACGCCTGCACGGCCTATAACTGGACCAACGATTACACCAACAATGGCGACGATTATTGCTTCTGGGAGGGAGTTGCAGGCAACGGCAACCTCGCCGGCAAATACACCGATACAACCGGGGACACGATCCCGGCGGCGCAAGCAAAGAGTGAGGCGTTCTTGGCAACCATCCCGATCCTGGACTTCGTGTCTGCCACCTACGTCCACAATACCGGATGGAGTCCGTCCGGTCAGTCGGCGTGTCCAGGGACTGACAGCGCGTGCCCAAAGCGCAGCGGTACGGTTGGGGCCAACGTCATCGACCCCAATCCGGGCGATCCTGGCTACAATCAGGCACTCGACTTCGCATCGAGCAACCCAGCCAGTCCCGCATTCGTGAAGAATGTGATGGTGAAGGGTTCTGCTTTTTGTAGCTGCGCACCGGGAACCGCGACCTGCGCGGGATGCACGGTCGGCGCCAATCCGGTTGCCGAGGACGAATTCGTGAATTTTCTCAAGGTCAACTACGGAGCCGGGGCGCCGGTCTTCTTCGACCTCGACAACGAGCCGAACTATTGGGAGGGAACGCACCCCGAGCTGTGGCCGAACACCTGCGGCACCGGCACAGTGACCTACGACGACATCGTGACCCGCAACCAGGCAGCGGCCCTCGCCGTCAAGAACGTCTGGCCTGCTGCCAAGGTCTTTGGCCCGGTGGTCGCGCAAGACGGCATCGTCTACGCGCACTCGTACGCGCTCGATCCTCACTGGCCAACGGAATTTAGCGACTACTACTTGCAGCGGATGCAAGCCGCCTCGACGGCTGCGGGCGTGCCCCTGCTCGACGCCTACGACGTCCACTATTACACCACCGGCGGTACCAGCGATGCCCAATGCGCTCAAGCGCCGCGCCTATTCTGGGATCCCAATCTTACCGATATCACAGCGGCGGCGACCGACAGCCTCGATTTTGGCTGGAACGGCGATGTGGGCAGCGGCGCCTATTTCGACACCAACTGGTATCCGCGCCAGATGATTCCCCGCCTGCAAAAGAAGATTGCCAGCGCGTACCCGGCAGGGGGAACCGCGGCGCCCGGGCTTTCCTTCAGCGAATACAACCCAGGGTGCGAAACCTCGATTGGCGGTGGCGTGGCCCAGGCCGATCTACTCGGCGTGTTCGGCCGTGAGGGGGTCTTCGCCGCCACCGCGTGGCCGATGCATTCCACAACTGCCAATTTTCTGGTTGCTGCCTTCGATCTGTTCCGCAACTACGACGGCAACGGTGCCGTGGTCGGCGATCTGGCGGTACTGGCCAACAGCAGCAACTACAAGACCACATCGGTCTATGCTTTCGCCCATTCGGATGCTACGGCTGGCATCGAAGTGGTAGCCATCAACAAGAACACCAGTGCGCAGTCAGTCACAATTCAGCTTGCCGGAGCACCGGTTTTGACCAGCGCGACCCTCTACCAGCTGGCCGGCAATACGGCCGCAGTCGCACGGGTCGGCGGCACGGCAGCGGCAGTGTCCTGCGCAGGCGGAGCCTGCACGCTCGTCTACACAATGCCGGCGATGAGCGCGACGACCATCGTCTTGCGCTGATTGCGAAGTTCACCAAGGAGATCGAATCAGTTGAACGGAAGGGAACACAAGCTTCCGGGTGGCATTTGGAAAACCGGAGACGGTGTCTCGGGAATCTGAGTTGAGGACGAGCGTGGGGGCGCTAATGGTGCGACCCTTGACCTGGTCGGGCGCGGTGACGGCGAAGGCGTCCCAGAGCCGATCCTCGGTCCACGTGGCGTGCTGGTCGCGGAGTTGCTTTTCCAGCGCATCGTGATGAGCCAGCGGTCAGGGCCCATCAGAAATCAGACGTGGCTGGGGCGAGGCGCTGTGGTTTGCGACAGTGTCTTGACGGTGTCGATTCGAGAGATGAGCCAGGTGCGATCAACCTTCTTCAACTTGAAGTTGAATTCCTGCACCTGGAAATCGCCTTCGCCTTCAACGGTGGCTTTGCCCGTCAGGTTGACCACCGCACTCTGGTTGCCGGCATCGAGAGTGACGAATCAATGCTGTCCGCAGCCAGGCTGGCGGACGGAACGAAGGGACATTCGTCGTAGGATCGGTCACAGCCCGCCGTGGAACCGACCGAAGCCACGGGCACACATGACCGAGATGAACACGATACCCGCCCCGAGGACGAGCACGTGGCGGGTCCTGCGCAGATCGAATTTCCCAACGCGACAGACGAGCAAGTAGCCGACGGCCAGGTTGAACAGGCCCCAAAGCACGTTGACCGTCGAAGAGGACAAGCCTTCCCCTGGCGGAGACGCAAAGGGACTTTGGAAGGGGTGTCCTGAGATCCCATTGCCCAGATGGGGCAGGGTGTTTGCGAGAAAGGCACCCCCGAAAAAGTATGCGACGTAGTGGAACCAGCGCATCGCAGCCTCCATTCTTGAACGCCACTCTTCTGCCGGGCTCGATGCGAGTCAAGGAGAACCGCGGGCAGGAAAACCACCGAGCTCTCCAGCATGGCCAGCACACCAGCCCGGAAGCCCCGGTTGGCCAACATGATCTCACGGAAAAGGCACCTCTCACATTCAACAACAACCTGAACGAAGTCATAAGAGAGAACATCGAAGCACGATTGCGTGATGATGCATTCATCAAGAGGATTAACTGACCTCCAATGGCCTGCGGGAGCGCCGACCGCCATGGACCGCCGCACAAATCGGTCCCTCGATGATACTACGGCGCCTCTGCGGCGGTACCGTCAGCTTCATCGGCGGCCAGCAGCGCTCGTTGAATGCCTCACGAACTTCGGATTCTTGCGGCTGACGTGCCGTACGCCTCCTTCGCGCTTTGGTGATACTCGCGTCTGCATTGGGACCCGTCGGGCAAAGCTCGGCGGGTCTCAGCACAGGTCGGATGATTCTTGCCTGGGAGCATCCGAAACTGACATAGTTGGTCTGTGAGGTGAGCCACTCTTCCTCTTCACCGGAGGCATTGTCAGATGCGACCATTTTGGAGGTTTCCGCGCTTTCTCATGGTGGCGGGCGCCATGGTCCTTGCCGGCGGCAGCTGCGGTGGGTCCGCAATCCCGGTTCGCCACGATGGAGCATCGGGGTCAGACGCGCCTGCGAGCATGGGCGGTATCTAAGAGCGTGTCTGAAAAGTGCTACCAGGGGCGAGGGATACGGGCAGGAAGAGCGAGTCAGGAGCAGCAGCGGGGACCACAGAAATAGTCAACCTCACCCCCAACCCCTCTCCGGGACGGAGAGGGGAGACGGAAGATGCGCAGCCAGGAGGCGACGAA
>Ga0265316_10006831_pt1 | contig 10842 bp, 5 predicted proteins | sample 4522metaG_FD_202092 | JGI IMG/M metagenome (GOLD analysis project Ga0265316, IMG submission 202092) | Rhizosphere microbial communities from Carex aquatilis grown in University of Washington, Seatle, WA, United States - 4-5-22 metaG | ecosystem: Host-associated > Plants > Roots > Rhizosphere >...
GCAAGACCCTGCACGCCGAGCGGAGATCGTGCCGCCAGCCGCTGTCGCCCGACATTCAGGTTCCCGCGGAATCGCCAGATGATGAGCGCTAGAGCTTCTTGGCCGAGCGCACCTCGCTGGCAAACACAGATGACAGCGCCATGGTCTTTGTCGATCGCCCTGCCAAGGCTTCCTCCGCTGCGTGCACCACGTCCGGATCCGTGCTCTTGCCGAGCTGGCGCAGGACTCTTTGCGCCTGGGCCGATCCCAGTCGCCCGAGGGCCGAGATGGCCGTGATCAACACGTCGGCCGGCGGGGTATGGCGGCCGAGCAGACGACTGAAGAAACCGATGGGCTTGGCCAAGCGACAGAGCGCATCGTCGGCGTCGACCGCGGCGAGCGCGTTGGCCTGCCGCCGGCTCACCACAACTTCGATGGCCGCGCGCACCACAGGAGGCGACGCCCCGCGGGCGTCGCGCGAGATGAACCGGATGGCCTGCGGAACGATCTTTGCGCTGCCTAGCCCGGTGTTCGCGCACAGGAGCAAGGCCCGAATGCGCACGCTCTCGTCGGGATCCGACAGCGCCTCAGCGACATAGCTCTCGGCCACGTTGGCGTCGGCCTCCGCCAAGGCAGTCAGGGCATAGCGCCGCACCTTGGGCGACGGGTGTTTGAGTTGCTTGACGAACACGAGGGCAGCCTCGGGCCCGGCGCTCTCCTTGGCGCAGGCGAGCAGAAGGTAGGCCGCCTCCTCCTTTTCCACTCCCTTGTCGAGCGCGCGCAATGCGGCCGCCACGCCGCGCGCCCTCATCTCGGTCAAGACCCAGGCCCCGGCCTCGCGCAGCTTGGGTTCGCCCTGCGCGACCACGGCGGCGATCGAGTCGGCGGCGGTGTCCTTGCCTTCCGCCAACAGCGCGACGATGCCGTGCCGCCCGTTGGGATCGTCGGGGAAGCCGGCCAGCATGGCCTCCATGGTGGGCTCGTCGAATACGCCGGGGATGGCCTTGGCATCGGTGGTGCGCAGGCGCATGAGGATGGCGTTGGTCTCGACGAAACGATGAATGGAAAGCGCGTAGCGCATCGCTTTTTGCAGCAGCCGCACGGGATCGATGTTGGCGCTGCCAGAGGGAGGCTCGCTGGACGGTCGCCTCTGCAGGGCATCGACCCAGGTCTCGGCCAGCACCCATTCCTGCAGTTCGGGGGGCAGTCGCGTGATGGGCACCACCTCGCGCCGGCACAACTCGCGCAGCAGCTCGTCGGTCTTGCGTTCCGGCGGCTGCTTGAGCAGACGCTCCACAATCGCCTGCAGCGCGCTCATGGCGGGCTCGCCGGGAACCTGCGGTGCCTCGCCCGCTTCGCGCAGGATCAGCTTGGTCGTGCCCACCAGGGCCAACACAGGCAAGCCATGCACGAAGATTTCGCGCGCGCGGAACGCTACCATCCCAGGCGAGCCGCCCAGCATCTTGTCCAGAGCGGGCCCGGCCCAAAGGATGGCGCGCAGGACATCGAACTTGCGGAAGAACGAGTAGGCCATGCCAGCGACCAGGCGCTCGCTGTGCTCGACCAGCGTGGTTGGCTTGGCCTCTCCCAGGGTCAGCAGTGCGCGCACGTCGCGCCCCAGCCGGCCCAGGGCTGTGCGCACCGGCCAGGCGATCTGCGGGTCCAGTGGCGACAGGTCGATGTCGCGCATCAGGGCCACGTGGGAAACCTTCTTGTCGAGCAGCGCCTTGGCCAGGCGGTCGCCTTCGCGGGCAGGCTCGGTTTCGACCGGCGGCGCGGCCATGACTTCGAGAAAAGCGTTCCACTCACTGTCGGTCAGTCCGCGGGACAGGGCGACGATCACGAGCGAACGCCGCTGCATGAACTCCAGCAACTGCAAGACAAAGGCGCCGCCAATCGACGGCCCGACCAGACGGCGCAGCTCGGTCCGCGCCGGTCCCGTGCCATCCACGTGGACTTCGGGCGGGCCGCCCGCGACGGCCGGCGGTCCGACCACATACGCGATCTCGGGCTGCGTCCGATGCAGGCGGGTCAGCTCCTTGTGCAGGCGCTGGCTCACCCGCGGAAAGTTGGGCTTGGCTGGATCGAACTGCGCCACCCGGTGCAACGCCCGCACCAGGGTCATGGTGAACTCGACCACCTCGTCTGCAAGCGTGTGCATGGCGCCCCTCTATTTGTAAGAGGCGGCGCTTTGCGGCGCAAGAAAGCTATTTGATCAGCGCCGCGTCCTTGTTGTGGGCGAAATACTCTGCCGTCAGCCGCTTGATGAGAGCGGGGCGGCGGTCGTACAGGCGCTTCAACTTGCGCTGTCCCCGGCGCGCCAGCGCGTAGTGGGCCAGCATCGGCAATGCGATGGTGGAGTCGGTGTAGCAAACCACGGCGTCAGGAAGCTGGTTGGGATCGATCTTGCCCCAGCTCACGGCCTCCGAGGGCGTGGCGCCGGACAAACCGCCCGTGTCGGGCCGCGCGTCGGTGAACTGCAGGAAGTAGTCGTGCCCCGCTTCCTTGATGCGCAGGACTTCCTGGATCTGCGGCTCGGTCTGCAGGGTGAAGTTCTTGGGCGAGCCGCCGCCGACCAAGACCACGCCCGTCTTCTGCTTGCGCAGTTTCGCGTCGAGCACGATGGCCGTGGTTTCGTTCACGTCGATGCTCGGGTTCACGCGCAGCTTGTTGCCGCGCAACTCGACGCCCGCGACGTTCATGCCGATGGTGGAATCGCCGGGCGACGGGCAGAAGCAGGGCACGCCCGCGCGATAGGCGGCGGCCAGCACGGACGCATCCTTGAGCCCGCTCTGGCGCTCGAATTCGGCGCAGTACTTGCCGATAAGGTGGTGCAGCTCGGCAGTGCCCATCTCTTTCTGGAATTCCTTCTGGATGAGGATCTTGCGCAAGATATCGTCGGTGCGCATGAGCACGTCGTCGTAGTCGAGCAGAATGTCGTAGATGCGAACCACGCCATAGCGTCGCAGCTCGGGATCGCGCACAAAGGGCGACCCGCGCCACAGTGGCAGGTTCATCGCGTGGTGCATGTCGTGGTACAGGTTCGCGCCAGTGGCCACGATCCAGTCCACGAAGCCAGCCTTGATCAGGGGGATCACGGCGGCGCTGCCCAGCCCCGCCGGAGTCAACGCTCCCGCCAAGCTCATGCCTACAGTGACGCGGTCGTTGGCCAGCATCTTCTCGGCAAACAGGCGGCAGCCCTCGCTCAAGCGGCCGGCGTTGTAGGCCAGAAAAGTGGCGTCGATGAGATCCGGCAGGCTTTCCTGGCCCGAGATCGGCTTGGGCAGGATGCGCTTGCCCCGCAGATACATCTGCTTGCCTTTGGCGAACTTGTGCGGGTACTGGCTGACGAATTTCTTGGGCAGAACGATCTTGCTCATTGCCGGCTCTTCCTTTCCCAGATCATCTCCTGCACGCAGGAGTGGGCGCACTTTGGACAAAAAAGATCACCTTTGCAAGACCAGGGGTCAGTCTGCAAACACGATGCTGCGCACACCGGAGTGCAGGGTCACTTCCTTTTCGTGTACTTGACCCAGGGCAGGCACGAAAAGGCCAATCTTGTGTACGCCGGGGTCCACGCGCAGCTTGGAGAAGGGGCACATGACGCCGGTTTCCTTGCCATCGACCACGATGGGCAACTTGCCCTGCGTGGTGCACTCAGCGCGGAAACGAGCATCGCCGGTCAGAGGGGGCTCGACGGCCAGCAGTTCCTTGGATACCCGCGCGCCCTCGGCCACCGTCACATCGATGGTAGCCGAGGCGTAGCCGGCGAGCACCAGCACTACGTGTGCAGAGCTGGACTGGAGCTTGACCTGCACAGGTGTTCGGCCGCGCTCCTTGCCGTTGATCCAAACGCTGGCGCCGACCGGCTGGCTGGCCACCGAGAGTGTTGCCAGCTTTCCCGTAGCGGCGCCGCCTGCGACACTCTCGTCCCAAGTTGTTGCCGGTGCGCCTCCGGCGGTGATGATCTTTTTGTCTGGCGTGGCTGGCGCCGACGACTTCTCGGCGCCTGCAATCTTCGCCAGTGATGGCGTTGCTGCGACGGTCGGAACCGAGGGTCGCGTGCCCGTTGCCAACGGCGCGGCTTTCGCTTGGCTGCCCGACGGCGGTGAAGCTTGGGGCTCGACGTCGTCCGGGACCGCAGGCGCGACTGGCGTGACCGACTGGGGTCGTGACAGAGCAGGCTGCCGCTTGCCTCCGAGTATCGCGCTCCACGATTTGTCCCGCGCTCCAACGACGAAACCGGCCAGTCCGCCCGCTACCACACTGGCGCCCAGCACCGAGACCGCGATGGTCCAGACCAAGCGCCGCTTCCCCGGTCCGATGGTCCGTTTGTCGGGCGATTTTTCCCAGGCGGGGAATGATGCTGGCTGTCGGGCAGGGCGCCTGACCCCCACGCCGCGCGCCGGCGGTGATTCAGGGGCTGGCGGTAAGGAACGAGGAACCTTGGGTGCAGCCGCCTCTGGCAAAGTGGCGATTCCAGACATGGGCAGCAGTTGACCGCCATCGTCAACAACGGTAGAGGACGTCACTGGCACGGCGCCATCGTCCAGATAGGCCACGGCCTCGGCTGCCGCTGGGGTTTCATCTTCCGCAAAGGCCACGGCCTCCGCGAGCGACGGTGACTTGGCTTCCACGAGCGTGTCGGGCTCGGGCAATGGCTGGCCCGCACCGATCGCCTGGCCCGACAAACCGTAGGGCGAGGTCGAGCGGACCCCATCAGGGGAAGCAACCAGCTCGTCCTCGAGCAGAGCATCGCCTCTGGGCTGCTCAGCTTCGCGTCGGGCCGCGGGGTCGGCCGCCAAGGCTTCGTCCCCGATGGTTCGCGAGTCCAATCCAATTCCAACTTCCAGCGCAGAAGCCTGCGCAAGTGCGGGCTCGGCCAGCGGAGGCTCGTCAAAAGCAAAGGGCCTCACATGCCCAAGCTGACTGCCGGGATCCCGCGCTGGCTTTAGCGAAGGGGAGCCAGCCAGCGGGAAAGAGTCCGGAGGTTCAGCCTGGACGTCGTCGAGCAACCCGAGGCCGGTCGCTTGGCTACCGAATGAGGAGCCGATTCCCGCCTGGCCGCCAAGTGCGGAAAGAGCGCGCGCTCCCCAGGTCGCGGGCTGCGCATCGAACGTCACTGCGCTGGGAGGCATTTCCCCTGCGTCCTGCATCGTGAATCGCTCCACGCTGCGTGTGGACGACGTTTGCGCAAGTGGCGAGAAAGGACTCGTCGGCGCCGCGCTCGATGGTGGCGACGGTGCAGAAGGCGCCGTCGGTGTGCTGAGCACCCAATCCTCGGCCTCTCCGCCGCTGCTTGGCGCGGGAGCGGCCATCAGGGTCGGGGCCGTCTCCATCGGCGCCGTTCCCGTCGGCCCGAAGCCGCGTCTGGTTGGACCACGGCCGGCCGGGCTCGACGCCGGCAAAGTGGAAGGGATGAAGGCTGGCGGTGCCGCAGCGGGATTCGGAATTCGCTGTGATTCGAGGCGAACTCTTGCGATGGCGGGCACAGGGGCAGGCGTGGAAGGCCGGCTTCGGGCCACCAGGTTCCCAATCAAAGCCGGCTCGCCCGCGGTTGCGAGCTCGCGCGAGGAACGCAACTTGTCGGGAGCCGCAGCCGGCGGAGCCGAGGAGATCGCCGGCCGGCCGGTCGCCAATGGTTTGGTCAGCCCCTTCGCTCGGCCGTGCAGCGATTCTTCCACCGCATAGGAATCGTCGTGTTCCACCTCGGAAGGCGGCGGCGGCGCATCGTCGGCCCCTTCGGGCGCGCCGGCCAAGGAGGCAGTGACCTCGGGCGGTTCCTCGGGCGCTGCGCTGTCGGTCGATGATCGCTGGATGAGTGACGAAAGCTCGGCGGCCAGTGCGGCCTCGGCTGTGCCCGCGTACGCGGCCGCCAGAGACGAAACCACGTCGGCCGCTGTGGGTCGCGCTGCGGGACTCGCCGAGACCAGGCGGCCAATGAGGAGCCCGAACTTTTCAGGTAGCGAAGAGAGAGCAATTTGCAAATCAGGGGCGCGTCGGCCTTGGGGTGGCAGCTCTCCACTCGACAGCTCGCACAGCAGGACCCCGAGGCTGTACATGTCCCCGACCGTGGTGCAGTCAGCGGCCGGTGCGGCCAGCTCGGGTGCGATGTAGGGCAGAAGGCGTCGCGGCCGCGGCTCGAAGGGGCGACGGACCGAAGCACGCAGGCCGAAGTCGAGCAGCCGAACGGCCCCGCGCGAGGTGATGAACACGTTGCCGGGACAGAGCCCGCCGTGAATCACCGGCGGCTGCTGCGCGTGAGCAGCCTGCAGTCCGCGCGCGATCTCGGCGCCTATGTAAGCCACCAGGCCAAACCAGCGGCGGGCCGCCTCGTCCTTGCCAGTGGCCAGCGCGCCCGCCGCACGTGCACGCGCGAGAAACTGGCCCAGGTCCGCGCCTTCCATGAACGGCGTAACGGCAAATACCAACCCGTCGCCCGAGTCGGCCTCAACCACCTTGGCGATGTGGGGATCGGCAAGCTTTGCGCTGTACCGGGCGGCGCGCAGGAACGGATCGCTGACCGCACTTGGCGTTTCCGATCGCTTGAGCCGCAGCACCTTCACCGCAAAGCTGCGCTCGAGCCCGGTCAAGCCCTTGAGGCGCGCACGGTAGGTTTCGAAGCCGCTATCTCCGCCGATCTGCTCGGTACACTCGTAGCGGCCCAGCTTCTTCAGGCCAGGCGGATCGCCCGTTGCCGGAGGTCTGATGGTTGGCGGCATCAACAGAAATATCGGTCGAAAAAAACGCGCCCTGGACTGGTGTTTCGCGTCGCTGCTCAGGCACGGAACCGGACCAATTCAGACGGCATTGTAGTGTACAACTGCCGCTGGTTGGGTCGCAACCGCAAGCCGCCGCGGGGCGCCATTGACGACTCGCGCCTAAGTGTCTAGAATCATGGCATTTGAGTACCTTCAAACCCCGCGACGCCGTAAGTGAACAGGCAAGCGCCGCCCCGGCTGAAGGTGCGCCCTGGACCCTCCGCTTCATCTCCGGCAAGTACCAAGGGGGCGAGTTTCCCCTGCGACCCAACCGCGAAATCGTTATCGGCCGCTCGTCGGACCTGGACATGGTTCTGGTCGAGGACATGGTTTCGCGCAAGCACGCGAAGATCGTCACCGACGGCCGGGCGGTGTCGATTCAGGATTTGGGGTCGACCAACGGCACCTTCGTCAACGGCGAGAAGGTGCGCAACATGCAGCTCAAGGACGGCGACCGCATCTTGGTCGGCACGTCGATCATCAAGCTGGTGGCCACCAGCGGCGAGGCACGCGCGCCAGCGGCTTCGTTGTCCGAAATCGAAGCGCGTTCCAAGATGCAAGTAACCGCCGCTCGTCGGGTGGCGCCCAAGTCGATGTCTGGCAACATCGAGGAGATCCCGCTGCCCGACCTGCTCCAGTTGCTTTCAACCAGCCGCAAGTCGGGTGTGCTCGTGCTGCGCTCCGAATGGGGCACCGGCCGCCTGCACCTGCGCAAGGGTCAGATCTACTTCGCCAACATCGACGAGAGCTTCGACGTAAGCCCACGCAAAGCCATGTTCCGCATGCTGACGTGGAACCAAGGCCTGTTCGAGCTGGAGCCGCCTGACGAGCGCAGAGTGATGGAGGAGCTGCAGGATTCCACCGAGGGCTTGCTCATGGAAGGCATGCGCCAGCTCGACGAATTCAAGGAGCTGTCCCCCAAGCTACCGCCGCTGGAGGCGGTGGTTTCCGTGCCCACGCCGCTCGGCCCGCGCCTGCGCGATCTGTCGCCCGAGCATCTCGACGTGATTCAGATTGCGCTGGGCGGCGCCACCGTGCAGGCCATCTTGGACCAGAGCCGCCAGACCGATCTCGACACTGCCACGGCCATGCTGTCGCTGCTGGAGCGCGGGTACCTGGTCGTAGGATAGGTACTACAGCACCTTCCTGAGGAACTGCCCAGTGAAGCTGGCTTGCACCTTGGCCACATCGTCGGGGGTGCCCTCGGCAATGACTTGCCCGCCGCCCGGGCCGCCGCCCGGGCCCAGGTCGATTACCCAGTCGGCAGTCTTCACGACGTCTAGGTTGTGCTCAATGACAATGACGGTGTTGCCTGCATCCACCAGCCGCGCCAGCACGCGCAGCAGTTGATCGATGTCAGCGAAGTGCAGGCCGGTGGTCGGCTCGTCGAGGATGTACAGGGTTCGGCCAGTGGCTTTCTTGGCCAGCTCGCGCGACAGCTTCACCCGCTGCGCTTCGCCGCCTGACAAGGTGGTGGCCGACTGGCCGAGCGCCACGTAGCCCAGGCCCACCTCGCGCAAGGTTTCCAGCTTGGGTCGCAGCTTGGGAATGTTCGCCAGGAAGGAGCAGGCCTGGTCCACCGTCATGTCGAGCACGTCGGCGATGCTGGCCTGGCGGTACTTCACCTCCAGTGTCTCGCGGCTGTAGCGCCGCCCGCCGCAGGCGTCGCACTGCACGTACACGTCGGGCAGAAAATGCATCTCCATGCGGACCATGCCGTCGCCCTGACAGGCCTCGCAGCGGCCGCCTTTGATGTTGAACGAGTAGCGGCCAGCGCGGTAGCCGCGCGCCTTGGATTCGGGCAGATTGGCGAAGAGATCGCGAATGTGGGTGAACACGCCGGTGAAGGTCGCGGGGTTGGATCGCGGCGTGCGGCCGATGGGCGACTGGTCCACGTCGATGACCTTGTCCAGGTGCTGCAGGCCATCGATTCCGTCGAATTCCGCGCTGGCCGCGCGCGCCCCGTGCAGACGGTGTTTCAGCGCGGGCAGGAGTGTGTCGACGATCAGGCTCGACTTGCCCGAACCGGACACGCCGGTCACGCAGGTGAGCGCCCCCAGCGGAAAGCTGACCGTGAGGTTGCGCAGGTTGTGCGTGCGTGCCCCGCGCAGCACCAGCGCGCGCTTATTCGACCCACGCCGATGCTTGGGCGCCTCGATGGCCTTTTCGCCCGACAGGTACGCGCCGGTGAGCGACTGCGGATTCGCCTCGATCTCCTTGGGCGTGCCCACCGCCACCACCCGGCCACCCAACTCGCCCGCGCGCGGGCCCATATCGATGACGTAGTCGGCGGCGCGAATGGTGTCGGCGTCGTGCTCGACCACCAGCACGGTGTTGCCCAGATCTCGAAGCTTGATCAGGGTTTCCAGCAGGCGCGCGTTGTCGCGCTGGTGAAGACCGATGGAGGGCTCGTCGAGGATGTACAGCACGCCCTGCAGGCCGCTGCCGATCTGTGTGGCCAATCGGATGCGTTGGGTCTCTCCGCCCGAGAGCGTGGCGGCCGGCCGGTCGAGTGACAGGTAGTCGATACCTACGCTGATGAGAAAGCCCAAGCGCCCGGTCACCTCGCGGATGATACGCAGGCACACCTGCCAGTCGCGTTTGGACAAAGCCAAACCCTTGATGAAGTCGTTCGCTTGGCGGATGGTCAGCGCCGTCATCTCGGCGATGGTCTTGCCACCCACGCGGATGTGGCGCGCTTCCTTGCGCAGGCGCGTGCCGCCGCATTCGCTGCAAGGCGACTGCGACATATAGCGATGGAACTCGTCGTAGATCGCCTCGAAATCCTCGTCGGTGGTGCGGCCCTGCTCGCGCCGTCGACGCTGATACTCGTCATAGCGTCGCTGCAGGTTGGCCAACACTCCTTCGAAGTTCTTCTTGAAGGTGTGCTGTTTGCCGTTCTTCTCGAAGGTCAGGTTTAGTTCTTCGCCCTTTGATCCTTCGAGGACCAGTTGGCGCACTTCGGCCGACAACTTGTTCCAGGGTTTGTACAGATCGATGCTGTAGTGGGCGGCCAGTGAATCGAGCAGTTGCTGGAAGAAGGCACTGTTGCGGCGCTCCCAGGGCTCGATGGCGCCTTCGCGCAGCGACAGGTCGGGATCGCTGACCACGAGATCAGGATCGAAGTACATCTTGGCGCCGATGCCGTCGCAGGCCGGGCAAGCGCCCGCCGGGCTGTTGAACGAGAACAAGCCGGGACTGACCTCGGGAAAAGTCACACCACAGTCGGGGCAAGCGAACGTTTCAGAAAAAAGCAGATCATCGCCTTCCAGGGGCGAGATCTTGACTAGGCCGCCTGACAGCTTGGCGGCCAGCTCTACCGACTCGGCCAGGCGCTGTTCGACGCCGGGCTTGATCACCAGGCGATCGACGAAGACTTCGATGGTGTGTTTCTTGGCTTTGTCGAGCTTGGGCGGATCGGACAGGTCGCAAAGCTCGCCGTCGATGTTGGCGCGCACGTATCCGTCCTGGCGCAGGCGATTGAGTTCGTCGCGGAAATCACCCTTCTTGGCGCGTACCACGGGCGCCAGCACGGAAAAGCGCGCGCCCTCACCCAGCGCCAGAACCTGGTCCACCATGTTGGGAATGGTTTGCGCGGCGATGCGCTGGCCACACTGCCAGCAATAGACTTCGCCCACGCGCGCCCACAGCAGGCGCAGGTAGTCGTAGATCTCAGTGATGGTGCCCACGCTGGAGCGCGGGTTGCGGGAGGTGGACCGCTGCCCGATCGCAATGGCCGGCGACAGCCCGTCGATGGAATCCACGTCGGGCTTGCCCCACTGCTCGAGAAACTGGCGGGCATAGGCGGACAGCGATTCGACGTAGCGTCGCTGGCCTTCGGCGTAGATTGTGTCGAAGGCCAGCGAAGACTTGCCCGAGCCGGACAAACCCGTGATGACAACGAGCTTGTCGCGCGGGATTTCCACGTCGACATTCTTGAGGTTGTGCTCGCGCGCGCCTTTGACGACAATCTTGTTCATCGCTGCGGGCTGATCGCCGGAGTCATGGACCCGGAAAGCTGGGCCCACAGCCACGGCGCCCAGCCTGGACCCTACCAGGCGCTGCCGAACAAGAATAGCCCCTAACGATATTCAATGGCTGT
>Ga0265316_10006838_pt1 | contig 10836 bp, 11 predicted proteins | sample 4522metaG_FD_202092 | JGI IMG/M metagenome (GOLD analysis project Ga0265316, IMG submission 202092) | Rhizosphere microbial communities from Carex aquatilis grown in University of Washington, Seatle, WA, United States - 4-5-22 metaG | ecosystem: Host-associated > Plants > Roots > Rhizosphere >...
GGCCCTCTGGGAAAAATAAAAATTGACAAAAAGGCCAAAGACTGGCTAATCCAAATGGCCAACGGGGACGCACGGCAGGCTATTAGCATGATAGAAAACACGGCCAAGCTTTACGACAAAATTACTTTACAGACGCTAAAAGACACTCTTCAATCAAAATTTTTACGTTATGATAAACAAGGCGAAGAACATTATAATGTCATCAGCGCTTTCATAAAATCCATGCGCGCCAGCCAGCCCGATGCGGCCATCTATTATTTGGCGCGGATGGTGGAGGCAGGGGAAGACCCGTTATTCATCGCGCGCCGGATGGTAATTTTTGCGTCAGAAGACATCGGCCTGGCACAGCCCACGGCGCTCGTGGTTGCCAACGCCGTATTCCGCGCCTGCGAAACCATTGGCTATCCCGAATGCGCCATTAACCTTGCCCACGGTGTAACCTACCTTTGCCAATGCAAAAAAGACCGATCGTCCTACAATGCCCTGCGCGCCGCCCAAGCCGACGTAAAAGAATTCGGCAACCTTCCCGTCCCCCTAAAAATCCGCAACGCGCCAACAAAGTTGATGAAAGAATTAAAATACGGCGAGGGGTATGAAAAATACGATGCTGGTGATTACCTGCCGGAAAAATTAAAAGACAAAAAGTATTTAAGCCCATGAAAATATTTAGTTTTGTAAAAAAGTCCGGCCCCTTGTTTGAGCAAGCCATCCCCATAACTCTTGCTGTTGCGGTTTTTTTTGCTTTGGCGGCGGCGCTGTTTTTTGTTATTAGACTGCTTAATTTACTGCCAACCGGCAATCCGATTTCGCTTAACTGGCATTGGCGCGACATAATTATCGGCGCCACCATTTATTTTAAAACCTCGGTTGATTTTGCCATACTCATCGGCCTGCTTATGCGCGCCAATCCGGGATGGAAAAAAAGAATCGCCATAGAAGCAGGCACGGCCGTGGGCAACGCCGGGGGCACAATGTTAATTTTGTGCTTTTGGGTAATTTTTAAACAATTCCATTTCCTCCTGGCTGTAATGATTTTGCTCTCGGCAATTGTCCTGTTTGAAATGGCGGAAAGCGGCCTAAAGCATTTTGATTCCTGGGCTTTTAAATTCGGCATAAAAAGGAAGCTTTACAATTTTCTCAAAAGCGTATTAGAACCTATTTTAAAACTTACCAAACCGGTGACTTCCAAAATTTTGCCGAACTTTGCAAAAGCGCTAAAGGGCGACCGGAACTTAAAATGGACGGCTTTATTAATGTTTTCACTAACCACTCCCTTTATTTTGGGCTTGGATGATTTTGCCGGCTACGTACCGCTTTTTTCTTTGATCAATGTGTTTGGTTTTGCCCTGGGGGTAATGGCCGCGCATATGCTTTTAAACATCGGCCTGTTTGCCAGCCCCGAAGCCACAATTAAATTTTTTAAAAACCAGTGGATTTCCTTTGCCGGCACGGTGGCATTTATGGGTTTGGCTTGCTGGGGCATAATTGAGGCGGTACGGATAATAATTTAAAGCACATACTGTGTCATTCCGGGATGACACCCAAAAATGTATTATATGCAACTTGATAAATTACTAAAGCTTTACGATTACCATCTCCCGCCGGAACTAATTGCCCAATCTCCGGCCAAACCCCGCGACAGCGCTAGGCTTTTGATTTTTAAAAAGAGCGACAAAAAAATCAGCTTTGATGTTTTTAAAAACATCGGCAAATACATTCCTAAAAACGCCGTCTTGGTCTTTAACCAAACCAAAGTCTGGCCGGCGCGGCTGTCTGCCTTAAAACCCACGGGCGGCAAAGTTGAACTGCTTTATATATCGCGCGATAAAAATTACATCCGGGTTCTGGCAAACAGAAAACTTTTGATAAATTCCACGGTGAGCTTTTCTCACGGCCGTGAGAAAAGCTCACCTGTTAGTTTTAAGGTTGTAAAAAAAATTGGGCAATTTTATTACATTAAGCCTTCATTTCCGCTGGCTGATACTCCCAAAGTTCTTAAATTATACGGCGTAACACCCCTGCCCCCATACATTAAAAATTCGCCGCTTACAGAAAAGCAAAGGCGTGAACAATATCAGTCGGTTTTTGCAAAATCCGGCTTGTCGGTTGCCGCGCCCACGGCCAGTCTGCATTTTACAAAACCACTTATGGCCAAACTTAAAAAGCTGGGGATAGACATTAAATTTGTCCGGCTTGATGTCGGTCTGGGGACTTTTGCTCCTTTACGGGAGGAGCAAATAAAATTGGGCAAGCTCCATCAAGAATTTTATAATATAGACAAATTAACAGCCGAATTTCTTAATCAAGCCAAACAAGACGGCCGCCCCATAATCGCCGTTGGCACCACCGTTGTCCGCACGTTAGAGTCGGCGGCATCCGTAGGGGAGGGTTTTAAACCCTCCCCTACGAGAGGTAAAAAAATCATACCTTTAACAAAACTAATCGGCACCACCAACCTATTCATCCGCGACAAATACCACTTTAAATTCATTGACGGCCTCATTACCAACTTCCACGTCCCAAAATCAAGCCTGTTGATGTTAACATCCGCTTTTGTCGGCCGCAAAAAGCTACTTGATCTTTATCAGCTCGCAATAAACAAAAACTTCCGCTTCTTCTCCTTTGGGGATGGAATGCTGTTAAATTAACATCAGATGAAATTGGGAAACTGAGAAATTAGGAAATTGTCGCAGACTTCTTATATTTCAATAAATTTCTCAATTTCTCTATTTCTTTTATTCCGGGAATTGTGGATATCTTTTTTATCAAAAAACTTTCTTTTGAGTCGCAAAAAATGGATTTGATTAAAAATAGCCTATATTTAAGCCGTTTTTAATAATCATAAACACAAAAAAGGTTTTTAAATATTCTCAAAACTCTTGACACGTGGTAAAAAACCCTTGATTTTATTGGCTTTTTTAGTTAATATGTAAACGAAAGAAATTAATCAAGGGTCGGTTACCGAATGCGCTTTTGAGATGAAATTTCAGAATTTTGAGTGGATTGGCACAAATAAATTTTGATGTTTACCTGAAAGGTAAGCGGAAAAATTTTTTGGGACAAGACACCAAAATTATGAAATTGCAGCCAAAATGGCATTTGGCAACAGACCCGTTAATGGGAGACACAAAATATGACAAAGTCAGAAATCTTGCAGGCCCTGGCTGAAAAGCTGGGAATCACCCGCAAACAGGTAGCAGAGTATATGGACGCTATGGTCGAAATGGCCTACGCCGTCACAAAAAAAGAAGGCGAATTCGTTATCCCGGGTATGGGAAAACTGCAAAAAAAGCACCGCGACGCCAGAATGGGCAGAAATCCGGCCACCGGAGCTTCCATTCAAATTCCGGCCAAAACCGTATTAAAGTTCCGCGTTGCCAAACAGGCCAAAGACGCCATTCTCTAGTTTTTATATTAAATCCTCCCCTTAACTCGCCGACAGGCGAAGGGGAGGATTTTTAATTGCTTACTCTATGTTATAATATTATAAAATATGATAAAAAAAATCTTAGTTATATTTATATTATTTCTGTTTGTGCTGGGTGGTTTTGGAATATACGGGGCTTTACGGGACAGGGATATAGCAAGACAGCAGAGGCTAACGGCAAAAGCGCCTCAAAGCGCCATCACCTTTCTGGAAGGCTGGGACAACCGGGAAATCGCCGATTACCTCAAAAAACAGGGGATAATTAATTCCACTGATTTTTTATCAGCGGTAAAAAAATTTAACGCCGCAAATTATGACGCTTCTTTACCCAAGGAGGCTAACGGGAATTTGGAGGGCTTTTTGTTTCCGGACACTTACTTTATTCCCGCGAATGTTCAGGTTGGGCAGAATATCAGCGACATAATAATCGAAAAGGCGCTGAATAATTTTTCACAAAAAATTACTCCTCAAATGCTCGTTCAGGCGCAAAGCCAGGGAATGAGCCTGTATCAAATAATCACTCTGGCTTCCATAATAGAAAAGGAGGCAGGCGGGAACCAGGATGACCGTAAAATGATAGCAGGGGTGTTTTACAACCGTCTCAAGGCCGGCATGCCCCTGCAAAGCGATGCTACTGTAAGTTTTGCCACCGGACGCTCTCCCGTCACCACCGATGACATACAAATAGACTCGCCTTACAACACCTACAAATACAAAGGCCTGCCGCCCGGGCCGATTTGCAACCCAGGGCTAAATTCAATTTTAGCCGCGCTTTACCCAACAGAAAGCAATAATTTTTACTTTTTAACCATCCCGCAAACCGGCAAAGCGGTTTTTGCCGTAACTTACCAAGACCACTTAAAAAACAAAGCGGAATACCTAAAATGATGCCGCTAAAGCGGCATCATCCCGAGCCCTTACAGGCAAAACACAAATTGGCGAGGGATCTCCTTAAAAAAAATTTATCAAAATATCCGGGATCCATTATCTGGATTCCGGATATTTTTGGTTGCTGATAATTTGCATATGCCAACCAAAAATTCCGGAATGACACATGTCGTTTTTTAGCTACTCCAGTTTGCTCCCCACAAACCCCGGATAACCGTTTAAAAAATCTCCAATCGCCACTTCAGATTTGCCCTCCAACTGTAATTGATTGATTTTTAAAAAGGTTGCATTACCGCAAACCACAACCCCGCCTTCCAGCACAACTCCGGATTTGTAGTCATTTGTAGTGGATTCCATTTGTAGCTTTGTAGGTGAGCAATCGGTGATCTTTATCTTCTTCCCATTCCACGTAGTCCAAATCCCGGGCCAAATATAAAAGGCGCGGAACTGGTTGTAAATTTCAGGGGCTGATTTTTGCCAGTCCACTTTTCCGTCGGCTTTGCTGATTATTTTAGTGTAAGTCGCGGCAGACTCATCCTGGGGCTGGGGAGTGATTTTGCCTGCAACGTAATCCGCTATAACTTGATTAATTATGGCAGCCGATGCCCTTGCCAATTTATCCGACAGCGTAAAATAGTTATCGTCTGGCTCAACAGCGGCGATTTCCTGAGCCAGCATAGGGCCGTCGTCTATTTTTTCGTCCAGCAAAAATATTGACGTGCCGGTTTGCGAGTCGCCGTTAAGCAAAGCAAACTGGATGGGCGAAGGCCCGCGATATTTTGGCAAAACGGAAAAATGCACATTAATTGTTTTATATTTAGGCATGCCAATAATGTCCATTGGCAAAATTTTGCCGTAAGCCACAACCACAAAAATATCGGCGTTCAGACCGCTCAGTTGGTTAAAAAACTCCTGATTGTCCTTGATTTTTTCTGGTTTTAAAGCCGGCAATTTTAAATCCCGAGCTAACGCGGAAACCGGACTTTCCTGCAAATCCTGCGACCTTCCGGCCTCGGCGTCGGGCTTGGTAACCACGGCCAAAATTTCATGCTCTTTTTTTAAAGCTTCCAATATAGGTAATGCCGCGTTAGCGGTGCCAAAAAATACAATTTTCATAGGTATTGTCCACAGATCACAGATAGCACAGATTCACAGATTACTTGTTTGAGTTTCGAAGTTTAGTCAGGCAATCTGTGTATCTGTGTGGATCAGTGATCTGTGGATGTGCATTACACTTCTTTAATTATCCTTCTCAAAACCTCAGCCTCAAGTCTGCAGTCCACCAGCGCGTCGTGCATATCATTTTTATTGATATTGATTTTTAGCACCTTGATCAAATACTCCAAACCAAACCCGGCAAAATCTTTTTTGGAATTGAGCTTGCCGCGTTTGGCCAGGTAGCCGTAAAACAAGGCCCACAAATCAAAATAATGATAATCAAACGGCCACTTAACGCCGGCTCTTTTGTAAGCGTCCATTAAAATCCGCTTATCATTGTAGCCCACGTAAAAAGCCTGGATAACATTTTTGGGAAACGCACGGTTAAACTTTTTTATGGCAACGGATAATGAAGGGGCATCCTTAACCATTTCCCAGCTAATTTTATTGACTTTCATTGAAGCGAGATCTCGGCTATTCCATTTCGCGGGCTTGACGTAGGTGTTAAAAAACTTTTTTTCCTTTAAAGTTTTTTTATCCAAAAGCACGCCTGCGATTTGCAATAAATCGTGTTTTTTTGGCACATCAAAACCGGAAAATTCGGTGTCAATAAGCAGGATGTCTTTGTGGAAATTCATATTTGTTTGTCCACAGATCACAGATAGCACGGATACACAGATTACTTATACGAGTTTTGAAGTTTAGTAAGGCAATCTGTGTATCTGTGTGGATCCGTGATCTGTGGATTATACCTCTTTAATTATCCTTCTAAAAACTTCCGCTTCCAGACGGACTTTTTCCAGCATATCGTAAGGATTTTTTTGCTTTAATCTAAAATAGTCGGCCAGAGTCTGGAAGGTTGGCATTTTGTTAAGGCCGTAATTTAAAGTGTAAATGTAGCCCAGTGTCCAAAGCTGAATTACGTGATAGTCGTAATCGTATGGGACAGCCGCTTTTTTAAAAGCATTTTTTAAAAACCAGAGATTATTTGAGCTGTGTGTTGCCAGGAGTAGATTTGAACCGAATTTTTTGTGGAAAGTTTTGATGGCGTCGTAAATTTTTGGGCTTTTGCGCAGGGTTTCGTGGTCGGTGTGCAAAATTTTGGCGTGCTCGTTTATAATGCTGTCCAAATAACTGACTCTGATAAAAGTATTAAAATTGTTCTTTTCCAAAAGATTGTCTTTGTCCAGCAAAACCGCGGACAGCTGGATAACGGAATCCTTGTCAGCGTCATATCCCGTGGTCTGGACTTCAAAAAATAGAATGTCTTTGATAAATTTCATAGGCGATACTAATACACTAATTCATACGAATGACACTAATCGCGATTCGTATCATTCGTATCCAATTCGTGGATTGGTATCGGTTACAACAATTTCTTTGCTCTCCACTCTTCAACAATCTCCGCACCCTGAGTGTATTTTTTAATTACGTCAATGATGAGGCGGCCGTTAATGTGGTCTATTTCGTGCTGAGCCACGCGCGCAATCCAGCCATCATCCGTAAACTGAACCGTTTTGCCTTCCGCGGTTTGCGCTTCTATGGTAACTTTTTTTGGCCGTTTGACCATACCGAAGACTCCGGGAATAGATAAGCACCCTTCCTCAATTTCAGTTTTTGCAAAACTTTTTGTAACCACTTTGGGATTATAAAGCGCTACCAAAGGGACGCCGCTTTTTTCCAGATTAATGATGACCACCTTGACCGATTTGCCGACCTGAGGCGCGGCCAAACCAATGCCGTCGGCCTTGCGAACCGTGTCTATCATATCCTCAGCCAATTTTTTAATTTCTTTGGACAAAGGAAAACTAACCGGCTCGGTCGGTTTTCCTAATACTGGGTCAGGGTAGGTTTTGATTGGTAGTATCATAAGATAGTAAAAAGTTTTAGGGCATGGCGGCCGGTAAGGTTTTAGGTTATTAGTTATAGGTTACTTAAAACCAAAGACCTACTACCATACTGGCCGCCACAACCTACAACTTACTACTTTTTTCCTGATTGTTTTTCTTAATAAGATAAGCAAACAGCCTGCCCGGAGTTTTGGCGTTCTTGTTTTCCATAATCTGTCCGGCCAGACTGCGCAAATAATCGTGATTATACAAAACCGCCATTTTTAAATAAAAAGCAAAATGTTTTTTATCGTTCAGCTTCACCGCCAATTCATCTGCCAAAAGGTGGTTAGGGGAGTGGAGATGCGGGTTAATTTTTGGTTTAACCGATTTTCTTTGCTCAAATTTGGCAATTTTCCCAAAAGATTCCATATCTCTTCCCCGGCGTCATTCTGAGGCCGCTTTCCGAAATTACTATGCGGCCGAAGAATCTCTTAAATAATTACCTACCTCAAATTATACAGGATTTTGCCGATTTTGGCTATCAAAACGACTTAAAATGGGCTATAATCCAAATATGATGAAAATAGACATAGCGGGTTTAAAAGTAGACGCTATAAATAAAAAGGAGCTACTTGATGATGTTCTTGGCCGAATTAAAAACGGGCAAAAGACTTTTGTAATTACGCCTTATTCGGAATTTTTATACCACAGTTTCCGGGACCCAAAACTTTTGGACATTTTTAATATGGCCGATTTTTCCGTGGCCGACGGCATTGGCTTGTTTTGGGCAAGAAAGTTTTTGGATATTCCACTAACAGCCAAAAGCTACTGGGGAAAAGTTTTGCAGTCTTCCTGGCAAATAAAATACAGTTTGGCCGCGATAATATTTAATCCGCGATGGATTAAATCGGCATTGCCGGAAAAAATCGTGGGTGCGGATTTAATTTGGGATTTGGCAAAGCTGGCATCGGAAAATAATTTGTCTGTTTATCTGCTTGGGGGATTTGAGGATACCGCAAAACTGGCCGCGGAAAAACTGTCTACTAGTCTAAATAACGGCCGTCATTTAAACACGTATTTAAAAATTGCGGGGTGGTTAAATAAAAATCCTGGCGACCCGTCCATCATAGAGGAAATTAATCAAGCCGCTCCGGACATTCTTTTTGTGGCCTACGGTCCGGTTAGGCAAGAAAAATGGATTGCGGAAAATTTATCCAAACTTAATGTTAAACTGGCCATCGGCCTTGGCGGAAGCTTTGATTACATTGCCGGCAAAAAATCCGCGCCGCCAAAATTTATCCGCTACTCCGGCCTTGAATGGCTCTGGCGCCTTATAACCCAGCCCTACCGCGCCAAAAGAATCTTTAACGCCACCTTCGGCCTGGTCTGGGATCTGTGGCATTACAAAGTTTTTATGAGCCTGCCTTTTAGGCCTAATGAAGCTTCCGTGGTTCTTAACTCAAAGAATCAAGTTTTGGTTGCCCTAAGAAATTCTAAAGACAAAGATTTGCGGGCAACCGGGGAAAGCGATACTGTAAAATATAAAAACTATTGGCAATTTTCCCAGGGGGGAGTGGATAATCACGAAAAATTAATTGAAACAGCCAAACGTGAATTAAATGAAGAACTGGGCATTAAGCATCTTGAATTCATTAAACTTTCCGATAAAACCACAAGCTACTTCTGGAAAAATGGCCGGCGCCCGTTCTTTTTTAACAAATATCATTACAAAGGCCAAAAACAGCACATTCTTTATTTTAAATTCACCGGAAATGACGACGAGATAAAAGTTGATAATCAGGAATTTATAGATTACAAATGGGTCAACATCAATGAGCTTGAAACAATAGTACATCCGGAAAAAATGAGTTTGGTAAAAATCGTCCTGGAAGATTTGAAGGATTTGGCTTAAAATGGTAGAATAATAGGGTAAATTTCCAGCCAAGGGGAATCCTTGGCCTAAGATTTTCTCAAGCCCAAGGATTCCCCTTGGATCCAATTTATGGCAAATACAAATTCCAAAATTCGCACCCGCTTTGCCCCCAGCCCCACCGGGTTTGTTCATATTGGCAATTTTAGGACGGCTTTGTTTTCACATCTTTGGGCCAAGCATAACGGCGGAACATCGGTTTTAAGAATTGAAGATACTGACCAAAACCGGAAAGTGGAAGGCGCAATTGAATATCTTTTGCGCGTGATGAAGCAAATGGATATAGAGTTTGATGAGGGCTTTTATTTAAAAACCGACGGCAAAATAGGGGAGAGGGGAAACTTTGGGCCGTATTTACAATCACAAAGATTAAACTTATACCAACAATACGCCGACCAGCTTCTCAAACAGGGCCAAGCGTATTATTGTTTTTGTTCTGAGCAGAGGCTGGAAGATTTGCGCAAGGAACAAACCGCGCTAAAAAAACCGCCGATGTATGACCGGCACTGTAAAAATTTGTCGGCTGATGAAATAAAAAAACAGCTTGATGAATTTAAGGCGTCCGGAAAAAATCCGGTCATCCGTTTTTTTATTCCCGAAGGCCAGACCGTTGTGCACGATTTAATTTACGGCGACATCACTTACGAAAACAAAATATTGGACGACCAGGTAATAATTAAATCGGACGGTTTTCCGACTTATCACTTAGCCGTAGTTGTAGACGACCATCTTATGCAAATCAGCCATGTCATTCGTGGCGAGGAATGGATCCCTTCCACGCCCAAACATTTGCTGATTTATAAAGCCTTAGGTTGGGAACCGACGCAATTTGCCCATCTGCCTTTAATTCTAAATCCCGACAAATCAAAACTCAGCAAGCGCCAGGGCGACGTGGCTACGGAAGACTACCTTAAAAAAGGCTACCTGCCGGAAGTTTTAATAAATTTTGTGGCCATGCTCGGCTGGAACCCAAAAACCGAACAGGAGATTTTTTCTTTTGACGATTTAGTAAAACAGTTTGACTTGGCTAAGGTTAATAAATCCGGGGCGGTTTTTGACATTAACAAACTGGACTGGATTAGCGGACAATACATAAAAAAAATGCCCGTGGATGAACTGACGGAAAGGCTCTTGCCTTATTGGGAACAAGACAGCATAAAAGCAAAGGACTTTGACAAAAAATATTTATCGGCAATTGCCGATTTGGAAAAAGAACGTTTAAAAAAACTTTCCGAGATAGGGGAGAGGACGCGGTATTTTTTTGAGGCGCCGGAGTATGGCGCGGAACTGCTGATTTGGAAAAAATCAGACAAAGAAAAAACCAGGCAGGCGCTTTTGGATCTTGTGGAATTATTTACGCAAGCTGACGAATCAAAGTTTTCAAAAGAAGAAATAGAAACTATTGTCAAAAAAATGATAGCCGACAAGGGCTATGACAACGGCTCGGTATTATGGCCTTTGCGGGTAGCTTTAACCGGCCAGCAATTTAGCCCCGGACCATTTGATGTCTGCGCTACATTAGCTTTAGGCTTGGGCAAAGAAGAAGTCATCAAAAGATTAAACACAGCAGTGATAAAATTAGGCTGATTTTTGTTAAAATC
>Ga0265316_10006843_pt1 | contig 10824 bp, 7 predicted proteins | sample 4522metaG_FD_202092 | JGI IMG/M metagenome (GOLD analysis project Ga0265316, IMG submission 202092) | Rhizosphere microbial communities from Carex aquatilis grown in University of Washington, Seatle, WA, United States - 4-5-22 metaG | ecosystem: Host-associated > Plants > Roots > Rhizosphere >...
TCAGGCATGCTCTTCTTAAAATATGTAACAAGTGCCTCTTCACTACCTGCTGTCCTGATGGCATCATTCATCCTCATGTTCAGATCACCTTCAACTGCATCATCGGTAACATTAATACTATCTATTCTGGCCTGATCCATGAAAAGTTTTGAAACAAGCATCTGCTGAAATACCCTGCAGGTAAGATCATTAATAGCACTTTTATCCCCATTTCTTCTCAGATCTGCGATGGCATTCCCTACATCGGAAAGATAGATAACCTCATTCCCGACAACAGCTGCCACTGATTCGACAAGTACCTGAGAATTAGCAATAAATACTCCTGGCAGAAACAAACATATCAGTGTCAGGCAAAATTTTAATTTTCTTTTCATCATTATTATTGTATCAATATATCTTAAAACTGTTATCCTTAAGCGCATCATTATAAATTCCATTCTCAAGAGATTGAATAAATTCGAATCTCCTTGTATTCCAGATAATTCTCTTTATATCATCTTTGACGTATTCAAAAGGGGCAAGGGAAGATCTTAACCTGTAATCACGTATCGAGACCAGGTATAGTGAGGTGGAATCACTGGTTTCGAAAAAAGTATTTTTTTTCAGGAAATTCTCCTCATTTTCAATATTTTGCGGTAATTCAATGGATAGCTTGTCCATTGCAACCCATGCTTCGTTGAAATCATCGAACTTTTCAGCGAACTGATAACAATAAGTTTCAAGTCGCTGAAGATCATTATGGTCGTTTGATCGAGCGAGCGTTCTTATTTTATTCAGATCAGGAGTTTCCAATGGTATTTTTATGAAAAGAGCTTTTACAATATTTGATGTGAGAACAAAACTGTTTTCGTTGGCAGCATAATAATTTTCAAGTTCTGCATCGGTTAATACTGTATCCAGTTTTTCAAGAATCATCTGTCGCTGATACTGATAAATGACCAGATTTGACCTTGATTCCTCAAGTTGTTTGGTTATTTCATCTTTAAGTGCAGGAGACAGATTTTCTTCAGCTTTATGCAACAATAGCTGTCTCTTGGCCCATTTGTTTATATAATTCTGAAACAATGCAGCGGAGTCAGCCTCATTTATGCCTCGCTGAATAAGCTTTGGCATTTCATCATAATACAGAATAACCCGACCTACTTCAGCGATAGGAATTCTTTTAGTCGGGTTATGTTTATTTCTGCAACCCACTAAAAGGAAAATGCTAAATAGTATGATTATTGACTTATTCATTTTTCAAATTCTTCTTCACTTCCCCGAGTACTGAGTTATCAATCTTAACGCTATATTTTTTATTTAATTGTCTGATCCATTCACTCTCCAGGAACTCCTGGTATCCGGTCATCACTTCTCCCTGAACTCTTTCAAATTTCAGGGGAGAAGGTTCTATGACTCTTTTAATAAGGATTATTGACGGAAAACCATCACTGGTAAAAGGCTGTGAGCCACTGATCCATTCAATTTTATCTATTTCAGGATTGTCACCCTTGAACCATGTGCCCTTTTTAATGAAAAGCAAAGTATCATTTTTTTTGTTGAATTTCTTGAGAAGCAGATCATCCAAATCAGGTCTCTGAGAATATTTTTTTAATGCTGATGATAATGATTTCTCTCCGTCAGGAGCTTTCAGTATATAAATTTCAGCGTCAATTCCTCTTACTGAAAGCCAGTTGTTTTTGTGCTCATTGTAATAATTGTGCATACCTGACGAATCATTGCTTACCCTGTTCCATACATTCTTGCCCGATATTTCAAAAAGAAGCATCCCATCATGGAATTCGTTCATTAGATACCTGAATTCCGGATATTTTTTTTCGAGCACTGAATTCTCGTAACTGATTAAATGATCAGATACCCTTGTTTCAATCAATCGGTTAATAAATACTGATGAATCTTTTGTAACAATCAAAGATCCTCTCTTTTCAATGTAATCTGCGAACTCATTTGTTGTAATATATTGATTTGCAAATGAATACAAATTTACGTCGGGAATTGAAGTCCTGTCGTATTTTTTTAATCCTTGAATGATAAGTGTATCGGTATGACCAACAAACCAGTTGAACGCATCCTGGTTGACCTGAAAATTGTACTCCTTTTTCAATTTCTCGACAAATGTTTTTTTGCTTATGGAGTTGAGATAAGACTGGTTGATTTTGCTTTCGAGGAATGACCTTGATTCTTCATAAGTACCCGGGGATTTTTTATCAAGCAGTTTAATAATATGCCATCCATATATAGTATGAACAGGCTTCGTATATTTTCCAGTATCGGTTAGGGCGAATGCTGCCTCAGAAAATTCGCTTATAATTTCGCCTGTTCCAAACCAGTTGAGTTCACCTCCTTTTACAGCTGATTCTTTATGATCTGAATACTTTTTAGCAAGTTCGGCGAACGAAGCTCCTTCCTGTAACATTTTATAAATACTGTTTATCTCCTTTTCTGCCTTTTGAGCTTCATTATCATCCGTTCCGGGTGGGACAGCCTTCATTATGTGAGCTACTTTTATCTTACCTTTTGATGGCCGTTTATCTGTTACTTTAATAATATGATATCCGAAGGGTGTTCTGACAGGCATTGAAATATTGCCTTTCTTCAGTGAATATGCAGCATCTTCAAACGGCATTATCATCTGAAAGACTGAAAAATATCCAAGGTTTCCTCCATTTATCTTCACTGATTTATCATCTGAACTTCCCCTTGCAACAATTTCGAAAGGTTCGCCTTTTATTATTCTTTCCCTTATATCAATAGCTTTTTGCCATGCTTTCAATGTATCTGCAGATGAAACTTCCTGTGGCATAGCAATCAGAATATGCCATGCGTTTATTTCAGTCAGGGATCTCTGGTATGTTTTCTGCAGGAGTTTCTCTTTGGTTTGTGTATCGGTCAGATAATTCTGTGCAAGCTGGGTACGATATCCATTCAGCTCATTTCTGAATGATTTTGTTGTATCATAACCTTCACTTAGTGCGTCAGCCACTTTAAGTTTAAAAACTATAAATTGCTGCAAATAACTATCGATATCCAGGGTTTTTCCCGGTTCAACACTTTTTTTATACATCCTGATGAATTCACCTGCCTGTATCTTGTTCTCGTTTACAGTCATCAGTGTTTTAGTATTCAAATCCTGTGCCTGGCATAAAACCGGGAACAGATATACCAAAGTGATTAGATAATATGATCTGATCTTCATCAGGATTTTCTGATACCGGTTATTCAAATGATTTTCTGCTATAATTAGGTGCTTCCCTTGTTATGGATACATCATGAGGGTGGCTTTCTATAATGCCTGAATGTGTTATCCTTACAAATTTGCCGTCTTTTTTAAGAACAGTTATATTTTTGGCTCCCAGGTACCCCATTCCAGCTCTTAAGCCTCCGGTCATCTGGTAAATTACTTCAGCGAGTGTTCCTTTGTATGGCACCCTTGCTTCAATTCCTTCCGGAACCAGTTTTCTTATATCGTCCTCAATATCCTGAAAATACCTGTCCTTTGAACCTTGCTGCATTGCCTCAATCGATCCCATTCCTCTGTATGCTTTGAACTTACGTCCGTTATAAATAATGGTATCCCCCGGAGATTCTTCAACACCAGCAAAAAGTGAACCTGCCATAATTGAATCGGCGCCGGCAGCAATTGCTTTTATTATATCGCCTGAATACCTTATTCCGCCATCAGCAATTACCGGAATGCCTGAACCTTCAATTGCTTTGGCAACATTATATATAGCAGATAGTTGTGGTATTCCAACGCCTGCAATTATCCTGGTCGTACAGATTGATCCCGGCCCGATTCCAACTTTTACTGCATCGGCCCCTTCATCGGCAAGCTTTTTGGCAGCTTCAGCTGTAACAATGTTCCCCGCAACAACTTCAACCTGAGGATAGTTCCTTTTTATTTCTTTCAGAATATTTATAACGCTTTTTGTATGAGCATGTGAGGTATCAATAGAAATTGCATCGACATTTGCATTTATAAGAGCTTCAACCCTCTCCATAGTATCAGCAGCAATCCCGACCGCACCGGCCACTCTGAGCCTTCCTTTGTCATCCTTGCATGAATTCGGACGATCCTTGGTTTTTGTTATGTCTTTATAAGTGATCAAACCAATCAGTTTACCTGATTCATCAATCATCGGGAGCTTTTCAATCTTATGTTTCTGAAGGATCCTGGCGGCAGCTTCAAGGTTAGTCTGGTGGTTTGTTGTGATCAGATTAGTTGTCATTACCTCTGTTATCTTCCGGGAGGGATTGTTTTCAAATCTCAGGTCCCTGTTTGTGACAATTCCTTTCAGAATTCCATTTTTATCAATAACAGGAATACCACCGATCTTATATTCACTCATTAAATTCATTGCTTCAGCCACAGTGGCTTCGAGGTTGATAGTTATGGGATCAAAAATCATAACATTTTCAGCCCTCTTGACCCGCTTGACCTGTGAAGCCTGCTTTTCGATGGACATGTTTTTATGAATAACCCCTATACCGCCTTCCCTTGAAATGGCAATTGCCAATTCATCTTCTGTAACTGAGTCCATGGCTGCAGAAACAACCGGTGTATTGATACGGATGTTTCTTGTGAACATGGAGCTGAGATCAACTTCCCTTGGAAGAACCTCAGAATATGCAGGAACCAGAAGGACATCGTCGAATGTTAATCCTTCATAAAGTATCTTATCTTTTAAGAATGACATCAGATGAGATTTTAAGTTTTTAATGGCGCAAATTACGAAAAAAAAAGAGATCTCATAAATCCTTGCATCTTTTAATGGTATAAAATCCATTAACCTCAAAGAGCATAAAGAAGGCACAAAGAACACAAAGTTAAATCAATATGATAGCGCTCTTTGTTAACTTTGGATTTAAACCTTTGTGGGCTTTGTGTTTAAAAGAAATTGTTAAGCTTAACCTATAACTTAAATTAAATAACAGTTTGTACATTTGTATTAAGTGCAATCCGGAATGAATATTGAATCGTACAGACAGGTTTTAACAAAGTACTGGGGATATCCCACCTTTAAACCACTGCAGGAAGACATCATAAAATCTGTTGCGGAAGGCAGGGATACACTAGGACTTATGCCAACCGGTGGAGGAAAGTCCATAACTTTTCAGGTACCTGCACTCGCCCAGGAGGGAATATGCCTGGTAATCACTCCATTGATCGCCTTGATGAAAGATCAGGTAAATCGTCTGAATGATCTGGAAATAAAATCCATAGCCATTCATTCGGGGATGTCAGGCGAAGAAATAGATAATGCACTCGAAAACTGCATCTTTGGAGATTATAAGTTCCTGTACATCTCACCCGAAAGAATATCGACCAGGGTTTTCCAGGCAAAGGTAGCAAGGCTCAACCTCTCGCTGGTAGCAATAGACGAAGCACATTGTATTTCACAATGGGGATATGATTTCAGACCATCATATCTGAAAATTGCATCACTTAGGGATCATATTTCCGAAAAGGTTCCATTCCTGGCTCTGACTGCTTCAGCTACACCTCAGGTAATTGATGATATAATGAAGAAGCTGGCCTTCAGGGAGAAGAATGTTCTCAGAACCAGTTTCGACAGGAAAAATATTTCCTATCTGGTCCGGAAAGTGGAAGAGAAAGGTACTTACCTGGTCAAAACGCTGAAAAAAACAAAAGGAAGCGGTATAGTCTATGTCAGAAGCAGGAAACGTTGTAAAGAGGCTGCCGAACTTCTTGTTGCGAATGGAATAAGCGCTGATTTCTACCATGCAGGATTAACTGATGAGCTTCGCGACAGGAAACAAGCTTCTTGGACAATTGGAGAGACCAGAGTTATCGTTGCCACAAATGCTTTCGGAATGGGAATTGACAAATCTGAAGTAAGGTTTGTGATTCATTGGGATATACCGGATTGTATTGAGAGTTATTTTCAGGAAAGCGGGAGGGCCGGACGTGACGGCAAACCAGCTTTCGCTGTTCTTTTATATTCACCTGCGGATAAAGCCCGTCTGAAAGACAATATCAGGAAGAAATTTCCGCCAATTGAAAAGATCAAAGACACTTATGAGGCGTTATGCAATTACCTTCAGGTGCCACTTGGCTCGGGGAAGGATAACGTATTTGACTTCAATATGTATGATTTTGTGGCAAAATACAGGCTGCCGGTAATCGAAACTTACAACAGTCTTCAGTTCCTTCAGAGAGAAGGTTATATGGAATTCACTGAAGAAATAAATAATCCGTCAAGGGTACATTTTATTGTCAGTCGCGATGATCTGTATAAGTTCCAGGTGGCCAACGAATCATTTGACGGATTTATTAAACTTCTGCTGAGATCTTACACAGGGATGTTCAGCGAATTTGTTCCTGTCAATGAAGAGACGCTTTCCCTCAAATCAGCAGCAACACGCGATACAATATATCAATATCTTGTGAAATTGTCAACGTTAAATATTATCCGTTATATTCCCGGCAAAAAGACAGCACTGGTGATCTTTTCAGAGGAACGGTTGGTTCGGAAAGCATTAATGATCTCACCTGACAATTATCTTCACGTAAAGGAAAAATATGAAATCCGCCTGAACAAAATGATTGAATATGCAGATTCGGACGGCCATTGCAGGTCGGTATATCTTCTTAATTATTTTGGTGAAGAATCAGACCGGTGTGGAATCTGCGATGTTTGCCGAGAAAGGAATGAACTGGAACTGAGCAAGTATGAATTCGATATTATTCTTGAAGATATAAAAAGTATCCTGAGTGAAAAAAATCCTGACGCAGAAGAACTTGTAAAACTGATAGATTATCCTGAAGACAGAGTTATTAAAGTTATCCGCTGGCTACTAGACCACAATAAAATACTTCCCGACAAGGATCATAAACTTAAGTGGGTTTCATAATGAATTCCATTCAGTTGCTTACAAGCGGCAACCTGAATGCGGCCATTTCCTGACTGTTACGTACTACCAGGACATCGCCAGCTAACACAGGGTGGTTCCATGTTTTGCCTTTTATTGCCGGGAACCTGGCAAGTTCTTTGAATTTTTCAGGAGTTGCCATAACTAATGCCAGTTCACCTTTTTCCGACAATACCAGCAATACATCCTGATCGGCCAGCAAAAGAATTTCTCCTGCATAGCGTCCCCCTTTCCACTTAAGATTACCTTTCTCGATATCAATACATACCAGATTTTGCCCGTCAAAGCCGTAAATGTTACCATTGTGAACGACGAAATCATTAAAATAAGGTCTCAATTTGTCTGATGACCAGAGTTCTTTAACAGTCCATACCGCGTTTTCCTTTTTGATAGTGAATCGCTGCATCCCTTTTCCGCCAGCCACGTTTACTGCACTGATCACAATATCATTTCCAGTAATCAGGGCCGGTTGGACAATAGGGGCACCGGTCATTGGAAGCTCCCATAGCAACTTTCCATCGCCAGGTGAATAACTGGTCGCACTTGTCCTGTTCATAAAAAAGACCTGACTGATGCCATCGATTGTTAAAAAATGCGGTGAGCTGTAACTATCTCCACCGTCTGGTCCTGACCAGCGCTGCCTGCCATTTTCAACGTCAAAAGCAATTATTTCGCCTGATATGGCAACATATACAGTACTGTCAACTACCAAAGGCGAGCTGGTGTAACCCCACCCTGGTATTTTTACTTTAGTGTCTTTCGCAGCATTACGCGACCAGACAACATTCCCGTTATGTGCATCAAGTACATTGAGAATACCAGTCGCACCTAAAGCGTATACCCGGCCATTGCTGAGAGTAGGCGTAGAACGAGGACCTGCTCCGGCATGTGAGTCCCAGAAACGGGCAGTATCGCAGTGTCTCCACACCGGTTCGCCGGTATTTAAATTGTAACAGGTAACCATCTCAAAATCACCACGCTGTTCCTGTGTATAGAGCAAAGTACCATGAATTGCAAAGGATGAACAACCTGGTCCGACAGGCCGTCGCCACATCTCAATCGGAGGTGTTTTAATCCAGTCGGTGTTGATATATACACCATGAATGATACCATCGCGATTGACCCCACGAAAGCCGGGCCATTCAGCGTCTTTTGGCGTTGCCGCTGAATCCAGAGGAATTGCTGTCAGCTTATTGTTGGTCTGAGCAATAAGACGAGCCTCGGATGTTTTCGCCCACCTCAAGGCAAAATAATGATGCGCCTCACCATCCATTCCATCAGAACGCAGCAATACCCAGAAACCTGATGCCACCATAATGATAGCGATCATACTTGCACGTCTGTATTTGTCGGAGAGGTGTTGGCCGGCCATTGCCCATGAAACAAATGCAAGGCTCATCACTGGAATTGAATATAACAGAAACATCATTCCCATCATAGACGTTCCTATGGATTTATCGATGAGTTTCGAAGTAACAGCAAGTGCAACTATTATTAGAACCGGAGCTATCCAACGTTCGAATCGTGGTGCCCTGCTAAAGAAGATCCACCAGATAATTATCAATAATCCACAAATAACCCCGCCAAACAAACCGATTGCAATAGTTGATGGCACTATAGCAGGGACGACAAATCTGAGAAGCCACTGTAGTATTACGATGATCACACCTGGCCATAGCCTCAGCGGTTTTTGCTCATGTGAATCAATGGTATTATTATCAGCATTCATTTTTTTCTGTTTTTTTGATGGGTTAATTTTTAGATATAATTTTGTCCTAAAGTTCTAACTTGTTGCTACATATCTTTTTTTTTGTTCTTTATCTAATCATTTATGTTCAGGGATCAGATTAGTTATTAGTCAGGGAGTATAGTTCCTTAAGGTAATTAACTATTAAACCGGGATATTATATATGTATAAAGTGGCCCCTGTGAGCTCAATATGTCTGACATTATTAAAACCGGCTATTATTTATTATGAGTTGATCTCTTATTTAGCTGCTTGTGCAATTTGTATAATTTTTTTAGCGATATCCTCTGGTGAAAGAATAAAATTTATACACCCGCTGGCTATTGCGCTCTCTGGCATATCAGGCTGATTTGCTGTTTCAGGCTTTTGTGCTATTGTTATGCCACCCGCTTCTCTTATCCCACACAGCGCTTCTGCACCATCCCCGTCATAGCCGGATACGATTACAGCAATAAGTTTGCCATCCCAGTTCTTTGTCAGAGAACGTAGAAAAACCGTAATAACATCGGGCCATCCTCTCGGTTTTGAAATTGGCTTAAGCCGGAACTCATCCCCAAGAACATGCAAGTCGTGTTTTTCAGGTATTATAAAAACATGGTTGGGCCGGATATCAAGTCTTTCCGTAATAAGTTCAACCGGCATCTTGGTATAACGAGGAAGAATCTCGTGCAGCAGAGTTGATGCATATCTCAGGTGATTGACGATTACTATAGCAACACCCATATCGTCAGGTAGATGCTTTAACAACCGTATATAGGCATCGAGACCCCCGGCTGAACCCCCCACGCAAACAATTGGAAAATCTTTTACCCCACTCTTTGTTTTCATAGATAATTATATTGAAGTCTGAAAGAGTTTAATAATACAAAGATAACGGATATGGTTATCATTCTGCCCGTTAAGTTAAGCATAAATTATGATAAAATCTACCGCGAGGAAACATATATGGTCGTCGCAATTTTATTGTTGTTTTGCAGCTATTTTTTTGCTTTTATATATTATCCACTCTTAAAACTGAATCAAGATGTAAAAACTATCTATAATTTTATTTGAACCTGTCAATAATTTCCTTTGGTACTTTTTCCGGTGATCCACAATCAAAAGGAGGTTTGGGATCATACTCAATTGCAAGCTGAAACATCATGGCGAACTGATCTCCTACAATTTTACTCACTAAATACAATGCCATATCTATTCCGGCAGATACTCCCGCTGAAGTAATATATTTCCCGTCCTGAATATATCTCTCATCCTTAACCGTGACGTTAAAATTCCGTAACTGATCTTTTCGTCTCCAATGTGTTGTGCAATTTTTCCCATCCAATAATCCGGTTTGGACTAGAAGAAGAGAACCTGAACAAACCGAAACGGTCCACTTTGTTGTGCCGTCTATTTTTCGAATCCAATCGAGTACTTCTCTGTTCTTTAATAAATTATCTATTCCTGGTCCACCCGGGATTAATAAAATGTCAGCTTCAGAAATCTCATCAATCGAACTGTTGGCAAAGATTTTTAATCCATATGGGTCTTTGTACGCTCTCTTTTCAGTACCAACAAGGTAGATTTCAGAGTCTGGAAGTTTATTTAATACCTCATAAGGCCCTACAATATCAAGAGCTGTGTAATTGTCAAAAAGAAGAATCATTATTTTCATAGCTGTGGTCAATTTTAGGTATTTGAGATTACAATCGGGTCAAATTTATATGGATTTAATCAATCAGCTGTTTCTCAAGGCCAGAGCACCGCAAGTTTTAAAGCCAGTGCGGTATATAAGTGTGTAAGCAAATAAGACAAGTTTATTAACTCTATTTATATCTTTAATGAATAAGAACCTGTTTAGTGAGACAAGTAATACGATTTTGCTGTTGAAGCATCTTTTAAACTGTAACTTACTCCGGAAATTCTTATTAGCGCTTCCCCTTTCAGATCGGAATTATAAAATGAAACCTTTGCCTTCCCCGTTGAATCGGTTTTTATTTCAGGATTCCAGTAAATAGTAGTTCTGTTATCAGGTATTTTGCTGTTGTTATTTTCATAATCAGGTTTATAAAACTCTCTGGCCTGGTAAATCCCCTGAAACGGGAAAACAATGGAACCCTTTGCATTTCCTCTATAAGAATTTGAATAGGTAGTAAATGAAACAACGGGTAAATAATCTATATCTGCTAAAGGCGACCCTTTCA
>Ga0265316_10006844_pt1 | contig 10824 bp, 7 predicted proteins | sample 4522metaG_FD_202092 | JGI IMG/M metagenome (GOLD analysis project Ga0265316, IMG submission 202092) | Rhizosphere microbial communities from Carex aquatilis grown in University of Washington, Seatle, WA, United States - 4-5-22 metaG | ecosystem: Host-associated > Plants > Roots > Rhizosphere >...
GACACTAGCCATGTCCACCCGGCGGGCCCCAGGGACCGACCGGCGTGGTGATCCACCCTCGGATACGGCTTCGAATCACTTCTTGCTACGGGACGAACTCTTGCCTGCTGTTGTGGCGGGGATGCCCACGGATGGTTTGCGTTTCCCCAACACAATCCGGGCCACTCGACTGCGTTCCAGTTTCACGGGCTTGCCCTTCACATTGAGGTTCACGCCACTGTTGGTCACCGAGGTGAGGTTGCCCAGCAGCACCGTCCCGTCGCGCAAAACCACGGTGTCGAGCGTCAACGGGCTCAACTCCAGTTCGACGCTACCGGGCAGCGCGTTCTCCGCAATCTCCAAGGGCGTGCTCTCGGTGGCATAACCCTCTTTGCTGAACTCCAGCACGTGCTTGCCCGGAGCGATCGAGAGCACCTGCGGGGCTACCCCGGATTCTCGAGAATCAAGCTTGAGGCTGGCCCCGGAAGGCACGCTCGTGACACTCATCTTGATTTTCATTGGCTCGTCGGAGGGCAGATGCTGCGGCTGCAATTCCATGCTGGCAAAGGAGCCCAAAGCATGCACGCTGACCGGGATCTTGGCCCGTTGCCCGGCCGCCAAATTGGTGACTTCGAGATATCCTTCGCCCACCCGCTTGCCGTTTTTGTCCAGCAGGTAGAGATAAAAAGAGGCGCCAGGAATCGCTTTCGTGCTGAGGTTTTCCGCCAGAGCTTCGCCCAAATAATCGCTCTGGCCGGAGACAGAACTGATCTGGCGCAACTTGCCCAAGGTGAAGCGCAACATCGTGTCGTTGCCCTTGGCCGGCCAAGTCAGAACGGTATCGGCGGCGAGCGCGCTGGCGACTGCCCACAGCAAGAGTACTGGAACAATCCAGATTGGCTTACGCATCGTGCCTCTATCTTGCCGGGTTCGAACAGACCGTACAACCGGAATATCGCCCGTGCGCCCTTACTGAAGTGAATGACCTAACTGGAAGCGCTCTGGCGAACGCGACCTGAACGCGACCGCTGTTGTTTGACGGATCCACCTCCGTAGGTTAACCTGCTCGGTTTGGCAAAGCTCGGTGGTATCGCGGACAACATCATGCGATCTTTCGGTGCACTGGCTGTGGCCGTGCTCAGTCTCGCCGGTTGTTCCCCTTTCGCAGCAGCCCTGCAGCAATTGGGCGGCCCCCTGCAACCCGGAGGAATGTTCAGCCCGCGACCCACTCGGGAACCTCTATTCCCATGTTGAACAAGGATTATTCTTCTACCCCTCCCATCGGCGACGGGCGGCCTGCGATTGCTGAGATTTATCGCAACTGCGACGATCTGCTCGCTGTCAGCTGGAAAAGAGTGGAAGTCACCGCGCAAACGACAGCCGAAGGTGAACGCCTCCCGATTTATGCTTACTTCAACTCCGACCGTGTGGACTATGTTCTGATCGGTGGAATCCACGGCCGCGAACCGGCTGGAGCGATCGCCAGCTCCCGCTACGCTGCGAAGCTGTTGCAACTCGGCCAGGGCCGGAAGATTCTGCTGCTGCCGTTACTGAATCCATGGGGTTATTTCCAGCACATACGCTACGGGCCGAATGGCCAAAGCGTTTCCGACAGCGACCACCTGCTGGGCCGTCTTCCCGCTGCGGCCTCCCCGGAAGCTGCCGCGATCACCTCATTTGTCCTGAACGCAATTACCATCAACCCTGGCGCAGCGGTGCTCGACCTTCACGAAGATCCGGTCTATGAAGCTCCGGATTATCACCTGGAAGGTTGGGGTTCCTATCTTTATATTTCTGGCGAAAACTGCCTGAGCCACCCCATCGCGCAGCGGGTCGTCAGTTGTTTGAAAAACAGTTCGCTGCCGCTCATCACGAATGGTACAACTCGGTTTGGAGAACATCTCGCCGACGGAATCATCGTCAACACCGAAGACGGCTCCATTGACGAACTGCTGTACAAACTGCGTGCGTGCTGTCCGGTGATCACAGCAGAGAACATCTTGCATTCGGAGAATGCGCCGCCACTATCGGAGCGCGTCGCGACTTACTTAAAAGTCTTAGACGCCTTCTTTGGCGTATCAGAATAACTTCGGGAGTCCATTCATGTGTACGACGATCGTCGTGGGCAAGCACCGCAGCGCCACCGGCTCTGTACTCGTGGCTCACAGTGAAGAACTGGGGCGGAACTCCGCGCACAAGGTTGAAGTCAGTCCGCGGCGCGCGACCGCTGCCGGAGAGCAGTACCCGCTGTATTCCGGGGGCGCGTTGCAACAGCCGCCGGAGCTGGCACGCTATGTTGCCACAAAGATCTTCGCCAAGAATCATTATCCGGGCGAGCACACCTCCGGGGTCAACCAATACGGGGTCACGGTCGCCAACAACATGGCCCTGATGCGTGGAATCCCAGAAGCCCGAGCATACGACGTCGTTCCCGGGGGCGTCATCTGGACGGAGTTTGTGCAACTGGTACTGGAGCGCGCCACCTCAGCCCGCGAAGGCGCCGCCCTGATTGGCGAACTGTGCAGCGCATACGGCCTGAGCTGCGATTCCGGCACGATGCTGGCCGTCGCCGATTACGACGACGCGTGGTGGGTCGAACTGGCGCGCGGCGGCCAGTGGGTTGCCAAAAGAGTCGGCCCCGATGAGATCGTGATGCGCGCCAACGCTTACCGCATCGGCACAGTTGATTTCGACGATCCTGACAACTTCATGTACTCGGCAACCCTGGTGGAGTATGCCCGCCAACAAGGCTGGTATACGGACGGAGCTTTCGATTTTGCCGCAATCTACGGTGATCCCGCGAACCAGAGCGACGCCTACAATTGTGACCGTCATGCCGTGCTCGAAAGCCGCTATTCGTGTCTCGGCAAAGTGAGTGCTCTCGACTTGATGCGCTTGATGCGCGACATTTTTGAAGGCGCGCCGCAATTCAAGGCGGGAGAAAACGGTTCCCCCTTTCGTACCGGAGTACGGACCATCGCCCGCATGAACACCGAGGCCAGCGTAATAGTGGAACTGCGCCGCACCCTCCCGCCACATATCGGCAACCGTATGTGGTGCGGCATGTCTACTTCTCTGACCGGTGTTTACCTCCCATTTCACCTGGGAATCAGCGCGGTCGAGCCACATTTTGCCTACGCCTCCGGTTCCTATGATCCGGCTTCGGCCTACTGGCTATTCACCGAACTGGCGAAGCTCGCCGATTACGGCTACCGCAAGTGCATCGAGACGATTACTGCCACTTGGCAGAAGTTTGAAGCCGAAACATTTTCGACCGTGCCGGCAGTCGAAGCGCGCGCCGCGGCTCTCGAGTACTCCGCCGCATGTGCACTGCTAACCGAATACGACCAACAGCGCGCGGCTGCTGCCATTTTCCAGGTGCAGCAGCTTTTGCCCGAAGTGAAAACGAAGGTGTTTTATGAAGCTTGAAGGATTGAATCTCTTGTAGCCGAATTGCTGTTCATGCTACGAGCCGAACGACGAGGGACCCATGCAGACGTTCCGTCAGCGCTTTTTTGATTTCATGAGCAACATTAACCCACTGGTGATCGTGTTCCTGATGTGTGTCGCATTCTCCCTTCTGACCTACATTATTCCGGGTGGCGAGTTCGAACGTCATACGGTCATGGTCATGGGACGCGCGCGGGAAATCGTTGTGCCGGGGTCTTTTCATCGCACCCAATCGTATCCGCAGGGCTTCCTGCAGTTGTGGACCGTGTTCATGCGCGGGGCCGTAGAAGGCGCGGAGCGTTCCTTTGTCATTATGCTGTCCGCGGGCGCACTCACTGCCATCATCGCAACCGGAGCCATCAATGCCGGGATCCGCGCTCTGATCGGCAAAGCGGGGCGGCTCGGGATCGGCTTCATCCCCGTCATCGTATTTGCCATCGGACTCTGTGGCGCAACCTTCGGAATGTACGAAGAAGCGATCCCGTTCATCCTCATCCTTGCGCCGCTGATGTTAGCCATGGGATTCGATTCCATGGTGGGTGTCTTTATCCTCTATTGGGGCGTTGCTATCGGCTTTGCCTGCGGGATCACGAACCCCTACAACGTAGCCATCGGACAAGCCATCGCCAACGTGCCGCTCTATAGCGGCGCGTGGTTCCGGGTCATCAGCTTCGTGGTGTTCATGTCGATCACCAGCATCGCGATCATGCGCTATGCCTATCGCGTCCGCAAAGACCCCACACGGTCGCTGTCTCACGAAGAAGATGTTGAAAACCGCGCCCGGCTGCACACCGATGCCATCGCGGAAGATTATGCGATGAACACTCGCCGCGCCCTGGTCCTGATCCTGCTGGCAGTCGCCTTCGGCATCCTCATGTACGGCCTGATGGTACACGGCTGGGGATTCCGGGAAATCGGCTCGCTGTTTCTCTGGATGGGGATCGTCATCCCGCTGGTTGGCGGAATGCCTGTGAAAACGATGATCGAAAAGAACATCGACGGGATGAAGAGTGTCGTCATCGCTGTGGTGATGATGAGTGCGGCGCAAATCCTCTATTTCATTCTTAGCGACGCTAGGATCCTGGACACGATGTTGAATTACCTCGCTGGCTATCTGGGAAAAGTGCCAGAAGTCGTCATTGCCTACGTCATGTTCGGAATTAGCGCGTTAACAGCCGCGTTGCTCGGCAGCGCATCCGGAACGGCGGCCACGCTGATGCCGATTCTTGCACCGCTCGCGGATGTGCTGCATTTTTCCAAGCAGATCGTTGTACTGGCCTTCCAATTTGCCACCGGTGCGTTCAACTTTTGGATGCCCTGGGACGGCATCGCGTTTACAGTCTGCTCCATGGCGGGCGTTAAGTTTTTCAAATATATTCGCTACACTGCCAAGTTCGCGGTGCTCGTATATTTTCCGACCGCGTTGCTGATGCTGCTCATTGCCGTAGTCATCAAGTATAAGTAGCTCGCAATCCGGCGATGTTGAGAGAAAGCGTCCTCAAGACGTAGCAGGGCCGGACGGACGCTCATTGGCGCATCAGGTTCTTGCCTCGGATGAATGGCGGCCAAGCACTTTAGGGTGCCGATGCCGTCGCGACGCCGATGTTTTTGTCAGCAGCGCCATAGTAAAACAGCCAGCGGTTGCCGTCGCGAACCATGCCCTCAACAAATACGACATTCGGAACTTGCCCCACCTTTTCCCATTCTTTCTCGGGCGCAAATATTGGTTCTTCCGAGCGCGCCAGAACTTTGGTGGGATCGTTTTTGTCGAAGAGAACCCAGCCCGTCGAATAAACCAGCTTGTCATCGGCGCCGTTATAGATCAGGAAGATGCCCTGCGGCGTTATGATCGGCGCGGGGCCCGGCTCCACAACTTGTGAATCGAACGACCTTGGCCGGCTCGACAGGACCGGGTGGTCGAGGGCGTCCGTCCAGTGGAGCAAATCTTCGGAGTTAGCCACGCCCATTTGACTGTCTTTGGCCTGCGCGTCCGCCAGATAGTACATCCAATATTTGCCATTGATTTTTTCTGGAACGATCGTGCCCGACTTCGTCCATTTCACATTCCATTTGCCCTTGTAACCGGGGATGATGATGCCTTGCCGCTTCCAGTGAATCAGGTCCGCGGACGTGGCCAGGCACAGTTGCGCGTCTTTCTTGTCCGCAGCCACTCCATCCACGTTGTTGTATCCCGTATAAGTCAGGTAGTAAGTGTCGCCGATTTTTTGCAGCCTCGGGTCTTCCACCCCGCCACCTTTTTCATAGGGCGCTTCTGCAACCATGACCGGCTCGGGCCGGCGATCGAAATGAATACCGTCGTCGCTCGTGGCATAGCCAAGCGACGATGTGCCGTGATGGTCTTGCGCGCGGTAAAGCATGACGTACTTTCCATCTTTCTTCACCACGGAAGGATTAAAGGTTCCTGCGGATTCGAACCCTTCGCCCCGGGGAGATACGATGGGGTCGGGGGAAAGGCGCGTCCACGTTCCAAAAGGTGGCGCGAAAGAAACAGCGGCGAGTGCGATGAGAACCAGCCCGGCAACGGCAGACGCCCGTATCGCGCGGCTTGCAGCAGAGGACACTTTGACCATAAGAGGAATTCCTTTCCTTACTTTCGAACTGGACGCGATGGAAAACTTCTGGAGGTCTGGCCGCCGAGTTCGAGGGTGACCAGGTTTTCGAAAGGGATAAAGGCCATAGATAGGTAGAGCTCTGCCTCGGACGAATGCCGAGGCAGAGTATCACCATCTCAGTATGCGATTTTCAAGGCAAATTGAATCGTTCGCGGCCCGCTTGCATTCGTGACGGAACCAAAGCCACAGGCAAAAATTTGGCCAGGGGAATTACATCCAGGAGCGCCCGGGGGAGCAAATGCTGGACTACCCAGCTGCGGGCTCCCCACACTTGGTTGAAAAATGTGGCGGTTAAACATGTTGAAAAACTCCGCCCGGAAGTCGATCGTGGCTTTCTCTCCGAATATCCGGGTTTTCTTGCCGAGCGTGAAGTCCTCGTTCCGGCTTCCGAACGTCCGAGCAGCCGAAAGGGATCGGGGTTCGTTGCCAAATGTCAAAGCAGCTACGGTTGGATCACTTGAAACGGCTGAAAATGCGGCAGCATTCCAGAATGGCGTCGTGAAGGGGTTGAAACTCGAACTCTTGTTTGTCTCCTTCACTCCTGGAATGACGTTTACGCGCGCCGCGCCGGTAAAGTGGCATCCGGCAAACAAGACATCGCCTGCAGTGCCTGTACACGGGCCATACACCTCGGTGGGTGTTCCCGATTTGTAGGAGCCGACGCCGGATACGTACCAGCCGCCCACTGCGCGGTCCATCACTCCGTTTCCGTTCCAGTAGCGTTTCCCATGTCCAACGGGAAGTTCATAGAAGAAACTCGCCACCAGAGCCTGCGGTGTATCGAGCTCACTCACTGCTTTTTCGGCGGTGCGCTGGTACGAGTTCTGACCGATGAATTCGTTAGTGCCGATGAAGCCAGAAACACCGGGTCCCGATGAATCGGCGTCCGTGAGGTTCTTCGAAACGGTATACGACACCAGAAAGCTCAGCCCCTGAGCGAAGCGCTTGTCCACCTGCAACTGCATGGCGTGATAAGTGGAGTTGCCCGTGCGATCGGGACTAAAAGAGTTATCTTCCTGGTTGAAATCACCGTATTGGGGAAAGGGTCGAAGGGCCTGGTTGATATTTCCAGTGAAAGTGGGGTAAGGCAGTTTGGCGCCGGCAGCGATGGCATTAGGGCACGTAAGGAGCGTAAGACACGAGACATCCATCGTTAGGTCGTTGCCCAGGGAAAGGAATGACGGATTAACTTGGTTTGGAATAATGTTCAAGGCCGGTAAGTGAGTACCCTTGGTACCAACATAGGCCACGCTTACGACCAAGTTCGCGGTGATCTGGCGTTGGATGTCGAGATTCCAAGTTTGGATGTCGGCCGGGCGTCCGCTGCTTGCGGGAACAAGAATTACTCCGTTGCTGCCATTCTGTCCGTCGGGCGTAAAGGGTCCGGAATTGGGGAAAATGTGGGTCACGCCGTTATCAATTTGGATGGGGCCGCCATTGGTTGGCGTAATCGTCTGCCGATTGAAAAATCCCAATCCGTCCTGGTCGGCATACGATCCTTCCTTGAGCGGTTCGTAGAAAATACCATAACCGCCGCGAAATACGGTCTTATCATCGATGCTGTAAGCGAAGCCTACGCGCGGGCCGAATGCCTTCTTGTAAGTATCCTGCGGACGCGTCTGTCCGTTCCGCCCGGTCCCGCTTCCAAAATAAGTGTAAGCTCCGAGAATGCCGCCGGCGCCGGGATTCGCAAGAGTAGGGTCAACCTCGGAAAAGCGGTCGAATGCTTCGCTGGCTGGGATGTCGAGGTCATAGCGCAAGCCGTAATTCAGGGTCAAGCGAGGCTTCACCCTATACGTATCCTGGGCGTAGAAGGAGTAATCTTTGTAACGCACCCCGCTGAATGAACCGTAATTCAGGGTCGACGTGTTCACTAGCCCGAAGAGCGAACTGGCCACAGGGTCGCCGCCGACTCCATTCAAGCTGGTTTCCTGGGCATTAAAATCGAATTCTCCGGAGGACTGCGTGAGCCGCCGCACGTTGAACTGCAGCATGCGAACCTCGCCGCCAAACTTCATGTTGTGCTTGCCTTTGACCCAGCTCACGGAGTCATTCGTTTGGTAGACGTTGTCGGCGAATTGCGAGTCCCCACAGTTGTTCAGCAATCCCTCGTAAGGTGTCGCCGTAAACTTGATGCAGGGGAAAGTCGTGTCCTCTACCCCGGTGAGTCCGATCTTGTTCGGATATCCCTGGCCGAGACTATTGGAGATTTCCTCGCGGAAACGGCGGCTAAATCCAAACAGAAACTGGTTCACCAGTGATGGAGTAAAAATGTAGTTATCACTGAAACGCACATAGCGAGTGCTCTGCGGGGTGATACTGCCGAAAATAGGCCCTAGATTTGAAGTGCCACCCGTGTTGGTCTTGTCGTAATCGAAACCACCGGAGATCCTCTGTTTGTTCGAGATATTGTGATCGATCTTAATATCAAAGAGATTCGCGGTCGTGGTGTTAATCGAGGTGTTAATCACGTTGTTGGTGAGCGCGCCGGTCGTCGGCGGCAGCAGGGCAAAGACCTTGGTCATCACCGCGCTCGGCGTATAGTTAGGATCGTTCGCTAGGACGTTGCCCGGGATAGGCGCATGGGTTGTGGGATCGAAAAGCTGGTGAATGTTAGGTTGATTATTCGGGGCCGGGCCGGTGTCGTTGCAGATACCGCCTGTAAAACCGGTCGTGCAGAGCGCGGAGAAGTCGCCACTCTGAAAGGCTGCGTTAGGAACGCTGGTTGGTGAAGTACCCCCGTTTCTAAAGCGGAATCCCTCATAGTCAAAGAAGAAGAAGGTTTTGTCGTGTCCGTTATAAAGGTGGGGAATACGAATCGGCCCGCCGGCAGTGGCCCCAAAGTCATTCTGCGTATCGACGGACCGCGGTTGCCCGATGGTATTATTGACCCAACTGTTGGCGTCCAGCGAGCGGTTACGGAGAAAATCATAAACCGAGGCGTGCCAGTCGTTCGTGCCGGACTTCATCGTGAGACTCACGATGCCGTCGCCGGATTCTCCGTATTCAGGAGAAAAGTTACTCTGCAGCACCTTGAATTCCTGCACGCCTTCCGTCGAAACACCCTTGTTCCACTGCGTGTTGGGCGAAACCAGGGAGATCGAAACGCCATCCACTAGCACGTCGGTGCCGCCCTCTTGGCCGCCGTTCACCTTGAAATCATCCGATGAATTGCTCCCCGGGTCGTTCGACACGTTTCCTACAAATCCCGGGATCAGGGTGATGAATTGAACCGGGTTGCGAACCGTGCCCGACACCTCCAGCGGCAGATTCTGGATCAGGGTCGGCTGCACGGTCGATCCGATATCGGAGGTCGCCGTTTGAAGCTGGGTGGCGTCAGCAGTGACTGTAACGCTATCGGAGACCGCCCCCATCTGCATCTGGAGGTCCAAGGCAACCGTAGCATCCGTCTGCACGGTGACACCTTCCCGCGAGTATTTCTTCAGGTTCGGCGCCTCGATAGTAACGGTGTACCGGCCGGGCGGAAGGTTCGCCAATGAATAAAGCCCCGCATCGGTGGTCACGGTTGTAATCGCGAGCCCGGTATCCATGTTGCGGCCGGTTACGGTGGCTCCGCCAACCGTCGCGCCACTCGGATCGGTCACCGTACCTTGAATGCTGCCATTCGTTGTCTGGGCGCGAAGACATAGCGTCGGGACCAACAGGAAAAACGCAAGAATACAGACAAGTTTTTTCACCGATTTTCTCCCCATACCCGCTTTGACCACTCCTGCTAGGGCGCAGAATCCGACGTCGCAGGGTTCAACGCTTGCGCCTAAACTGAGCCCACGCAGGGACTCGACATTGAACTCTGCCTTACAAACTAGTTAGGATTTCGATCCTGGACATCCAAACGCCGTACCCAACCGCTCCCACTTTCAGCCCCAACCCAGCGATTGCTAGTACATTCGGATTAGTTATGCATTGTCGGCGGCGTCGAGTCTGTTCAGAATTGCTCACTTCTGCGGAAAATCAGATTGAAGCCCGAATTCGCCCCTCATGGCCTTCGATACCTGAAAAACGCTCCGTTTGTTTGCAGTAAGAATAAAGATAAGGACGAGGTGGGAACGGCGTTTGCCGAGGGTTGCCGCACCATCGAAAGCATTGATTGTTGAGGGCCCTAGACGTTCCAGGTTTCGGGGATGCGGTCACTGGAATCTTCGAAGTCTACCAGCCATCCAGCGGGCGCCGGCGGCTTTGAATGAAGCCATCGCATGAACTTTGAGAGCCGCGGTCTAACCCATCCAACTCGTGCCGGGAGACCGAACGCAACGATCCTCTCATAGAATCATCTTGCCAAATAGTCAGGGTCCATTTCCGGGTTCCGCAGGCCTGCCTGCTCCAGCGCTTGAAGGACGAACGAATTCCATGCAAAGACGCGATGATAGCCAAAGAAGGGGTGCGCCCCGTCGGTGGCGAGGTATTCCTGGCTGGTTGGAAAATCGGAGGAAAGATTGAGTTCCGCCCATAGCCGGTTCGCGATGGCCTTGGTGGCGCCGCTCCATCCGTGAAGTTTTCCGGAAACGTACCCGCAGACCTCAATCCGCATCCAACTGCCACCGTTGTAATAGATTCCGTCCATGCCGTGGTTGGCGTAGCTAGCCGCAAAGGAATCACTGACCATCGGGTGCCAGTTCTGATTGAAGTAGCTCCAATCTTCACTTCTACCTCCTTCCGGAAGTCCGATGAAGATCGGCCGCAGTGCCCCGCCTGCTTCAGGATGTGGGCAGTCTTTTCGCGGCATCATCGTGGGTATGCGATC
>Ga0265316_10006848_pt1 | contig 10821 bp, 8 predicted proteins | sample 4522metaG_FD_202092 | JGI IMG/M metagenome (GOLD analysis project Ga0265316, IMG submission 202092) | Rhizosphere microbial communities from Carex aquatilis grown in University of Washington, Seatle, WA, United States - 4-5-22 metaG | ecosystem: Host-associated > Plants > Roots > Rhizosphere >...
ATCATTGATTACAACCGTCAAAGCCTCGACGCGGTCGTGCGCGAGGGTCTGTGGGAGCGCTACGAGCAACTGTTCAATAATTTTGGCTGGGACGTCGTGATCGTGAAATACGGCTCGCTGCAGCAGGCAGCATTCAAGGAGCCGGGCGGCGCCAAACTGAAAGCCTGGATCGACAATTGTCCGAACCAACTCTACTCCGCGCTGGTCTTTGCCGGCGGCGCAGCCTGGCGCAAGCGCCTGACCGATGAAATTGGCGATCAGGGCGATGTTTCGCGGCTGATCGAGAAGCGCAGCGACGACGAGCTTGCGCGGCTCATGAACAATCTCGGCGGCCACGACATGCCGGCGGTGCTCGAAGCCTTGCACGGCGCGCACGCGGAAAAACCGACATGTTTCATTTGCTACACCGTCAAAGGCTTCGGCCTGCCGATGGCCGGCCACAAGGACAATCATGCCGGCCTGATGACGCCGGCGCAGATGGATGTTTTCCAGAAGGCCATGGGCGTGCGGCCCGGCCACGAATGGGACAAGTTCGAAGGCGTCGCGCTGCCGGCCGAAAAATTACAGACATTCCTCGATCGTGTTCCGTTTGCCGCCGGCAAGACTCGGCGGTTGAGCGCAGCCACGATCGATGTGCCGGACAAGCTCGCAGTGACGATACAGCCGACGATGGCGACGCAGACCGGCTTCGGCGCGCTGCTCAACGAGATCGGCCGCGGCGACAGCGACTTCGCGCAACGTATCGTCACGACGTCGCCTGACGTCACCGTCTCGACCAACCTCGGACCCTGGGTGAACCGGCGCGGACTATTTGCCCGCGAAACCATGAAGGACACCTTCAAGAGCGAGCACATTCCCTCGACTTTCAATTGGGAGTTCTCACCCAAGGGCCAGCATATCGAGCTCGGCATTGCCGAGATGAACCTGTTCATCCAGCTTTCGGCGCTCGGCCTGTCGCATTCGATCAACGGCGAACGCCTGTTGCCGATCGGCACGCTGTACGATCCCTTCATCGCGCGTGGCCTCGATGCGCTCAATTACGCCTGCTACCAGGATGCGCGCTTCATCGTGGTGGCGACACCGTCCGGCATTACGCTGGCCGGCGAAGGCGGCGCCCACCAATCCATCGCCGAGCCGCTGATCGGGTTGGCGCAAGACGGCCTGGCGTCGTTCGAGCCGGCTTATGTGGATGAGTTGGCCGTCATCATGCGCTGGGCATTCGCCTATATTCAGAAGGACGGCAAAAACGAATCTGCCGATAAAGATTGGCTACGCGACGAAACCGGCGGCTCGGTCTATCTGCGGCTGTCGACGCGGCCCATCGAGCAGATCCAGCGCGAGATGACGGGCGATTTGCGCCAACAAATCGTCGATGGCGCCTATTGGCTGCGCGAGCCGGGGCCGAATGCCCAAGTGGTGGTCGCCTACACCGGCGCCATCGCGCCGGAAGCCATAGAGGCCGTCGGCCTGATGGCGGAAGACCGCCGCGATGTCGGACTATTGGCGGTGACCTCGGCCGACCGCCTGAATGCCGGCTGGACCGCGGCGCAGCGCGCGCGCGAACGCGGGCTGGTCCATGCGCGCTCGCATATCGAGCGGCTGCTCGCCGCCGTGCCGGGCCATTGCGGCATGGTCACGGTGGCCGATGCCCATCCGGCGACTTTGGCCTGGCTCGGCGCCGTTGGCGGCCATCGTACACGCTCGCTCGGGGTCGAGCATTTCGGCCAAACCGGCTCGCTCGCCGAGCTCTACGAGCATTACGGCATCGATGCCAACGCCATTATCGCCGCCGCTCAAGCCATCGCGCCCGGAAAGCCGATCAGGCATCTCAAGGCGCTGACCTAGCGCATGATCCCGAAAAGTGGGAACCGGTTTTCGGATAAGATCATGCGCAAAAGAATTAGCGCTTGGCATCTTCCAAAATCATCGCCGCACCCTTTTCGGCGATCATCATGGTCGGCGAATTGGTGTTGCCCGAGGTGATCGACGGCATCACCGAGGCATCGATGACGCGCAATCCCTCGATGCCGATCACGCGCAAGCGCGCGTCGACCACCGCGCGCGGGTCGTCGTCGCGGCCCATCTTCGCCGTGCCGACGGGATGGAAGATAGTCGTGCCGATATCGCCGGCGGCTTTGACCAGCGCCGCTTCGTCGTCGTCGCGCACCTGCGGGCCCGGCAAATATTCGACCGGCGCATATTTCTGCAAGGCCGGTTGCGCCACGACCCGCCGCGTGATGCGGATCGACTCCGCGGCGACGCGCTGGTCCTCCGGCGTTGCCAGATAGTTCGGGCTGATTGCGGGCGCGTCGGCCGGATTGGCGGATTTGAGTTTCAGCGAGCCGCGGCTGGTCGGCCGCACATTGGCGACGCTCGCGGTGAATGCCGGAAACGAATGCAGCGGGTCGCCAAACTTGTCGAGCGACAGCGGCTGGATGTGATACTGCAAATCGGCGCGGTCGAGCGAAGTATCGGACTTGGTGAAGGCGCCGAGTTGAGAAGGCGCCATGGTCAGGGGCCCGCGCCGGAACAACGCATAGTTCACGCCCATCCAGGCCTTGTGCGCCAGCGAACCGTACATCTCGTTGAGCGTCCGGATGCCGGTAACCTTGTAGATCGTGCGCAGCTGCAAGTGATCGTGCAGATTGGCGCCGACGCCGGGCTTGTCGAGCACCACATCGATGCCGAGCTTCGACAGATCGGCGGCTGGTCCTACGCCGGACAACATCATGATCTGCGGCGAGCCGATCGAACCGGCGGCCATGACGATCTCGCCGCGGCATTTGGCGCTGCGCAATTCGCCGTTCTGCCGCCAGCGCACGCCACTCGCGCGCTTGCCGGCAAATTCGAGACGTTCGACCATGCAGCCGGTTTCCAGCCGCAGGTTTTGCCGGTTGAGCACGGGCTTGAGAAATCCGCGCGCGGCCGACCAGCGTCGCCCGCGCTTCTGGTTGACGTGGAAATAGCACGAGCCCGCGTTGTCGCCGGCGTTGAAATCGTTGACCGGCTTGATGCCGTATTGCGCCGCCGCCTCCCGCCAGACATCGATGATATCCCAGCGCGTGCGCGGAAATTCCACGCGCCATTCGCCGCCAACCGCGTGGTGATCGCTCGCGCCCAGAAAATTATGTTCGTGCATTTTGAAATACGGCAGCACATCGTCCCATGACCAGCCGGGCAGCCCGAGTTGGCGCCAATGGTCGTAGTCGCCTGCCTGGCCGCGCATATAGACCATGGCGTTGATCGCCGACGAGCCGCCGATCACCTTGCCGCGCGGATAGTTCAGGCTGCGGCCGTTGAGGCCCGACTGCGGCTCGGTCTTGAACATCCAGTCCGAACGCGGATTGCCGATGGCGAACAGATAGCCGACCGGAATGTGAAACCAGATCCAGTTGTCGCGCCCGCCGGCTTCCAGCAGCAACACACGTTTTGAGGGATCGGCGGACAGCCGATTGGCCAGCACACAGCCGGCCGAGCCCGCGCCCACCACGATATAATCGAACTCGCCTTCGATGGGCGCAGCGTCTGCCATTATTGTTTCCTCCGGGAGCGGACTTTACCTTGGCCAGCGGGACTTGCTAGGCTTCCGCAGCGATACACCGTGCGTGTGCCGCGCTGACGGAACGGCGGTTCCGACGCTCCCGATCGAAGTTTTCAACGGCCCGGCGCGAATTCGCGCCTGAGGAGAACCGCCATGTTCGCAAGGCTTTTTGCCATTTTCGCTGTGTCGCTCGCCGCCGCCCAGCCGCTGGCGGCGCAACAAATGATTACCGTGTTCGCCGCCGCCTCGATGAAAAATGCGCTCGACGGTGCCAATGCCGCCTTCACCAAGGCGACCGGCACCAAGGTGGTGGCAAGCTATGCGGCCTCCTCGGCGCTGGCCAAACAGATCGAAGGCGGCGCGCCCGCCGACGTGTTCATCTCCGCCGACTTGCAATGGATGGATTACGTCAGCGGCAAAACCCTCATCAAGCCCGGCACACGCCTCAATCTGCTCGGCAATCGACTGGTGCTGATCGCTGCGGCGGATTCCAAGCTCGACAAAGTCGAGATTGCGAAAGGCTTCGACATCGCCAAGCTCGCCGGCGACGGCCGTATTGCCGTGGCTGACGTCAAAGCCGTGCCGGCCGGCCTTTATGCCAAAGCCGCGCTCGAAGCGCTCGGCGCTTGGACGGCGGCGGAGCCTAAGCTCGCCATGGCCGAGAATGTGCGCGCGACCCTCGCCTTCGTGGCGCGCGGCGAAACGCCGGTCGGCATCGTCTACGAGACCGACGCCAAAGTGGAGCCGAAGGTGAAAGTCGTCGGCGTGTTCCCGGAAAGCTCACATCCGCCGATCACATATCCGTTGGCCGCAACGGCAACCGCAAGCCCGGCTGCCGCGAGTTATATCAATTTCCTGCGCGGCCCGGCAGCTAAGACGATCTTCGAAAAATACGGCTTCAGCTTTTTGATCAAACCGGTGTCGTAGGGGCGCAATCGGCCATTGCTCGATCTTTCACCATCGGATTGGGTCGCGATCCAGCTTTCGCTGCGCATTGCGCTGGTGGCGACATTGGTATCGCTGCCGTTCGGCATTGCCATCGCCTATGTGCTGGCGCGCAAGTCTTTCTGGGGCAAGTCGCTGCTCGACGCCGTCGTGCATCTGCCGCTGGTGCTGCCGCCGGTGGTCACCGGTTATCTGCTGCTGATCACGTTCGGGCGGCGGGCGCCGGCCGGCGCCTTCCTCGCCGATCATTTCGGCATCGTGTTCTCGTTCCGTTGGACCGGCGCCGCGCTGGCCTGCGGCGTGATGGCTTTTCCGCTTTTGGTGCGCGCGATCCGGCTTTCGATCGAGGCGATCGACCGGCGGCTGGAGGAAGCCGCCGCGACGCTGGGCGCCAATCGCAGCTGGCTGTTCATCACCGTGACGCTGCCGCTGGCGCTGCCCGGCATTATCGCCGGCATGATGCTGGCTTTCGCCAGGGCCCTGGGTGAATTCGGCGCCACCATCACGTTTGTCTCCAATATTCCGGGCGAGACGCAAACCATCTCGGCGGCGATCTACACGCTCACGCAAGTGCCGGGCGGCGACGCCGCCGCGATGCAGCTTGTCATCATCGCCATCGTCATTTCGGTTTTGGCGCTTATGGCGTCGGAATGGTTCGCCCGCCGCGCCGGCGCGCGGATTCACGGAGTCTAGATGCTGAACGTCGAGATCGAAAAGCAGCTCGGCGCGTTTTCCGTGAACGCCTCGTTCGCGAGCGAGAGCGGCGCCACGGTTCTGTTCGGTCCGTCCGGCGCGGGCAAGACCAGCATCATCAACATGATCGCCGGACTGCTGCGCCCCGACCGCGGCCGTATTGTCCTCGATGACGAAGTCCTGTTCGACGGCGCGGCGCGCATCGACGTGCCGGTTTGGCGGCGGCGCATCGGTTATGTGTTTCAGGACGGCCGGCTGTTTCCGCACATGTCGATCCGCCACAATCTGGATTACGGCCGCTGGATGGGCGGCTATGCCGATGACGCGCAAGCTTTCGCGCATGCGGTCGAACTGCTCGATATCGGTCATTTGCTCGATAGGCGGCCCGGCAAACTGTCGGGCGGCGAACGGCAACGCGTGGCGGTCGGCCGTGCGTTGCTGATGCGGCCCCGGCTGCTTTTGCTCGACGAGCCGCTGGCCTCGCTCGATGCCGGCCGCAAAGACGATATATTGCCTTACCTGGAACGGCTGCGCGACGAAGCGCGCGTGCCGATGATCTATGTCAGTCACGACGCCGCCGAAGTGAAACGCATCGCCACGCACGTGGTGCGGCTAGATGGTGGCCAGGTGACGGCAACCGGCGGCGCGGAGTTGCTGGACGCGTGAACGGTGTATGCTGCCGCCATGTTCCCGCCCGAACGCATCGTCTGCCTGACCGAAGAAACCGTCGAGACGCTCTATCTGCTCGGCGAGGACGCCCGCATTGTCGGCGTCTCCGGCTACTGCGTGCGGCCGCCGCGGGTGCGCAAGGAAAAGCCGCGCGTCTCGGCATTCATTTCCGCCGACGTGCCGAAGATCCTGGCGCTCAAGCCGGACCTGGTGCTGACTTTCTCCGATCTGCAGGCCGACATCGTCGCCGAGCTGATCCGCGCCAATGTCGCGGTTCACGCCTTCAACCAGCGCGACGTCGCCGGCATTTTCGACATGATCCGCACGCTCGGCGCACTTGTTGGCGCGCAGGAGAAGGCCGATGCCCTGGCCAACTCACTCGCTTCGCGCGTTAACGCCGTGCATGAGCGCGCGATGCGGCTGCCGCGCCGGCCGCGGGTCTATTTCGAGGAATGGGACGCACCGATGATTTCCGGCCTGCGCTGGGTGTCGGAACTGATCGAGGCCGCCGGCGGCATCGAGGTGTTTCCGCAACTTTCAGCGCGCAAGAACGCCAAGGACCGCATCGTTTCGGAGGCTCAAGTGATCGAGGCCAAGCCCGACATCATCATCGGCTCCTGGTGCGGCAAGAAATTTGCACCCGCCAAGGTCGCCGCCCGGCCCGGCTTTGCCGGGATTCCGGCGGTCGCCACCGGCTGGCTGCGCGAGGTCAAATCGACGCTGATCCTGCAGCCCGGACCGGCTGCCCTGACCGACGGACTCGATGCGCTGGCCGCAATCGTGGCCGGCTGGGCGCAAAGCCGCCTCGACTAAAGAGCCCTTTCGAGCCGATAGAATCCTGGTTTCTCTTATGCTATGCAGGGACAAATTCGGACCTCAAAAGGACCTGACACGATGCAGCCGAACAAAGCCCGCGCCGACCTGTGGATGGATTTGGGGCTGGTCGCCTTTCTCATAGCCTTCGACGTGGCCGCGCGCCTGCTGCCGCACGCGCCGGGCCTATGGCCATACGCGGCCAGCGCATTGTTCGCCGGCCGGATGTTGCGCATGCCGGCTCTGGCCGTGATCGTGCCGGTGGCCGCGGTGTTGCTGAGCAACGTCGCTCTCGCCGGCGACGATTGGCGGATTACCCTCGTGGTTTGCGCCGCGATCACGCTGCCGGCTTTCGCCGGCATGTTGTCGCGCCGCTGGAACGGGGCGGTCCCGGTTGTCGCGGCCATGGTGTCGTGCTCGCTGATTTTCTTCGTGACCACCAATTTCGCGGTCTGGGCTTTCGGCACGCTTTACCCGCACAGCCTTGATGGCTTGGTGCAGTGCTACGTCGCGGCGTTGCCGTTCCTCGACAAAACCGTGCTGGGCGATCTGTTCTGGGCAGCGGTCCTGTTCGGCGGCGCCTGGATGGTCGCACATGGCCCGGCGCTGGTACGGCGGGCTCAGCACTAGACCGTAGCGCTAACCGATATATTTCTGCAGCCGGTTCCACAGCGCCTTGGCGCGGCCGGCCAAATCGGCCGCCTCTTCAGGCTCATCCAACCTCAAGCCAACGGTGACGACGCGGCCGTTCTCGACCTTGTGCGCCAGCAGCGCGATCGGCCCGAGTTGGACGATGTTACCTTTCCTGGCGGCCCGGTCGAGGTGCTCGATGAAATAGTCCGCGAGCGTCACCTCGGTATGGTCGGCGGCGACCTGCAGGCCGTAAATATCCGCCAGCGCGCCAAGCGTCGCCGTGCCGTCGACGAAGAAATCGCCGAGCAGCCGCGGATCGACCGCGCGCGGCGCCGGTATGTTCAGGAAAAACCGGTCGAGCGCCTGTGCTTTCTCCGGCGGCGCCAGCAGATAGATATAATCGCCCGTGCGCACCGGCCCGGCTTCAACCGGCGTCATGATTTCCTCACTGCGCACGATTAGCGTTGGCCGCGCCCAACTTGGAATCAGACCGCGCCGCAGATAAGGGCTGTTGGCGGGCACCGGATAGCCGACAATTTCGCGCGCCAGCTGGCCGGGCAGATCGAGCTCGACGCGGCGTGGCACCGGGTCGCTGCGCGTATACGAGATGTCGAGCTTGCGGGCGGCCAAAGCGACCGTCCAGCCTTGCACCAAAAGCGACAACAGCACGACCACGAAAGCGACGTCGAAAAACAGATAGGCGCCCGGCATGCCGACCAGCAGCGGAATCGAGGCGAGAAAAATCCCGACCGCGCCGCGCAAGCCGACCCAGGAAATGAACAACTTCTCACGCCACGGATATTTGAACGGCGCCAGGCACAGGAATACCGCCACCGGCCGCGCCACCAGCATCAGCACCAGCGCCACCACCACCGCGCCCACAAGACTATCGGCCAAGCGCTGCGGCCAGACCAACAGACCGAGCATCACGAACATCACGATCTGCGCCAGCCATGTTACCGCGTCGAGAAACACGATGACGGAATTATGCGCGCGAGTCTGGCGGTTGCCGACCACAAGGCCTGCCAGATAGACCGCGAAAAATCCCGAAGAGTGAACCGCGTTGGCGAAGGCGAAGAGGACCAGCGCGCTCACAGCCACGAAAGGCGCGTGCAGCCCTTGCGCCAAAGCCAGCCGATTGAGCACCAAGGTTATAACCCGCCCACCGACAATACCGATGATGCCGCCGAGGCCGGCATCGAGCACGAAGGTCGTCAGCCCGTGGGTCCAGCTTTGCTTGCCGACCAGCAGAATTTCGACCAGCAGCATGGTCAGAAACACCGCGAAAGGATCGTTGCTGCCCGATTCTACTTCCAGCGTGGCGCGCACGCGCGGGCGCAGCCGCAAGCCGCCGGCATTGATCAGCAGAAATACCGCCGCGGCGTCGGTGGAGGCGACCGCGGAACCGATCAACAGCGCCTGCGCCCAACCGATTCCCAGCACGTACTTGGCGACCGGCGCGGTTACCACCGCGGTTATCAATACCCCGAACGTCGCCAACGTGATCGAAGGCGCCAGCACGTTGCGGAAGGTTGCAAAGCGCGTGCGCAACCCGCCATCGAACAGGATCAGCGCCAGTGCTATCGAGCCGACGGTATATGTGGTGCGGACATCGTCGAATTTCATGCCGCCGGGCCCGCCCTCGCCCGCAAGCATGCCAACCAACAGGAACACCAGTAGCAACGGCGCGCCGAAACGCAGCGCGACCAGGCTCGACAGAATGCCGGCCAGGACCAGCAGGCTGCCCAGCAGGATTGCAATACTGACGGTATCGAGCGAGGCCATGGCCGCCGAATCCTTCCGCCGCTATAGAAAGGATTCGGGGCGCTCAGCGCAACGGGAAACGCTGTGGCTGCTTAGCGAAGGGTCAAAACGCCACCTTGTCGCCGCCCTTGAGCGACAAGATCTCGCGCGCCTCGTCGGAGTTGGCGATTTCGAGCCCCAGCCCTTCGAGGATTTTGCGCACATTGGCGACCTGTTGGGCATTGGATTCGGCCAGCTTGCCGGGACCGATCCAGAGCGAATCCTCCAGGCCGACGCGCACATTGCCGCCCATGGCCGCCGCCTGGGCCGCCACCCGCATCTGATTGGCGCCGGCGCCGAGCACGGACCAGCGGTAATTCTCCTCCCCGAACAGCCGGTCAATGGTGCGCTTCATCATCATGACGTCTTCGGGGTGCGCCCCGATGCCGCCGAGAATGCCGAACACCGACTGAATGAACAGCGGCGTCTTGATCAGGCCACGGTCGAGGAATTGCTTGAGGGTATAAAGATGGCCGATGTCGTAACACTCGATCTCGAAGCGGGTGTTATTCTCGGCACAAGTGGAAAGAATGTATTCGATATCGGCAAAGGTGTTCTTGAACATGCCCTTGCGCGAATTTTCCAGATACGGCTCTTCCCAATCATATTTGAACTTGCCCTTGTAGCGCGGGATCATCGGATAAAGCCCGAAATTCATCGTGCCCATATTGAGCGAAGCGACCTCGGGTTTCAGGGTCGCCGCGGGCCGAACGCGCTCCTCCACCATCATGGTCGGCGCGCCGCCGGTGGTGAGGTTGATCACCACATTCGAGCGCTGCTTGATCGACTTGACGAATGGCAGAAAGGCCTCCGGCGTCTGGTCGGGCCGGCCGTCCTGCGGGTTGCGGGCGTGCAGATGGACGATGGCGGCGCCTGCCTCGGCCGCCCCGATGGCGGCGTCGGCGATCTCCTGGGCGGAGATCGGCAGATGCGGCGACATCGAGGGCGTGTGGATCGCGCCCGTTACGGCGCAAGTAATGATGACTTTGCGTGGCTTCGCCATGAGCTATCCATCCCGGTGATATAAGTGTTGTGTTTTCGTTGTTGGACTTGGAGTGCGATCCTAGAGTATCAGCCCATCTCAAGTCACCTGTGAAGAGAGCCAAGGATGCGGGGCCGTGGACGATAAAACGCAACCTGCGGCGGCGCGCTCATCCGGCATCCTGATCGGCACGCTGTGCGGTATCGGCGCGAGCGCCGCCTGGGCGGGCGGCTTTGTGGCCGCTAAACACGGAATTTCGGTGGGATTCAGTCCGGCCGATCTGGCGTTTCATCGCTTCTTCTGGTCCGGGTTGTTGCTAATGCCGCTGGTGCTGCGCGACGGCATCAAGGACCTCGGCGGCATCGGCTGGGGTCACGGGCTCGTGACGAGTATTCTGTCGGGACCGCCGCAGGCTTTTATCGCCTATAGCGGCTACATGCTGGTGCCGCTCGGCCATGGCACCACGATTCAGCCGGCCTGCGCCGCGCTGTTCGGATTGATCCTCGCCACGCTGGTCTTGCGCGAACATCCCACCACACAGCGCATCGCCGGCGGCATCACCATCATCGCCGGCCTGCTGGTGTTCGGGTTTGAGTCGCTTATGACCATCGGCAGCCATGGCGTCGGCGGCGACCTGATGTTTGCGACCGCCGGCGTTTTCTGGGCGACCTTCGGCATCTTGTTGCGATATTGGCGCGTGTCGGGTGTCCGCGCCATCGCGGCGGTAGGCGCGCTATCGGTT
>Ga0265316_10006851_pt1 | contig 10818 bp, 8 predicted proteins | sample 4522metaG_FD_202092 | JGI IMG/M metagenome (GOLD analysis project Ga0265316, IMG submission 202092) | Rhizosphere microbial communities from Carex aquatilis grown in University of Washington, Seatle, WA, United States - 4-5-22 metaG | ecosystem: Host-associated > Plants > Roots > Rhizosphere >...
CACGCTGGTCGGCACAGTCCAGGGTCCCTGCGCCAACGCTCCTATGCCATTCTGCGTACCGAGAATCTGAGAATCGGGGCAATAAGGCGCACCATTGGCGTTCAACTGCGCACAATCAGTGCCAACGTAGAGCTTCGCAGCCGTGCCTGGGGTTATAGATGACGCCAGCTTGTAGACCGACGCTGACACCATCTGCACCAAGATCTGTACAGGAGTGGCGCACTGGCAGCGCGCCTGGTCCAGGTAGGTATTGGCGTCGGTCGTGGCCAGGTTGTCCCAGACGCCGTTCTTGTCTTGGTTCTGCAAAGTGATGGTGAAGTCGCTCGCCGCCAAGCTGGTGACACCGGCAGTTCCACCGGTGCCGCCGGTTGTGGTCTGAGCCAAGCCTGGGCTGGCCCAGAGTGCTGCGCTCAAGCCGAGCAGGGTCACAAGCAATCGGCGACAAGAAACCATGGATGGCTCTGCTTTCTGCAACGGTCGTGCCGTCGAGTCCAGGCCGAAGTACGGCCTGGTCGCAGGGGCGTGCGAGGTGCCAGGCGCCGGCGGCGCGCCGGGGCTGATCCACTGGCGCACGCAACCTTGCGACCGCGCCAATTTGGCAAGAGATCTGGTGGCCGCAGCTCAAGGGCAAAGGCTGCCGGTAACACTATGTGTCTCGGGCGATGGACGCGGCCTCGGCGCGCATTTGCCGCACGACCTCGGCTGGAACCTCGATTTCGCCGTAGCGGGCTTCGGCGTAGCAGTCCGTCAGTCGGGCCAGAGCGTCTGCGGACGCCACGCCTTGCTTGCGCGCACGTGCGAGATACTCGTGGGGCGTCTCTTCGGGGTGTCGGCCGACGCCGGCCGCGGCCAGACGGTCCAGGGTTTTCTGGTACACGTGGAAGATGGGCGCCTCGCCGCGCTGTCCGCGCCGCGCCCTGCTGGTCGCCGTCCGGCGCCGCGGCAGCTTGCGCAGAGCGAACGCGACCACGATCGCCACCGCGACTGCGGCCATCACCAGCACCTGCGACCGGCTCAGGCGATGATGGTGGCCAACCGGCGAGAAGCGGGGCTGCGTCCAGCCGAATTGTCGGCTGAGCTTGCGGGCCAGGAAGAGTTGCTGACTGGCACTGTATTCGATGACCCAGCTGCTCCAGAACATCTCCACGGCGTCCATGATTTGGCGAAAGCGGGTCATGTGCGCAGCCCGACCAGCCGCAGGCGTGGCGTCGACGCGGACCCATCCCTTGCTGCCCAGGTAGGCCTCGACCCAGGAGTGGGCGCGATTGTCGCGCACGGTAATCGATTGGCGCAGGCTGTTCCATTCGCCGCCCAGAAATCCGTTCACGTAGCGCGTGGGCACGCCAGCCAAGCGCAACAGGATGGCAGCGGCCGTGGCGAAGTATTCGCAATGCCCGGCCGACTGATGGAACAGAAAGTCTTCCAGCGGGTCGGGAATGCTGGTGTCGCGCTTGAGATCAACGGTGTACGTGTGCGTGGCCTGCAGCCACTTGGCCACGGCATCGATCTTGGCCGCGGCGTCGGGCTTGTCGTGTGTCAGGCGCAGCGCCAGCTCGCGCACGCGCGGCGACAGCGAGCGGGCGGCGCGCAGATAGGGCGCCAACGCGCCGGGCGCCAGCTGGCTTTCAGGCAGGCCAGCGCCAGATCGCGCGGTCGTCAGGCGCGAGTAGGCGCGATAGTGGGCTCCCGCGAATTCCGGCATGACCGAGCGGCGGTCAGCAGCATTGAAAGGACTGACGCGGAACATGCGCAAGCCGAGCTCGCCGGACCAGCGAGGTTCCACGTCGACGGCAGTAAAGGCACCGGGCGGCGCGGGAGGCATTTCCACCGCGGCCGGCTGGTCGAGGGCAAAGGCTACGGCGTGAACCAGCGCCACCACCTCGATGTCTTGTTCCACCGCCCCGCTGATGGCGGCTGTGCGTCCGGGCGGCGGGCCAGGCGCTTGCGGGCTGGCAAGAACGTAGGTCCGCGCATCGTTGCTGGGTGAATGGTAGAGCGCGAGGCCGGTGCGGGTTCTCTCATCGCGCGACCGGATCCACTCGCCGTTCTCATAGGTGTCGTACACGGTTCCGCGCCAGTACAGCGAGCTAATTTCACCTTCGCGGGCGGCCTCGCTGCGCACGGCCGCGATGCGGGGAACCTGAGCGCGCAGAACCACGGTCTGGTTGTCGAGCGAGAGCACGCCGTGCATGCCCAGCTTGACCTCGTCGGAGAACCCGGCCACGCCGGTCTGGCGGCGCACGCCACCCAAGATGAACCCGAGCCCCACGCGCGGCACACTGGCGAACACCAGGGCCGCGCCACCGAAAACCAGCACGGCCACCAGTCCGGTGGCCAGGAAGAAGGGCCCGCCCACCACGCGGCGGGAGTTGAGCACCCGCGCGACCGTCACCCGCGCGCCGGCGGCGTCGCCGGTATGCCGGACGAGGTAGTTCTCCTCGATTTCGCGTCGCAGATGGAAAAAGATCAAGGTCCATGTGGCCAGAAGGACGTAGGCAAAGAAACCCACGATGAACACGGCGTTGGTGGCTTGCCAGGCGGCTGCCAGCATCACCAGAAACGACAGGATGTAGACCTGCAGGTAGTCGCGGTTGTTGCGTCGCTGGCACAGCTTGTAGCCGAGCAGGAAGAGTACGAAGTCAAGGAAAGGCGAGAGATCAACTTCGGGAAAACTGCGCGCCACCTGCAGCACGGCCAGGGCAAAGAGCGCGACGGTGGCCACGTTGAACAGCGGCACGGCGCGATCAAACAGCCGGCCCAGACGCGTGTCCGGCTCGAGAAACCAGGACAAGACCGCGGCCAGCGTGATGGCTGCCAGGCTCAGCCACGACGCGGACTCTGAGGTCGCCAACGAGGCGAGCGCTGTGGCGACCAGCAGGTAAGACGTCAGCTTGTGCACCAGGCGGAACTTCACGACGGCCCCTTGGCCGTGGATCGGGCGGCTTCCAGTCGCGGTGCCGGCGCGCCCTGCCGCACGTGCAGGACGGGCATGCCCCGCAAGACCGCCGGGAGAACGATTCGGCCTGCTGCGGTTTCACCAGCAGGCTGCATTTGGACCAGCGCCAGGTGCTTGAGAATGCGAGACGCCTGGGTGTTTCCTGCGCTTGGGGCGAGAAACGCGCCGCTGGTGACCAGGCCAACCTGAAAGCCCTGCCGAAGCAGGGCCACCGCGGCGGATGCAGCCAGCGAGACGGCGGCCTCAAAGAGCGCATCGGGATTCCGTTCCGACGAGGATTCCTTCGTTGCGGCGTCGTCGAGAGCCAGCACCACCAGGCGTCCGGTGTTGCCTTCGAACTGGCGCACGAAGCGCCGTCCGCGGCGGGCCGAGGTGCGCCAGTGGATGTCCCGCGGATCGTCGCCCGGCCGGAACTCGCGCAGGCTTTCGAATTCGCCGCGCCGGGTGCGGGCGGTCGATTGTCGGTCATTCATTTCGGCCAGGCCCGAAGACAACGCCATCTCGCTCACGGGCAGCAGGGCCGGGTAAACCAACAACTCGGCGGGAACGTCGAGATCGACCGACCGGCGCAGCAGCCCGAAGGGAAAGCGCGTGGAGATACGCAGACCTGTGAGATGGTGAACTCCGCGGCGGGGCAGGGTGCGGCGGTAGGCCGTCTCCTGCTCGCGGCCGGCCGGAATTTTTAGATAGAAGCAACGCCGATCGACTGGCTTGCGCGCCACCATGTCCTCGACTTCCAGGGAGAAGGCGGGAATGCGCTTCTTCGCGTTGCGAACCGCGACGCCCACCAGGAAAGGTGTTCCAGCGTGCATAGCAGCGGGAAGGCGGCGGGTCACCACCAGGCGGCGCAGACACGCCTCGGAGAGCACGCCGTTGGCCAGCAGCAGACACAGCAACATGCCGAAGATCAGGAAGAGCAGGTTGATCCCGCCATTGACCGCCGCGAACCCGAGCACGAGCGTGGCCCCGATGAACCACTTGCCTTCGCGCGTGAGGCGGAACCGGCGGGGCGGCCGGAACCAGCGCTTGAGGCGGGATGATATTGAAACGGGAACCCTGAGAGGGTTCCCATACCCTCCCGCGACGGTACGCCGCCGGCGAAGCCGGCGGGCTCCCCACGCGACTAGGCCAGCCATGTCTCGCCTCGGGGGAAAGGTCGGAAACTGGGGGCCGGTACAGGTCGGCTGGCGTGAGCGGTAGCGGTTGCGGTTGCGGTTGCGACCAGCGTGAAGCGGGCGGCGTGGGCGAATGGCGTGAGGGTGAGCGGCCCGCGGCCCGCTCTTCGTCTCCCCGCAAGGCGCACACGAACTCGCTCACGCCCTCGCTCACGCGACCCGCGGCCCGCGATCCGCCTCCCAGCCTTCCGTGCCGGCCCTTCGCTGCCCGGCCCTTCGTCCACGAACATCCCGATCACCCCGGGATGGGCAACCGATTGAGGACGTCCGTCACCACGCGCTCAGCTTCCTCGCGCGCGCGGCCGGTGGAGTCCAACTGATTGGCCAGCACCAGCCGGTGCGCCAGAGCGGGCAAAGCCAGTTGCTTGAGGTCGTCGGGCAGCACGTAGTCACGGCCGGAAACCAGGGCCGCGGCACGCGCCACATTTCGCCAAGCCAGCTCGGCGCGCGGGGACAGGCCCAGGGCCAGAAACGACGAACGGCGTGTTTCGCGCGCGACGTCCACGATGTAGCCGGCCAGATCGGGCGAGAGGCGCACGCGCGCGGCAGCCTCCTGCAGGGAGATGACCTCGGAGAGCGAAAGGGCGGGCTGCACTTTGGCCAGGGCTTCGTCGGTCACGGCCGGTGCCTCCAGGATTAGACCCTTTTCGTCCTCGGCCGAGGGGTAGTCGATGCGAATGCGAAGGGTGAAACGATCCATCTGCGATTCGGGCAGGGGATAGGTCCCGTAGTGCTCTTCCGAGTTCTGGGTCGCGACCACCATGAAAGGCGGTTCCAGACGATAGGTGTGCCCATCCAGTGAGACCTGGCCGTCGTTCATGGCTTCGAGCAGCGCGCTCTGCGTGCGCGGGGTCGTGCGGTTGATCTCGTCGGCCAGCACCACATTGGCGAACAGGGGGCCTGGGCGAAAAACGAACGGGCCCGAGGCCGTGTCGAGGACCGACACGCCCAGGATGTCCGACGGGAGAAGATCGCTGGTGAACTGGATACGATGAAACGTGCCGCCTATGGACAGGGCCAATGCGCGGGCCAGGGTGGTCTTGCCCACGCCAGGCACGTCCTCGATAAGCAGATGGCCACGCGCCAGCAACGCCAGGACCGCGTTGCGGATGGCCTCAGGCTTGCCTCGGATGACCTGGGCGATGTTGCGCTCAAGTCGTTGCACCAGTTCGGCCGCGGGGCACTCGCGTTCGGCCGGCATAAGTCGCGTCATCACCCCCATGATACCTCAGCACGGGGCTCTCCGCTTACCTGCCCACAAGTGCTGTCGCCAGTGTCACTTCGTATCCGGCCGACAAGCCGGGCTGCTGGCAAGGAGGGCCGACTAGCGACGGACCACCCCGCCACCCCTGCCCGCGGCTGCGCCGCGCGCGTCGCCGGACCGGAATGTACTGATGTACTTGAGGACCGGAAGCGCAGGCCCGCACCCTTCCAGGGTTCTGCAGTGCATCGTCGGCCGTCGTCGCCTCGGTGGTTTTGGGGCGGCGATTTCCTAGCCTGCAGCCTTGACGGCCTTGATTTGGGCAATGAGCGGCGGAACCGTGGATTCCCAGGTTGCGCACAATCCGTAGTCAGCTACCTGGAAGATGGGGGCTTCCGGATCCTTGTTGATGGCGACGATCACTTTGCTGCTCTTCATCCCGGCCAGGTGCTGGATGGCGCCTGAGATTCCCACCGCGAAGTAGAGCTCTGGGGCGACCACCTTGCCGGTCTGGCCCACCTGTAGATCGTTGGGAACCATGCCGGCATCGCAGGCGGCGCGGCTGGCGCCCAAGGCCCCGCCGAGGAGGTCGGTCAGCTCTTCCAGAACCTTGAAGTTCGCGGCGTCCTTCAATCCACGGCCACCGGATACCACCACCTTGGCCTCGGTCAGATCCGGGCGCGCGCTCTGGCTGGCGCGCAGAGCCACCAGCTCGGAGCCGAGCGCATCGATGGCGCCTGGGTCAAGAGCCTCGACCGTGCCGGCGCTGGCTGCCGGGGCAGCAGGCGGGAACTCGGTCTGGCGTACCGTGGCTACGACCACCGGGGTCGTGACCTCAACATCGGTGAGCGCGTTGCCGGCGTAAGTCGGCCGACGGAATTTCTTGGGGCCGGCGACGCCCACGATTTCGCTGGCCATGCCTGCGCCCATGAGGCCCGCGGCACGCGGCAAGATGTCCTTGCCCGTGGATGTCGCCGACGCGATCAGCGCCGCTGCGTCGCTCTTCTTGATCGCTGCCACCAGCACCGGCGCCCAGGTTTCGGCCAGCGGCGCAGCCAAGGCCGCGTTGTCGCAGCAGAGAACCTTGTCCACATAGCGGGCAGCATCCTGAGCGGCAGCGCCAATGCCAGAGCCGATCACAATGCCGACCACCGGCCCGCCGGTGGCCTGGGCCAGCTTGCGGGCCGCGGAGATCGCCGGCAACGACGCCGAACGCAGGTTGGAAGTAGTGGTTTCCAGGAGGATGAGTGTCGCAGTGCCAGGCATCAGATCACCTTCGCTTCGTTGTGGAGCTTTGCAACCAGTTCCTCGACCGAGGCGACTTTCACGCCAGCCTTGCGCGCGGGCGGAGCCTCATGGGTCAGGGTCTTGACCAAGATTCCGCCAGTCACGCCGAGAGACTCGACCGTGATCTCACGCAGCTCTTTCTTCTTGGCGGCCATGATGCCCTTGAGCGACGCCAGCCGTTGGGTGTCTTCCCACTCGGCGGTGGCCGGGGCCAAACCGTCGTTGCGTACGGCCTTCTTGCCGATGATTCGCAGATCCACGGTCATGATCGCAGGCAGGCGCACGCGGCGCTCTTCCACGCCCGCGTCCACTTCACGCGTGACGGTCGCCGACTTTTGATCGGCGGCCAGGACGATGCTGGCCAGAAAGGTGGCCTGCGGCCAGCCAAGCGCGGCGGCCAAGATCTGGCCCACTTGGTTGTCGTCGCCGTCCACCGCCTGTTTGCCCATGATCACGAGATCGGGCTTCTCGGCGTCCACCACCGCACGCAGGATGCGCGCCACGCGGTCAGGGTCGAGTGCGCTGTCATCACCGGCGATCAGGGTCGCGCGGCTTGCGCCCATGGCCAGCAACTGCTTCAGCTGGGCTGCGGTGTCCTTGGAGCCAATGCTGACCACCACGACTTCGCCCACGCGCTCGCCGCCTTTGCCTTTCTCGGTCAGGCGCAGGGCCGCCTCGACCGCGTACTCGTCGAAAGGATTGACCTGCCAAGTGGTGCTGGCCAGGTCAACGGAGCCGTTGGCGACCTTCAACTTGAGGTCGGGATTGGGAACTCGCTTACAAGGTACAAGGATCTTCACAAGAGCCTCCTTCGGAACAGGTTCGTCGAAAGACGACGGCTAGCTGGTAGCGGATCGCAATGCCCCTTCCAGACAGGCCAGAATGTCGTCGTTGGTGTCCACCAGATACACGGTGGTTGGCTTGGGTTGTCGGTGGGCCCGCAATTCGTCGACCATGGCGCGGGCCGCTTCGGCGATGTCGAGGCCGCCCAGGCCGGTGCCCAGGCCGGGAATGGCAATGACATCGAATCCGCGCAGGGCCGCTGCAATGAGGGCCGCACGGGCGGCGCGGCGGGCGTTCTCCACGCCGACCTTGGTGCCGGGCTCTTCCATGGTCGGGGCATGAATGATGTACTTGGCCCATAACCTGCCAGCGGTCGTGACCACCGCGGCTCCGACCGCTATGGGTGCCAGCGACATGGCCTCTCGCTGAATGGAAGGTCCACCCTTGCGGGACAGGGCTCCGGCCACGCCACCCCCCATTATCCCCAATGAATTCGCAGGGTTGACTATGGCGTCGACAGCCATCTCAGTGATGTCGGCCTTGGCGATATGTATCTGCATAGGGTGGCGCCCTGCTACTTCGCGACGGCCCAAGGTAGCATCAACTTCGCCAATTCTTCAAGGGGGCTGTTAGGGTTCCCAGACTCACGATAAAGCAACGGGGCCCGCGATCGGGCCCCGTCGGGAAGTCGCCACTCTTATGGGTGAGAGAAGCCGTTCAGGCGGCTACCGGGTCTTGGCCTAGCCGGTGCCGGTGCCCGTGCCGGTGTCGCTGCCGCTGCCCGTGCCGGTGCCGCTGCCCGTGCCAGTGCCTCGGCCGGTGCGTGTTCCGGTTCCTCGACCGGTGACCGTGCTACTGCCGGTACCGGTTCCGCGGCCGGTGAAGGTGCTGCTGCCGGTGCCAGTTCCGCGACCGGTAAACGTGCTGCTGCCGGTACCGGTTCCGCGGCCGGTGAACGTGCTGCTGCCAGTGCCGGTACCGCGGCCGGTGAACGTGCCGCTGCCGGTGCCAGTTCCGCGGCCGGTGAACGTGCTGCTACCCGTGCCGGTTCCGCGACCGGTGAAGGTCCCGCTGCCGGTGCCGGTACCGCGGCCGGTGAACGTGCTGCTGCCAGTGCCGGTACCGCGGCCGGTGAACGTGCCACTGCCGGTGCCGGTTCCGCGACCGGTGAAGGTGCTGCTGCCAGTGCCGGTTCCGCGGCCGGTGAAGGTGCCGCTGCCGGTGCCGGTTCCGCGACCGGTGAAGGTGCCACTGCCTGTGCCGGTTCCACGGCCTGTGAACGTGCTAGTGCCGGCGTCAGCGGTTTCATTGGTGGACGTATCAGTTCCGGAATTCCCGGCCGCACCAGTGTTTCCGCCCATATCTGGGTTTCCCGCGACACCGGTGTTTGTCTCCGTGTTCCCCGCAAGGCCTGCGTTTCCTGCCGCTCCGGCTGGGCCGCCGGTTGAGCCTCCGGTCTGTCCGCCGGTGGACCCGCTGTCGCCGGGTCCCCCCAAGCCGTTTTCTGATGAGCATCCTCCAATTGCGAACCCAGCCAGCAATGTGCAGATGGAGCAAATCGACAACCAGTATCTGGGCTTCATTGGTAACCTCCCCGGATTGAATCGTTTGTTGACGGCGGCGCGCCTTCACCGTGTGCAAATGGCTCTATGTGTACTGGCGTGTAAGAGCGCCAGTGGGGCCGAAGGTCATCAAAAAAAAGCGTCAAGCACGGACGCGCAGCGCGCCGGGCAAAAGCTCGAAGCTGGCCGGAAGATGGCCCGGGGTTTCGCCGTCGACTTCTAGTGGGATTTTCGCCGCGGCGTCGGCAGGCGCGACCTTCAGACGGCGCAACCGCGTGCCTTGGACTTCCTTCATGGTCAGATGATGGCCGCTGTAGATGCGGTGAATGTTGGCCATCACCCCGACGCGGCCCAAGTTGCCCACGGTGACAAGATCGAACAGGCCATCGTCGATCAAAGCCTCGGGACAGATCTTCATGCCGCCGCCGAAGAAGCGCCCGTTGCCAAGCGCGGCCAGAAGGACGCTCATGCGCCGTTCAGGCTGGTCATCCATGGACAGCACGACATCGACGTTGTCGTAGCTGACCAGCGAGCGGACCGTGGCCGAGAGAAAGGCGACGCGGCCGCCCAGTCGCTTCGAGGATGCGTTCGCCTGCCGCGCGACATCGCTGGAAAAACCGAACGAGACAATGTTGACGAAGTGGCGCTGGGCTTGCGATCCGTCGTCGGCGACGAAGGACACGCGACCGGCGTCGATGAGACGGGCCGGGGTCTCGCGGACGCGGCGGGCCGCCTGGCCGAGGTCATCGTCGAGTTCCAGGCTGCGGCGAAAGTCGCCGCCGGTGCCGCGCGGGATGATGCCCAGCTCGGACTTGCCGCCAGCGTCGAGAATGCCGTCGGCGACCTCGGAGATGGTCCCGTCGCCGCCCATGGCCACGATCAACACGCGTCCGGCTGTCGCCTCCTCGTGGGCGATGCGCCGGCCGTCACCCTTGGCCTCGGTGAAGCGCACATCCGCAGGACCCAGCCCGTCGGTGAGCGGGCCGAGCAGAGCGGCCCAGCGCCGTTGGCTGAGCCCGCCCCCGGAACGGGGGTTGACGATCACGACAGGTTGTTGCACGCAGCGGTCAGGTTAGCACGAAGCGGACGCGGGACGCGCTGGGGCTGGCGAACCGGCAAAATCGAGTACACTACGCGGCCCATGGCTCATCAATACATCTTCACGATGCAGGATCTGCGGCGGGTTCATCCGCCCAACAAGGAAGTCCTCAAGGGCATCTACCTCTCGTTTTTTCCGGGCGCCAAGATCGGCGTCATCGGCGGCAACGGCGCGGGCAAGTCCACGCTCCTGCGCATCATGGCCGGCGAGGACAAGGACTTCTTCGGCGAGGCCCGGCCTGCCGACGGCATCACCATCGGGTATTTGCCCCAGGAGCCACGGCTCGATCCCAAGAAGACCGTGCTGGGCAATGTGGAAGAAGCCGTGGCGCCGGTGAAGAAGCTGCTGTTGCGCTTCGACGAGGTCAACGCGAAGCTCGGCACCGACATCACGCCCGACGAGATGGAGAAGCTGCTGGAAGAGCAGGCCAAGCTGCAGGACGCCATTGATGCGGCCAAGGGTTGGGACATCGATCGCACGCTGGAGATCGCCATGGATGCCCTGCGCCTGCCTCCGCCAGATGCCGACGTGACCAAGCTGTCAGGCGGCGAGCGCCGGCGCGTGGCCTTGTGCAAGGTGCTGTTGCAGCGGCCGGATCTGTTGTTGCTCGACGAGCCCACCAACCACCTGGACGCCGAGAGCGTGGCCTGGCTGGAGCAGCACCTGCAGGAATATCCCGGAACCATCGTGGCCATCACCCACGACCGCTACTTCCTCGACAATGTGGCCGGCTGGATTCTGGAACTGGATCGCGG
>Ga0265316_10006855_pt1 | contig 10814 bp, 9 predicted proteins | sample 4522metaG_FD_202092 | JGI IMG/M metagenome (GOLD analysis project Ga0265316, IMG submission 202092) | Rhizosphere microbial communities from Carex aquatilis grown in University of Washington, Seatle, WA, United States - 4-5-22 metaG | ecosystem: Host-associated > Plants > Roots > Rhizosphere >...
GATGCGCCTCAGGCACGAGGCGATGATGCAGTGACGGAAGCCATGTCGGAGGGAATCCTTCGAGAAGACGCGCCAGTGGTTGATCGGCTGCTCGATCGCTACTTCCTTCACCCCGACGCTGCTCGCCGAGGGCACAGCGTCGACGTGCTTGTCGATGGGGACGAGACCTACTCGGCGATGCTCGAAGCGATCAGAGCGGCGAAGACGGAAATTCTCCTCGAAACCTATATCTGGACGGATGACGCCACCGGGAGAAAATTCGTGGAGGCGCTCGAGGCGCGATCTCGGGCTGGGCTGCGGGTCCACGCGATCATCGATGGATTTGGTTCTTTCGGGCTCTCCGAGACGACTCGACAGCACATGCGCGACGCAGACATCACGCTCGCCGTGTTCCACTCGGTCCGGCCGTGGCGACGGCGCTGGGCCTGGCCGGTGCGTGACCACCGCAAGCTCCTCGTCGTCGACGGAGCCGTGGCCTTTACCGGCGGGCTGAACATCGGGGACGACTATGCCCCTGCCGCCTGGGGCGGCCGAGGCTGGCACGACGTGCACTGCCGAATCACGGGCCCCGCTGTAGCGAATCTTCGATGGCAGTTCTTTGCTTCTTGGGGCCACGCGACTGGGGGGCGTGGCGAGCCGCCTCCCCTGGCAGCGGTTCCACGACCTTCGCAGAGTAGTGACTTGGCGCGCGTGCAGGTGCTTGGCATCGGCGGGTTGCGGGACCGTCGGCGCATTCGCCGGCACTACCAATTCGCGGTCAGACAGGCTCAGCACACGGTGCGAATCATGGCTGGCTACTTCATCCCAGACCGTAGCTGGCGACGGCTCTTGCGAAACGCCGTCAAACGAGGCGTCGACGTTCGGGTCATGTTCCCGCACCGCAACGACATCCTCGCGATGCAGTGGGCGGCGCACGCCACGTACGCGGCCCTGCTGCGGGCCGGTGTTGCGGTCTACGAATGGCTGCCTTCGATGCTCCATGCGAAGGTCCTGTCTGTTGACGGCGTGGTCTGCGCCATCGGTTCGTACAACCTTGACCGACGAAGCCTGCTTCTGAACTGGGAGCTGAGCGTGCTGGTGGGCGACGAGGTGACCGCCCGCACGCTCGACCGAAACTTCGACGCCGATCTCGATCGCTGCATCGCAATCGACCGCGCAAAATGGGCCCACCGGGGAATTCTCCAGCGTTTGGTTGAGAGATTCTTCTACGCCTTTCGGCGATGGCTGTGAGCGCCTCTCCCTTGCTCAGCTCAACGATCAGCGGCTGCCCAGTGCAGCCGGGTCCTGGCTATAGAACTGCTGAAGTTGGAGATACAGTTCCGGGTGTTTGGACTGAAGCGCGCGCGGCTTCTCGAAGAACGTCTCGGTCGCGACGGCGAAGAACTCGGCCGGATTGGTCGCGCCGTAGCGATCGATCAGCGTGCGGTGGTGGTGGGCCGTGTCGCGCACCAGTTGATCGAAGTCGTGGCCGAGCACACGCGCCCACGCGACGTACATCGAGCGCCGGGGAAGAACCGGCGCGCCGTCGCCCATGCCGCTCTCCTGGTCCAGTTGATGCGCAAACTCGTGCAGCACGACGTTGTGTCCGTCGTGGATGTCGGCGGCACCTGAAAGCACACTGTCCCAGGCCAGCACCACCACGTCACGCGCCCATGATTCTCCGAGCCGAGCCTGCGTGCCCTCGGCGACCAGCCCATCCGGCGTACTCTGACCGCCGGGCACCAGATAGGTTGTCGGATACACCAAGATTGAGACGAGGTTCGGATAGTAGTCCGTCTGTCGGTGCAGAAGCAGCACGCACGCTTGCGCGGCGATTGTCACCTGGGCCTCGTCGGTCATCTGCAGACCGCCGCATCCTTCAAAGTGCTTCTCTGCCAGAAACACCTGGATGTGCCCAGCCAGTTCCCCCCGGTCTTCGGCAGACAAGCATGCCACGTAGGGAACGTTCTTCTCGATGAACGCGCGCCACGCGGCCGGAAACGGGCGCCGGCGAATCGCATCGCGGCGCCGACGCTTCAACCAGGCGAACATGGCGGTTGACGCTTGGTCACGCGAAAAGATGTGACACGACAGATTATCGACGAGGCCGGGGGAAACGTCGATCGGAAGAAGGACAAATGATGTCGCAACATGGCTGCTTCCGAAGCTGCTATTGCGATCCAGTCAGCAGGCCGAGGATAGGGACGACCGTCACGGCCAGAAACGCGCCAAAGAGTCCAGGGATCATCCAGGTCGCGGCGATCAGGATGACGAAGCCGTAGCGTGCGATGGAGTTGTAAGTGTTGCGTGCGTTGCCCGGCAGGAACCACTGGAGGACGCGCGAGCCATCGAGCGGTGGGATCGGGATCAGGTTGAAGAACGCCAGAACGAGGTTCCCGTAGCAGAAGAACAGCAGCAGCGGGCCAATGCTCGTGAACTGGCCCGGCACCAAGACGGCCGCAGGAAACGCCCGCGACACCAGGCCGGCGACGAGCGCCAGTGCCACGTTCATCGCCGGGCCTGCGATTCCCGTCAGCAGCATCCCAGTGCGCTCATTCCGGAAATTTCGCGGGTCGATCGGCACCGGCTTGGCCCAGCCGAAGAAATATGACCCTCCCGACAACACGAGCATCACAATCGGCAGGACGACTGTACCGATCGGGTCGACGTGGGCGAGCGGGTTCAAGGTGAGGCGGCCGGCGCGCTTGGCGGTCGGGTCGCCCAGTCGGTATGCGACGTAGCCGTGGGAGATCTCATGCAACACGATCGCCGGAAAGATGATCGCGAACTCAATCAGATGTTGAAATATGGATTGCATGCTCTTTGCTGGTCCCTCTACTGTGCCACTAGACCTGATCGACGTTGTGCGTCCGACTTTGGTGTGCTTGCTGTTTTTGGGCTAACGCCATTAGTCACTTGGTCTGGCGTTTGATGCTTGTCGCAGGTGACGTCGGTCGCGGCAAACAACCCCCCACCAACGAGCCGTGAATCGCATTGCAAAGTTGTGGTTGTCAGCTAGCCTCTCTGCCGCTGTGAATGTGTTCCCCCCCCCCGCCCCCCCACACACACACAGAAGTGTCCACGTGGACTGGCTGAGATCACAGGGAGCGCCGCTGAGAGGACTCCAGGATTTGGCTCGAATGCGCAAGTCTTGCGCCATCACTCTTGCGGCAAAACCTCGTCGCGATGACGGCGGTGCTTTCCGGATCGTCGGCATAGGCGCTTCTCACTACATCGGCGCTGCCAAGACTCTGGAGGCGACACCGCGAAGGACGCGGGCGGCCCGGGAGCTGGGAGAATGAAGAAACGCGATAGCCCGACGGAATTGCGCAAGAAAGCTGAAGACCGGCTGAAGGAGAAGTCGGACGGGTCGGAAATCAGAAGCCAAGATACCGTGGAGAAAATGCAGCATCTGGTCCACGAGCTGCAGGTTCACCAGATCGAGCTGGAGCTACAAAACGAGGAGCTGGAGGATGCGCGGGCTGAACTGGAGGTAGCCCTGTCACGCTACTCCGACCTTTACGACTTTGCGCCCATGGGCTACCCATCGCCAAAGCACGCGAGCACAGGTTCGAGGTCATCCTGTGCGACATCGGGCTTCCCGGGATGGACGGCTTCGCTGTCGCACGCGCCCTCCGGGCAGACCAGGCGCTCAAGGATGTCTATCTCGTAGCTCTGAGCGGCTACGCCTTGCCCGAAGACATAGAGCGGGCGCTGGCGGCCGGATTCGATCAGCACCTCGCGAAGCCGCCCGACCTGCATGAGCTTGAACAGATTCTCGCGGCCGGAGGCAATTGACATGACGAAAATCACCGCTGGTTTGGTGTTTCCCGAGAATCTGTTGCCGGCTGACGACATTCTCTGACCAGGAGTTTCAGGACGGGCGGTCGCTGCGCCGAATTGGGCTTTGTCCACATGCTGATTGCAGTCGGAGAAACCGGGATGGCGACAGGACTGAAAGAGTTCAACAACGTACGTTGAGGCCTCTGAATGACTCGGATGCCGGGAGAACCGCGTTCATGCCTTGGGGTTCGACAAAGAAATCGTCCAGCAGGCGTTCCTCACCGCTCATTTACTGGGCGGTTCGCCAGAATTGACGTGTCTCAAGAGTGCCCTGATACGGTCCCAGCCGCCGAAACAGGCGTTTGCACTTTCAGCGGCAGGGCGGTTCTTCCAAGCGGCAGAATCCCGGCCATGTCGCCGATGATGTTGACCAGATCGGTGTTGGCGGGAATCACGATCTTGGTGTTCGCGGAAAGTGCGGTCTCTACCATGATGAGTTTTCTCAACAATTGAGCGTTTCCGATGAAGTATCTATCGGCGGCGTTGTTCACAAGTTGTATGGCCTGCGCTTCGCCTTCGGCCTCGAGGATCTTCGCCTGCTTGATGCCTTCGGCTTTCTTGATCTCTGCCCTGCGGGCGCCGTCTGCCATGGTTTCCGTGGCGGTCGCAAAATCGACTGCGGCAACCTTCTCGTTTTCCGCCTTTACAACTCGGTTCATCGTCTCCTGCACGTCCTTGGGCGGATCGATCTCCTTCAGCTCCGTCCTGACGATTTCAATGCCCCAGTGCATGGTCTCCTCGCGCATGGTCCTTTGCAGCTCGCTGTTGATCTTTCCCCGTTCGCTGTTTGCAGATTTGAGGGTCAGCGTACCGATGATGTTGCGCAGGGTCGTCCTAGCCAAGTTGACGATCTGGTACTGGTAGTTGAAGACGTTGTACTGTGATGCCTTCACGCTCTCTTCATCGCTCTTGACCTTCAGGTACACTTGCGCGTCCACCCGCGCATTCAACTTGTCGCTGGTGATGATCTCCTGGGGCTCTGCATTCACCATGACCTCGGTGACGTTGACTATGAACATTCGGTCAATAAATGGGATAATCCAATTGAACCCGGGCATCGCCAGACGCCGGTACTTTCCCAGGCGTTCAACCAGGCCCCTGCTGGTGGGCCGTACGACCTTGACTCCGACAAAAAAGAAGAGCAGCACGGCCAGACCCGCCCCAGCGTAGATGATGTTCAGATTCATGATGTGTTCCTTGTCCCGGTTGAAGATGGTGCATTCCACCACCAAATGCGCGCCAAACGTGCAAGTCCCATGCTTGCCGAAGGGAGCGACGGCGCGCGAGAATTCATTGCGGAGAGCTGAGGCAGTCGTTATGGATTCGTGGTTCTCACGCCTCTATGGTCGCGCCCAGACATTGGCGGATGCCGGAACAGGTGTCGTCATCGCCTCGGAATTCCGCAAGGTGTGCCTGCCGCGAAATCCGACGACCACCACCGCGAGGAGAAGTGCGACCGCGACCACGGCAATCGCCGCGATAACCGCTCGCCTGCCACGACCGACCTTGACATTGCTCACCATCTTGTCCATCGCCGGGTCTTTGTCCATGATGAATCAAGCTAATGCATCGACTGTGCCGATGCCGGGGACCGACGGTCGGAGGTTCAAGCGCTTGCACATGCTGCGTTTCAATCAGCATGATGGACAGTTACATTCAGTTTGAATGAGGTGCGGCGTTCGCAGGGTCCAAGGATGGACTCGTCGGACGGCGGATTGCGCTCGCGACAGCAGTGCTGCCCTGGCCAGCCCGGCCAGCGACAACGAGCTTCACCTGAGACTCTCTGGCACCGATCCTGCATCGGACCCATTCGAGTACAAAATGGCCGAGCCGAAAGGCGGGGAGGGAACCACTCATGTTGCGAAGCTTGAAGGAACTCGAAGGGTACGCCGTGAATGCCACTGACGGCGACATTGGACACGTTGCGAACTTTCTTCTGGACGATGATCGCTGGACAGTTCGCTATCTGGTCGTCAAGACAGGTGGCTTCTTCAGTGGCCGCCGGGTGCTCATCACACCCATCTCATTCCGTCAAGTGGATTGGACGACCCGGAGCTTCCACTTGGCGCTGACGAGGGACAAGGTCAAGAACAGTCCGAGCGTGGACGTAGACAAGCCCGTCTCGCGACAGCAGGAGCTGGACTTGTTCGGCTACTACGAGTATCCGTACTACTGGGGATACCCGGGATTGTGGGGCATGGGCGCCTACCCGAACTTCCTGGCGGTCGGCAGGCGGAACGAGGTGCCTGCCAAGCCCGAGCCCGTCGAATCGGGCGACGTGCATTTGCGTAGCGCCAAGGAGCTTAGTGGATACCACATTGAGGGAACGGACGCAGCGATCGGTCACCTCGACGACTTCATCATCGACGATGAGACCTGGGCGGTACGCTATCTCGTGATCGACACCAGAAACTGGTGGCTCGACAAGAAGGTACTCGTGGCGCCGCATTGGGCCAATCGCATCAGTTGGGTAGAAAAGAAGGTCTTCGTCGATCTCTCTCGACAAACGATCAAGAACAGCCCCGAGTGGAACGCGACCGCACCCATAAACCGCGAGTACGAAGCACGTCTGTATGACTATTACGGACGCCCAGTCTACTGGGAGAGCGGCGACCGACCGGCGGAAACGGCGCGACCGCACCAGCGCCCAGGGAGCCACGCGCGGTAGCGCGCAGTTCTTGCACGTACGGACGCCTTTGCTCGCCAAGGACGGCTTCTGGTCAGCGACGAGGCCGCGCGACCGGAGAGCTTGATAACACTTGTGATGCCGAGACACCCACGCCCCGGGAGCGCGACGGCGTGGCACTCTGCCTCGGCCAACAAATGTTCGAAAGGCAAACCACGACGGGATGCAGGCCATAGCGAGACATTCTGCCTCGTGTGACATCTTGCCACGTTCCGGCTGGCCGACCGAATCCTAGACGCGGAGTCCTCGCGCGGAACATCGAAGTTTTCGAGCTCCGGCGGCAGGCATCCCGCCAGAACTCTCCAATAGCGAGTCGAATCCCTCTAAAGCAGGAGTCACCCACAATGAAAAGTGCACCGAGAAGCTATAGTGAAAGGACAAGTGCGACCGATAGCAACTCCGGCCCGGCTATCCGCCCGCCGCGCGTGAACAGGAAGGTGGCAAAACTGCCTCGCCGCGCAGCTGTGGGAAGATGGTGTGCGATGCTTTTGATTGCAGCAGGAGCCCAGACTCTGGCTTTGTCACCTTTGCAAGCGGCGACTCCAAAGAAGGAAATCACCGACAGCGGCATCACAGGCGCTGTTGAAGGGGGACTGGCATTCGAAAAGGGCGTGTTCCCGGATGATGTGGATGTGAGCACCAGCCAGGGGATCGTGACGCTTTCCGGTTCGGTGAACAACCTGCTCGCCAAGGAGCGGGCGGTGAAGATGGCCGAAACCATCCGGGGCGTGCGCGGCGTGATTGACCGGACCACGGTGACGCCAGTGTCCCGCTCCGACGCAGACATCCGCAAGGATATCCAGGCGGCGCTGCGGCTGGATCCGGCAACTGAATTCTATCGGGTGGCGGTCTCAGTCCAGAATGCCGTGGCAACGCTAACCGGGAGCGTGGGTTCCTACACGGAAAAGCAGCTCGCCGCTCGGATGGCGAAGGGCGTAAAGGGAACAAAAGAGGTCAGCAATGAGGTTGCGATCAACTACCTGTCGAAACGCACTGATTCGCAAATTGCAGCCGATGTCAAGACTCGCATTCAATGGGACATCTGGGTCAATGGCGACATGACCAATGTCGATGTGAGAGACGGAAAAGTAACGCTCACCGGGATTGTTGGAAGCGCCATCGCAAAGTCGCGGGCGTCGGATGACGCCTGGGTGAACGGAGTGCTGTCGGTTGACGCCAGCGGGATGAAGGTTGAGCCTTGGGCGCATAATGACGCGCGTCGAAGGTTGAAGTACGCGACCAGGTCGGATAGCGACATCAAGCAGGCGGTTCAGGCTTCCCTTCGCCTCGACCCGCGCGTTGCAGCCTTTTCTCTCGACGTAAACGTTGGAGAAGGAGTGGTCGTTCTCAGCGGTAACGTGGGAAATCTGAAGGCGAAGACTTCCGCTGAGCAGGACGTGGGAAACATAGTGGGCGTTACGGGGCTTGATAGTCTTGTGAAGGTCAGGCCGAGCGGCCAGTCCACCGATGCAGAGATGAAGGAACAGCTGAAGGCGGTCGTGTTGTGGGACCCGCTGCTAGATAGCTCCACTATAAGCGTGGCTGTCGTCAATCGTGTCGCCTACCTTTCTGGGACGGTAGGCTCGCTTGTTCAGAAGGCCGAAGCGCAGGACGTTGCCTTGCGGACAAAGGGAGTGGTATTGGTCTGGAACGCGCTGAAGGTTGAGCCGGCGTCTTGGGTCACCTACTACGATTGGCCCAACTACTACTACTACTCGCCTTATGGCGGCCAGACGTCTTCCTACGCTTCTGGGATGTTTGGGCCACAGCTCTACCTAAGCGATGAACGGATCAAGAAGAATATCGAGAATGCGTTCTTCTGGAGTCCCTTCGTGCACAGCGATGAAATCAAGGTCTCGGTCGACGGAGGAATGGCCACGTTGACTGGCACCGTCGGAACCTGGATGGGGTGGGGTGAAGCTGACAAGGACGCGCGCAAGAGTGGTGCGACTGGAGTGGTAAATCGCGTAAAGGTCAAGGCGGGCGCGTGGTGGTGGTAGCAGAACCGAGAAGAAGGAGAGCGACATGGCAATGTTTCATCAGTGGTGGTTGTGATGCTCCGATCGGCGGGCTGAAGGTGGTCGCCAAGAGCGGATGGTTTGCGGCGCGTCCGTCGGGGACCGAGAGCATCTACAAGATCTACGCGGAGAGCTTCAGCGGGGCGGATCATCTGCGCCGTATCCTGGAGGAAGCCCAGACCATCGTGCGCGATTCGCTGGCCACGTCCACCTCTCCGCAACAGTCAGCGATTTCATCCGAGGGAAGGCTGGGGAACAATCCATGAGCAAAGATGAGCGGGTCGGCTACCCAATAGGTCCTCATCAGGCGGCGGAAGTCACGGGATTCGATTCTCTGGCAGAGCTGGCCCTGAATATGCGTTGGTCGTGGAATCACGCCACCGACGAGGTGTGGCGTCGGCTTGAGCCCGAACTGTGGGAAGCCACGCACAATCCCTGGGTAGTCCTGCAGACGGCGTCGCGCGACCAGATCGAGCGCGCGATGGCCGACCGTGCGTTTCGCAGGAACGTTGATGGTTTGCTGCAGACCAGGCGGAAGGCCGTTGAGACGCCCGCGTGGTTTCAACAGAAGCATGCCCAGAGTTCTCTGAACTGCGTCGCCTACTTCAGTATGGAATTCATGCTGAGCGAGGCTTTGCCTATCTATTCGGGCGGGCTGGGCAATGTGGCCGGCGATCAGCTCAAGGCCACCAGCGATCTGGGCGTGCCAGTAGTCGGCGTGGGACTGTTGTACCAGCAAGGGTACTTTCGCCAGGTGATCGACCGAGACGGAGCCCAAGAGGCTCTTTTTCCGTACAACGATCCCGGACAGCTTCCCATCACGCCCTTGCGTCACGCGAATGGCGAGTGGTTGCGATTGGAAATCGCATTGCCTGGGTATTCAGTCTGGCTGCGGGCCTGGCAGGTCCAGGTGGGCAGAGTGAAGCTCTACCTGCTGGACAGCAATGATGCGGCAAACTTTCCCGCTCATCGGGGGATCACCAGCGAGCTGTATGGCGGTGGGCCGGAGCTGCGCCTCAAGCAGGAGATGCTCCTCGGGATCGGCGGATGGCGATTGCTTGCCGCGCTTGGCATCAAGCCAGAGGTCTGTCACCTGAATGAAGGGCATGCGGCCTTCGCCGTGCTGGAGCGCGCCCGCAGCTTCATGCAAGAGGCCGCGCAGCCCTTCGAAGTCGCGCTGGCCGTCACCAGAGCGGGCAACGTCTTCACCACCCACACGGCCGTGACTGCCGGCTTTGACCGCTTCACTCCAGCACTCATCGAGCAATACCTGGGCGGCTATGCCGCGCAGAAGCTCGGCCTGTCACTTGGCGATCTACTGGCCTTGGGCCGCCAGAATCCGAACGACTCGTCAGAAAGTTTCAACATGGCCTATCTGGCAATCCGGGGCAGCGGGGCGGTCAACGGCGTGAGCCGCTTGCACGGACAGGTCAGCCGTCACCTGTTTGAGCCCCTCTTCCCGCAATGGCCAGCGGGCGAAGTACCCGTGGGGCACGTGACCAATGGAGTCCACATGCCGAGTTGGGACTCGGCGGCGGCAGACGATCTCTGGACGGAAGCATGCGGAAAGGACCGCTGGTTGGGAGCGACGGAGCCGTTGGAGCGAGATATTCGGCAGATCTCAGACGCCAGGCTATGGCAATTTCGTGCCGCCGAGGGCAAGTCCCTGGTGCTATACGCGCGCGAACGATTGTGTCGGCAACTGGCGGCTTCCGGCGCGTCGGCCAGGGCGGTTGACGAGGCAAAGCACCTCTTTGATCCGAACGCTTTGACCCTGGGCTTCGCCCGGCGCTTTGCGACCTACAAGAGACCGAACCTACTGCTGCACGATCCGGGGCGACTGCTGCGTATTCTCGGGAACCCGGAGCGCCCGGTGCAGCTCATCATCGCGGGCAAGGCCCATCCCGCGGACCAGGCGGGGCGGGCATTGATTCGGGAGTGGATCCATTTCATCCGGCGGCCCGAGGCCCGCCCGCATGTGATCTTCCTCAGTGACTACGACATGCTTTTGACTGAGCACTTGGTCCAGGGAGTGGATGTCTGGCTCAATACCCCACGGCGACCGTGGGAGGCGAGCGGCACGAGCGGAATGAAGGTACTCGTCAACGGAGGCATCAATCTTTCGGAACTGGATGGCTGGTGGGCCGAGGCGTACACACCGGATGTGGGGTGGGCGTTGGGGGACGGCCAGGAACATGGCGACGATCCAGCATGGGACGCTGTCGAGGCCGAGGCGCTCTACAATCTGCTCGAACGGGAAGTGATCCCGGAGTTCTATGCGCGGGACG
>Ga0265316_10006861_pt1 | contig 10813 bp, 7 predicted proteins | sample 4522metaG_FD_202092 | JGI IMG/M metagenome (GOLD analysis project Ga0265316, IMG submission 202092) | Rhizosphere microbial communities from Carex aquatilis grown in University of Washington, Seatle, WA, United States - 4-5-22 metaG | ecosystem: Host-associated > Plants > Roots > Rhizosphere >...
CGGCGATAATGGAAAGCAAGTCGGCGGAAAAATTTTCGGTGATGGTGAGCATCGCTAGCGGTTGGCGGACTTTGATGCCGGCTTTTTGGCGCAGTTCCAGCGCCGATGTGACAACTGCTCGCGCCTGCTTCATTTTTTCGATGAGCCTAATGTCAAAGGCCACCTTTGACATGTCCGGCCAGTTTTCCAAGTGCACACTTTCGCTATTACCCTTGCCACGCAAACTCTGGAAAATTTCCTCAGCGAGAAACGGCATGAAAGGTGCAATGATTTTCGAAAATTCTCGCAAAACAAAAGCTGTGTAGTGCGTCGCCACAGTTTTTTCCTCGGCGTTTTCCGACTTGAATCTGTCGCGCGAACGGCGCAGATACCAGACGGACAAGTCGTCCACAAAACTTTCTATCGGGCGCGAAGCGCGGTCGAGCTGATAGTCGTCGAGCGATTTGGTCACCGTCTGACAGAGCTCGGCAAGTCGCGACAAAATCCACCGGTCCAAAACGGACGGCTCGGGCGCAGAATTTTCCTGTCCGGTTTCGTTTTTATCATTTTGCGTTTTATACATTTCATAAAAAGACAAAACATTTTTGGTTTTCTGCACGACTTTTTTGCAAACTTCGTCCACACCTTTTTCCGAAAAATTCAAATCTTCGGCTTTGACCGCCGGTGAAGAAATCATGTAGTAGCGCAAAGAGTCCGCGCCGTATTTGTCGATAATATATGAAATGTCCGGATAATTATTCAAACTTTTGCTCATCTTGCGACCATCCTCCGCCAAAATCATGCCGTTGACCACAACATTTTCGTAGGGACTTTTGTCAAAAAGCCCTGTGCCGAGAACAAGCATAGTGTAAAACCAACCACGAGTCTGGTCCTGACCCTCGGCGATAAAGTCGGCAGGAAAAAGCGCGCCGGACTTTTTCTCGAACAGCTCTTTGTTTTCAAACGGATAGTGATACTGGGCAAAAGACATCGAGCCACTCTCGAGCCAGCAGTCGAAAACTTCGGCAACGCGTTTCAAAACTTCGCCTTTTTTGTTTTTCAAAACCACATTGTCGATGTATGGCCTGTGCAAATCGATTTCAAAATTCTCGCCATGCGGAAGCGCGACAAAATCGCAGACGCGAAGCTCGGCGTTGCGAAACGGATTGTCGTAATAATGCTTCATTATTTCTTTGGTAGACAGACCATCCGCGCTCAAACTCATCAAATTTAACGGTGCGCCATGAGTGACGAGCAAAATATTTTTACCATCATATTTTTGGTCGAGCTCGTACAAAAATTTCATTACTCGCAAACGCACATCATCGAGCGACTCTGCGCCGGCGTTTTTTTGCATCGGATCGAGTTCTGTCCACGGTTTATCGTTCCAGTCGCCACAGTCAATCTCGCCAAGGCGGTCGTCAAAAATAATTTTTTCTTTTGCCACGCCGATTTTGTCAGCTATAATTTCCGCCGTTTCTTTTGTGCGCAAAAATGGTGAGCAAACTATTGTGTCGATTTTTTCGCCGTCTTTTTGTTTGGCGATTTCTTCCGCCGTCGCCAAAGCTTGCTCGCGACCTTTTTCGGTCAGCGGATCTTTGTTTTCTTTTTTACAACTTATGATTCTGCCTTTCGCATTTGACTCCGACTCGCCGTGTCGCACCAAAAAATATTTGTTGCGTCTGCCAATACCGTCCTTCAAATCAGCGATGGAGCCGATGACCGTCCTCTCGCCCGCTTCGTTTTGCCAGACCGGCAGAGCCGCACCCCAGTATCGTGTGCGCGAAATAGCCCAATCGCGCGCGCCCTCGAGCCATTTACCGAAACGACCCGCGCCGATTTCCGACGGATTCCAATTTATTTTTTCATTGATTTTGACCAGCTGGTCTTTCAACGCGGTCACCTTCAAAAACCAAGATGTCGTCGCGTAGTTTAGTAGCGGTGTGTCACAACGCCAGCAGTGCGGATACGAGTGAATGAATTTTTCTTTTTCGAAAAGTGTGCCGTGCCCGGCAAGATATTTTATGATTTCAATGTCGGCTTTTTGATGACCTTTGCCACCATCCCCCGCCTCGTCTTTGGGTTTTACAAATTGTCCGGCAAAATCCGTCACTTCTTTTTTAAATGTACCATCAAAGGCGACATGTTGAATGAACGGCAATTTTTCAGCATGACCTAGGTTGAGGTCGTCCTCGCCAAACGCCGGCGCAATGTGCACAATGCCCGTGCCGTCGGTCGTCGTGACGAAGTCGCCATGATAAACTTTGAAACCGTTTTCTCGATTTTTCAATTTATCGTTGTTGTAATAGTCAAAAAGTGGAGTGTAAGAAAGCCCGAGCAATCCGGAGCCTTTCAGTTTGTGCACCAATTCAACTTTGTGATTTTTCAAAACTTTTTCAACCAGCTCGCTTGATAAAATCAAAAGTTCTGGTACTCCGTCAATTCGCACAGCGCTGTATTCCATATCTTTTCCGACAGCCAAAGCGACATTGCCCGGCAGTGTCCATGGTGTTGTTGTCCATGCCAAAATGTAGGCACTGTCACCTGTCACAAATTCTTTTTTCTCTCCAAATTTTTGCCCCGGCAACAATTTGAATTTCAAATACACCGAAATATCCGTGATGTCTTTGTAGCCCTGGCTAACCTCGGAGTTGGAAAGCGTCGTGCCACAATGCGGACAAATTTGCATCGCCTTGAAAGCAGTGTAGACGAGACCTTTATCATACAGATTTTTGAACGCCCACCAGACCGACTCGGTGTATTTGCTGTCCATGGTTTTGTAATCGTTCTCCATGTCCACCCACCTGCCTGTGCGCGGAATTATTTTTTTCCAGTCGCCCGCGTAGCGCATGACCATGCCACGAGCTTTGTTGTTGAAATTTTCCACGCCGAAATCCTCGATGTCTTTTTTGGATTTCAGCCCCAGCTCTTTTTCCACCAAGTTTTCAATCGGCAAGCCATGGCAGTCCCAACCCCATTTGCGCGCGACTTTTTTGCCTCGCATAGTCTGGTATCGCGGAATGATGTCTTTGACCGTGCCGGGCAAAATGTGCCCATAATGTGGCAGTCCTGTGGCAAAAGGCGGACCGTCGAAAAAGACGAAGTTGCCGTTTTCCGCCGGTTTTTCCAGCGACTTTTCAAAAATTTTATTGTCCTGCCAAAATTTGAGGATTTTCTCCTCCTTTTCGGCGACCTCGCTTTTTTTTATTTCTTCATTTGACATACATGTTGTATTTGATATAATGACCTTAATCACGAATGGAAAAGATAACCCTTTAAGGCTCGTCCTTACGGGGCCTTTTCTTTTTTATACGAAAGTTTTTGCTTCAAATCATTCATATAATTTCTAAAAGGTTTGAATGTATCGAATTTCAGAAGAGCGGAAAATTTGAAACGATTTGGAATTAAAACAGTTTTAAGTTTTTTTTGCCCAATTAAATATATTGCCAAACAATAAAAATCTCCGTCGCCAGTTACTATAACCGCTTTATCATAATTTTTATATTCTATCATTGACTGCAACACAAGCTCTGCGTCACAATTACCTTTTGTATGACCATCTTTATATTCAACTGTTGGTTTGAATATACAAATAAACCCGGCACTTTGCAAGAAAGTATATAATTTTGTATTTTCTTTAACATAACCTATAAAAATAAAAGCTTTGGTCACATTATACTTATCTTGTAAATACACCCGAAAACGCTTGAAATCGAGTTGCCAACCAAGATCTCGTATAGCCAGATTAACATTTTGACTGTCTATAAAAGCATAGTTGTTTTCTTTTTCCATTGCTACATAGTAGCATTTTCCCGGATTTTTTCAAAAAGTTGCTTTCGTTTTCAAATACATATAGTATGCAACACGGAAAGGGAGTCTGAATGTTCGTCGACAAAAAAAGAGCAAAAGAAATATTTGATCGGCTGGTCGTGGCATACTCCACCATGGAGTATCCGTTCAACTTGCCGGAAGCAATCCCACCGCAAACTCGCCAAAATCTGCCACCAACACTCATGTGGGGCAGTCGCGAACACGCGCTGTTTTTGTTCGTTTCGTGCTACTGGATGCGTGGCGGAATCAGGAGTGACGAGGCAATTCGACGCCTGACGCGCATATACCTATCGTGTCCGGAAATTTTTCTACCGGAATTTATTTCAGACATGCATGACACCGAACTTCCGGCGCTTGCAGCATTTTTGAGATTGTTTCGACTCGGCTTCAATGCCGACGAAATCGCGGGTGCGTGGAAGAAAAATTTTCTAAAAATTTTCAGAAAATGGAACAGCGACCCGAGAAAAATTTTCGATGGAATTTCAACCTACGAAGAAGCTTGCGATCGAATTCAAAAAAAAAAAAACAAAAACGGCTTCCACGGTTTCCAAGAAAAAATGGTCAGTATGATTACCTATTTTTTCATGGATGCCGAAATTATTGACCGCTGGCACTTCCCTATTCCGGTCGACTTTCATGTTCTGCGAACGGTGTTTGCTCATGAAATTGTCGTGGCCGATCCAAGCGAAGCAAACGGAAACGGTTTTTACACCAAAGCCGTCCTAGCTGCGGTGCGCGAACTATTTCACAGTTATTGTGTTGAAAACAATGTCGATCCACTTATTCTTTGCAATGCGGTCTGGCTACATTCCGGCCTAATGTGCAATCAACATCCCGGAAATCAAACCAACGAAGGTGAGCATGAAGGAAGAAAAACCACACTTACGCCAGTGCCGAAATGGAGCCAAGCACAAAGCAGGACATACGACCGTGTTTGCGCGGTCTGTGTCATAAGAAAAACTTGCGTTTGGTGCGTTCCGTCGGCAGAATATTATGTCGCCGGAAAACTAGTCCTCCGGGAACGACGCGAGAGTCCTCCCCAAAGTTCATTGTTTGATATTCTCTTGTAGCGTCGTGGAAATCCACGACGCTTTTATTTGAAAATTTTTGCAAAGAAAAAGCTCCTCGTCACGGCGCGCGCGAGAAGCTTACATTTTTTTGACCGAGCCGTTCATCTGCTTGAGCAGACGACATTTCAGCGCGTTGGGGAGCAAAAGAACAAGCTCGAAACAAATAGGATTTCCGTCCATTTCCGTTTCGATAATACGAGAACGACTGCATTTGGCGTTTGGCGGAAGCCAGCGAGACGCTTCGTCCGAAAGACCGAGATCAGCGAGAGAAGTTCTGGTGACATCCGCGCATTTTCGCAACTTGATACGATTAATCGAAACAATTTGTCTGTCTCGAAATTTATCGCGCGTGTACTGATGAGTTCCATACACTCGACGAAATTCTCCGAGAAAACGAGAATCTATCGCATAAGCCACGGTGGTATTCTTGGCTAAAAAACTGGAAACTTTTTCCGAGGTTTTACCTCTTCGTTTCAAAAGTCTAGATCGAGTTTGACCACCTCGTCTCGGTTGACGATTGTTATAGCTAAAAATCCATGTGAATCCAGAATCAAAAGGAAAACCCAACTCGTCGATTTGTGCATCGAGTTGATCCTCAAACAATTTCATCTGGTCCATATTACTTGACCCTTTTACCTCAACGCATGCGCTAATTGAGGTGTCATATAAATCATAATGACTCAAAGTCTTCCGATCCATCCACTCATCAAACGAAAGTGGCTTAGCTTTGAGTAAGTGCCGAGCCAACTTGTCATACCAATACGCCAGATACATCTGGCGTTCTTCGTCTTTGTAAATCGGAACTGACGGACACGCCATAGTGTATCTCCTTTCAAAAAACTACATTCTGTTAATCTATTTTTCATTATCTACCATGTGGCACATTAAATCAAGAAATTACATCTCATCCGGAACTGAAATACCAAGCAGGTCAAGACCGGCGGTCATTATATTGGCGAAACTTTGGGTCAAGGCAAGTTTGTACGGCGAGGTTGGGTCGGCGATGTCGATGATTTTGTGATGCGCGTAAAAAGAATTAAATTCCGAGGCGAGCTCGATGAGGTATGTGACGATGTAGTGTGGTGCATACTCCAAACCGGCGCAGGATACGACACTTTCAAATTTTTCAAACATTTTTTCCAAATTTGTGGTCTGCCAATTTTCCGGCATTTTGACGCTCGGCAAAATTGCGCTAGATTTTTTCAAAATCGAGTTAGCGCGCACTGTCGCATATTGCAAATACGGTCCGGAGTCGCCTTGCAGGTTTGTTGACTCGGTAATGTCAAAAGAAACATCCTGCATTCTAGCCACTTTCAAAACTCCAAACTTGACTGCGCCCAGCGCCAAAATTTCGCTGATATTTTCAATATCGGCAACTTGCGTTTCTTTTTCCGCCATTATTTTTTTGATTTGGTTTTTGGCGGCGTCAATAACATCGTCGATAAAAACAACATTGCCTTTGCGTGATGACATTTTGCCTTGACCTTTGATACTCATGTAGCCATAAGGAATATGCGTGAAATCGGCACGCTTTCCGATACCAAGTTCTTCGCAGACCGCAAACATTTGCTGCATAGCCAGCGACTGCTCCGGACCGATGACCCAAAAAAGTTTGTTGGCTTTGTATTTTTCCAGTTTCAATTTAGTTAAAGCTATGTCCTGTGTGATGTAGAGCGATGTGCCATCGGACTTTTGCACCACCGTGTCGGTAAGGTTGAATTTTTGGAGGTCGGTAATAACCGCGCCGTCGTCCAATTTTTTGAAAATATTTTTTTTCAAACCTTCCGCCACAAACTGTTTGCCGGCTTTGTAATGCTCGTGCTCATGCCAGACAAAATCCCAGCGGTTGCCAAGGCGTTTCAAAGTCATCTCCTGCCCCGCGTATGAATACGACAAAACTTTTTTCCACAACTCCCAAACGATTTTATTCTCATTTTCCCAATCTACCACCAACGCACGGACTTTTTTTTCAACTTCGGCATCGGACTCAAAATCAGCCGAACCTTTGACATACAAATCATCAACAAATCTGTCCGGTCGCATATTGAGTTCCTCTGGAGTTAACCACTCGTCCTGATGTTCTTTCCAATATTCCAAATCGGTTTTTTGCTCGTTGTTCTTTTTGCAGAATTTCAAATAGCCCCACATCAGTTTGGCAATAGCAATGCCACGATCGTTGTCTATGCAATCGCAAATCACCGTGTAGCCGTTCCACTCAGCAATACGCGTCAGAGCCATGCCGGTCAAGTTGTTACGCAAATGTCCGATGTGCATAGCTTTGTTCGGATTCGGCGAAGTGTGCTCAATAACCCAAGTCTGGCCATTTGAAGGAATATGCCCAAATTTTTCACCTTTTTCAATTATCTCTTTAACTTTTTCGGCAAAAACCTTCGGCGTCAAAAAAAAGTTTATGAACCCCGGACCGGCCACACTGATTTTCTCCACCTCGTCAATTTTTTTCTCGTTCAATTCGGCGACAAATTTTTCCGCCAATTCTTTCGGATTTTTCTTTTCCGCCCTTGCCAAAACCATCGCAACATTGGTCGAATAATCCCCATGCGCAAAATCCGCTGGTGTTTCCACCGCGAAATCCACTGCGCCGTCACTATGATTCAATTCCAGCGTCTCTCCCACCCACTTTTTGATTTTGTCCGATAACATACAACAACTATACCATTGACTTTGGATTTTATAAAGTATAATATCGCCACAGAAAAGGATAAAACATGCACAGAGAAAACATGATTGTTGCCATGGACAAAAACCGTGGCATTGGAAAAGACGGAAAAATGCCGGGCTGGAAACTATCAGCTGACATGGTACATTTTGTTTCTCTTACCACCGAATGCGGTTTGGTGGCAATGGGAAGAAAAACATGGGATTCCCTTTCGGCAAGATTCAAACCTTTGCCGGGCAGAATGAATGTGGTTTTTTCCCAAGACAAGGACTTCAAAATCCCGTCGCGAGATTGCCTCGTTCTGAATTCCGTAGAACATTTTCTGAAAATTTTCAAAGGCAGACAATATTATGTCATTGGCGGAGAGCAAATTTACAATCTTTTCTCGCCGTATGTCAGTCGTTTGATTGTCACTCATGTCGACACAGTCGTGGAAGGTGCCGATGCGTTCTTTCCGGAAATCGGCGATGGGTGGAAGTTCCGTATCATAGCGGAACACGCGGTTGACGAACACAACCAACATCCTTTCGTGATCAAAGCGTACACCCGCAAGCCGCGCCTCTAAGCGCGGTTTATTTTTATAAATAATAAAAGCTCCCCCGTGTTGGAGGAGCTACTGAAACTAGAACAAAGTACTTGAATTGAAAAATATGTCTTGCTCATACGGCTCGCCGGCTCGAAGTTTGAACTCGGCGATGGCAAGTTCGGTGCCGAGATAGATCGCGTGTGTTGTTGTGAGTGATGCCAGATGACCTATTCTATCCCGCAATTCGTAGGCGGTTTTACCCACAAATTTTTCCAAAACCTTGCCACTTTCCGGATGTAGCAACAACACGACAATATTGCCACCTTTGCCACCTTTGATTTGAATCTGATAATTACCTCTCGCATCAGAGCAAGTCATGATGTTGGCCGAGTACTTTCCGAGCATTTCCTCGACCTGCTTGAAGTAATTATTGTAAATCTGAGCACTGCCGGAAATAATAATCAGAAGACCAGTTGGTAGACCGATCGCCTTGGCAATTTCAGCCTGAATGGCCGCACAGCCGTAAGCATTTTCCGGCCAACCCTGAGTCATGTCGTGACTTCTGAAAAAAACGGTCAAGTTCAGTTTTTCATCCTGAACCAGTGCTTGGATCAACACCAGACACGGCGACGACTTGTGCTTGCGCATAAGCTCGTCCGCTGGGTGCCATGTCATGGCCACGCAAGCTTTGGAACACTTGTCGAGTTTCAAAACATCGATGATGTCCTGAATCTGGTCGATCTCGCAACCGCCGCCTGCATAGTTAACATTCCAATCGAGCCACGGACACTGCTTGAATTCAAAATCCTTGTAGTCGTCCGTCTCAACCAATTCCCTTATTTTTTGAGGAGCTGGGTAGGAATACGCCCGCAATTTATTGCCGTAGGTGTAAGCTTTGCCCACCGGCAAAACTGGAGACAAGATTTCGGCTTTGTAGGCTTCAATCTTTTCTCTCGTCAGCGGAACCAGAAATGGATTCAGTGACAAGTCAATATTTTGCGGATCATGGACGACCACCGTCATATTGTTGATTTCCTTCACCAAACGATCGGTGTTAGCGTTCATCAAATTGGACCGGCCGTAGCGCCAAACATTCCCCATCATTTTGATCCATGCATCCGGGATTCTACCACCGTGAACGACAATCGGACCGCCCTCGTATGGAAAAGCTCCGTCTGATTTTTCGTAGCCGAAAACCATCGGCTCGGCAAACGGTTCTTTTTTTGAAAGAGACCGAATCAACTCATTAGCTCTAGCAATTTTTTCGTCAAATGATGCCGTCGGCATCAACTGATTGAGATCAATCAATTCAACATTTTTTCTCATCATCTCAATCGCTTCCATGGGAATATTTTTGTCGATGTAGACGGAACTCCCGAAGCCGTCGATTTTTCTTTCCGGGTTTATACCCCGAGCAAAGAAAGCGCGGATGGCGTTGGCGCTGGTCAGTTCGACTACAACACTCTCTTTTTTCTTCGACGAATACTCTTCGCCGAGTAAAATGATGTAGCGAACATACGGATTTGCAAGTGTGTTTCTGATCATCGGCTCGATACCGGCCGGAGTGTAAAAATTGGCAGCAATAGCCAAATTTTCTTGCTCCAGTTTCGGCAAAATCGAGTCACGAACGGTCCACAGAAAAGCCACTCCGACATTCGCTTCTGTCACCCGCAACTGCGACGAGTGCGGAAAAGCAATGCGGTCACGGGCAGCAACCGGCCACCCGATCTCACCACTAGACCCAACCAGACTTCTTATCTTTTCAATCATACTGCAATCCTCCGTGGTTAAAGATACCTTTATTGTGAAAAAAAGCAAACAAAAAGCGCATTTGTCAGATGCGCTGAATCTATATTTCGTATCTAATATAATCGTAAATTTCTCCCCAAGAACCGACACTGATGATTTGCCTAGAAGTAATTTTTGTGCCCATTGAACTAGAGAAAAACAACAGATGTCTAACTTTGCCGATAAGGAAAACTAGTTTCTCCAAATTATCACAAACGCACATTTCAAAAACTACACCGTCGTCAAATTTATCAAGTGTGGTCACCACTTCGTGACCTTCTTTGGTAAGTTGACTGGTGTAAAACGGTGCATGTTCAGCAGACAAAATCGATTCATTAATACCGATTCTCATAAGAGCCCCCGCATCAGCCTAGCACAAACTTGAAAAAATAGTAAGTTTTTAGATAAAAAAATCGGAGTGATGTATATCACCCCGAAACTCACGGTTCCAAACGAATTAGCATTTGGTCCGGATTGAACCGATATTCCGAACGATCGCCAACAAGAAACGTCAGCTCGAATATTTCTCGCATACGGTTTTTTGACAAATCGAGTTTTCTGGTTTTAATTTTTGCCTCGTCAAGCAAACTTTTGGACACTAAATATTCGTCCATTGTCAAAAGTAAGTTGCGTAAATAATCTTTCCAAACAACCACTTCGACGATTCCGTTTGGAATTATCACACTGGTGACACAGTGCGGGCACGGAAAGTTTGTTATATACATTGTGCTACCGTCAGCCACAGGACCATAACGAGAGCACTGGTTGACTGCATTTTCCTCTGCGTGGATTACACGACAAAAATTTTTTCTTTGTTCTTTAAGGTCTGAATATAATCCCAGCCCCTTCTCGGAGTCTTGGTGCGCCAAACTCTGATAAAAACATACACCATTTTCCAAACATGTTCTGATATTTTGTGGAGCACCATTATATCCAGAAGCA
>Ga0265316_10006863_pt1 | contig 10811 bp, 9 predicted proteins | sample 4522metaG_FD_202092 | JGI IMG/M metagenome (GOLD analysis project Ga0265316, IMG submission 202092) | Rhizosphere microbial communities from Carex aquatilis grown in University of Washington, Seatle, WA, United States - 4-5-22 metaG | ecosystem: Host-associated > Plants > Roots > Rhizosphere >...
AGCTTTCGGAGAGGCGAGCGAATACGGAAATGGTATCATTTCTTAAAAATCTTCGATTCTTAAGATAGCCCGATTTTTATTGATAAAGAAGTTATCGGGAGTCTTGACGCTCGTGGTAAGGTCAAATTCTATTTATGGCAGTTAATCATTTGGTTCACATATTATTTTTAAAAGAGAAACAGCAGATGATTTACCAGACAATCCCTCTCTTTTTTAAAAAATCCTGCGCTTCTTTAAGGCCAAGTCTGGCTGCTGTTACCCAATCCGAAGCGGCCTGATTGTTATCGCCGTGCGCACTATAGGCAATTCCCCTGCTAAAATAGGCAAGCGCAAATTTCGGGTTTAGCTCAATGGCTTTGTTATAATCCGCAATGGCCTGATTGAAGTTGCCCAGTTGAGAATAGGCATCTGCCCTGTTCACATAGGCATGCTCATCTTTCGGGTTGAACTCGATGACCTTGCTGAAATCCGCAATGGCCTGATTATGGTTGCCCAGTTTAGCATAGGCATCTCCACGGCTGAAATGGGCTTCTGCCTGATTCGGGTTTGACTCAATGACTTTGTTGAAATCCGCAATCGCCTGATTATATTTGTCAATATAATAATAAGCGCGTCCACGGTTTACATAGATTTCTGTGTCTTGCCGGTTAAGTTCAATGGATTTATTGTAATCTTCGATTGCCTGATTGTAATTGCCAAGATAATAATAGACATGTCCACGATTAACATAGGCCTCCGCAACTTTCGGGTCGAGTTCTATTGCTTTATTAAATGCAAATAGCGCTTTATCCGGGCTATTATCAATACTGGCCAGACGGCCGATTTCAAGCCACTCGGCAGCATTGAAACCATCCATGGTTTTATTATGAGCACAGCCAACTATCGTCAGTAATGCCGCTAAAAGGAATAACAGCGATTTACAGCTGATTTTCATATTTGTTACCTTTTTCCCAATCTGTCATTAACCGTCGGCATTGACAACCGGACTTCGTTTTCGTTATAGATTTATCACAACTGCTTTTTGATTTAAAGGTGTTTATTGATTTGCCCGCTTACGAATCCAGGCACGAGCCGGGATAAGTTATCTTGACAAAATTTTTACTTAACAAACACTGACCGGTTAAATCCGTTCCCGCACATTTTAATCTTTACTCATAAAGCTATTTTTTATATACAAAAAAAATGATATCAAATGTAGCTCATATTTCATTGTTATTCCTTATCGTTTTTTTTATTGTTTCAGCAATTATTACCTGGGTGGCCGGGATTACTTTAACCAAAACAACCGATTCTTTAGACACCCGTTTTAATATCGGGGACGCCCTGGGCGGTTTAATCCTGCTTGGCATTGGCGGGAGTCTGCCCGAAATCGCTATAACTTACAGCGCGGCCCGTGACGGTCACATTCCCGTAATTATCGGCAACTTATTGGGCGGAATTGCCATCCAAACTTTAGTTATCGTAATCTTTGATTTCGCACTCAATAAAAAGAAGCCTCTTTCGTATTTGGCAGGTACGCCTCTTTTATCATTAGAAACAATTTTTGCTATAGTGCTTACAATTATTGCTTTATTGGCCACCCTTATTCCGGCTAAAAACACTTTTTTTAAAGTAAATCCTCTTTCCATAGTCCTTGTTGCCGGTTGGGTTATAGGATTGTTCATCATAAATAATTTCAGAAAAAAATCTCAACGTCATAAAACCGCGCCTGATGCTTCTCCCGGCCGCAAACATCACGAACGCCGGGCAGTGGAAAACCATCCATTTTATGCTAAAAAATCAAATCTACAGGTTATTCTGATTTTTTTAGTTGCTTGTATTGCCACTTTGATTTCCGGTGTTGTTTTAGAGGAATCAGGTTCAGAGATTGCCGGGCGTTTGGGAATTAACAGTGGCATTTTTGCAGCCACTGTCCTGGCCTTAATGTCATCGTTACCTGAAATAAGCACAGGACTGGAATCGATATTTATTGGGGATAACGCGCTGGCAATCAGCGATATTATGGGCGGTAATGCCTTTATGCTCATCATATTTTTATTTGCCGATCTGGTGGCGGCCAAGCCGATTTTATCTTATGCCGGACACCTTGATATTTTATTTGCCGTTTTGGGAATAGCTATGATGGGAGTCTATGCGGTTTCGTTCATGTTAAAACCTCAACGCCGTTACCTTCGCCTGGGAATTGATTCTATTTTACAAATTGTTCTCTATGCTTTGGGTTTACTGGCCCTATATTACATTCATTGATTATTCAGTCAGGTTTTATGTGCAGCAGCGGCAGGCCCAGATGGCGGCGTCTTGTTTCGCCTTTAAGCTGAGTTTGTTCGCGGGACGTGGGTTCACCCCGGCGGCCTTTGCCCAGTTTGTCAATCGGATGAGAACTGCCCAGATGCAGGGTGTGCTTGCCGAATTTCCGTCCCAGTTCATCCGCGACATTGTAGATATCTCTTATTTTTTCCGCCTGCACTGGATTATCAAAAAGAGAGTATTGAACGAGGTCATCCTGCTCCAGATCAAGAAGAACAACCCCGGTAGCGCGGTAAATATCCTGCGGGCAGTAGCAGGAATCGAAAAGATCATGAATGATGCCTGAAACTTCAAGCGGCGAAGCGCAGGGACGCGAGAGTTTTGCCTCATTGCCGACTGTGCCGAAATCATTTTTTTTGAGAAAGGCGGCAATTTTATTCGGTGCTAACGAATAGCGTCTGGCCTTGATACACGCGGATTCCACATTACGCATAAGATGAGCAAACAGGTATCCGGCATCGGAAGTCGGCGGCGCGAATGTTTTCGTTTTGCTGATCGAGGCGTAAGAGCTTTTTTCTTCCGCAGTCACTGGATAAACCGATTCTCCGCGCAGTTCCCGCCAGATTTCCACTCCGGGCTTGGTAAATCTTTCTCTCACTTTCTTTTCCGGCAACTGTGCGAACTCCAACGCATAGCGGATGCCCATCTTGGCCAGGTAGTTGGTTGTGGCATTGCCGATGCCCCAGATTTTCTCCACGGGAAGATCGCCGAGATACCCGGCAATATCCCTTCCTTTTATTATTGTCACGCCGGATGGTTTTTGATGTTTGGAAGCGACTTTCGCCAGCACTTTGGTGATGCTCAATCCCACGGAAACAGTTATGCCCAATTCTTTTTCGATTTCTTCTTTCATCCTTAGGATAATTGCTTCATAAGATGAACGCAGGGCGCGGCGCATGCCGGTAATATCGGCAAAAGCCTCATCAATGGAATATTCTTCCACATCGGGCGTAAAGCGCCGCATGATGCCAAACATTCGCCGTGAAAACAAGCTATAGGTTTCATAATCGGAAGGAAGGATAATTAATCCCGGACATATCCTCCGCGCTTCGTGAAGAGGCACGCCGCGCTTGACACCTGATTTTTTTGCCGGATAGCTTGCGCAGGCGACAATGCCGCGCTCGCCTCCCGTAATCAGCGCTTTCCCTCTGAGTTCGGGATGGATTGCTTCTTCGCAGGAAGTGAAAAAAGCGTCGCCGTCAATGTGGGCAATAGCCCGCGGCCAGAGATGAATACTGAATAATTGATCGCTCATAAAATGCTCTGATAAACAAGAAGTTATAACAGGTAAACGACAGCGCTATTTGTGATATTTTCGAACCACCGCCGTAATCACTCCGGCAATTCGTAATTCTTCCCGCGGTGTGATCGGCGGATACTTGGGGTTGGCCGCTTCCAGTGTTACCTTTTTCCCTTTTTTACGAAAATACTTCATAGTCCAGTTGCCATCCACTTCCGCAAGAATTATATCCCCGTTTTTGGGTTCTCTGCCTCGCTCCACAATAACCAGATCTTTTTCTTTTATTCCCTCGCCGATCATGGAATCACCGGTAACGGAAAGAACAAATGATGATGCCGGATGACCTATAAGATATTCATCAAAAGAAATGGTATCCCGCAGTTCTTCCTCCGCTGGGGAGGGGAATCCTGCCGCCACATGACCCACAAGGGGAAGATTGAAAGACAAACGCGCCGGTTTAAGAAAACCTTTGGAGTCCTTTTCCAAAGCGCCTTTATCCAGCAGTTTCTTTATCCAGTACTCGGCGGCGCTTTTGGCTTTGACGCCCAAAAGAGGAAGCATTTCCGAATAAGTGGGCATCCGTCTGTGTTCCCGGAAAAACGAGGCAAACTTTTGCTCCACGGCGTTAATGTTTATTCTTTTCTTCATGGTCACTATATATAGGACGATTGTCCTATTGTCAAGATTAATTTAGTTTTCTAAAAATTCCGAAATTATTCAGCGGCTTGCCGGAAAATCTGGTATAATTAACACGGTGAAAAATAAAAGTTATATTCGTAATAATTTATAATTTCAGGATAAAAACATGTGCGGAAGATTCGTACTGATAAGCGATTTGAAGAATATCCGGGATAATTTCAATATCCGGAATATATCATGCCAGTACCAGCCGAGCTGGAATATCGCACCTAATCAATTAATCCCCTCAATAATCAATCATAACGGAGAAAATCAATTAGTCTGTTTCAGATGGGGACTGATTCCATCGTGGTCGAAAGACCCTTCGATTGCCGGTAAGCTGATTAATGCCCGCACGGAAACAGTGGATAAAAAACCAAGCTTTCGGGATGCCTTTAAAAAAAGGCGCTGCCTGATCGTTGCTGACGGATTTTATGAGTGGAAAAAAGAAGGCAAAAGAAAAGAGCCTCTGTATTATTACTTGAAGTCAGGCCGTCCTTTCGGATTTGCCGGTCTTTATGAAACATGGATATCGCCGGATAAAAAAGAAATGAATACCTGCGTAATGATTACTACCGGCGCAAATGAGCTGATCGCGCCTGTTCATGACCGCATGCCGGTAATTGTTTCCGCGGAACAGGAGCAAACATGGCTTGCCAATGAGATTGAAGACAAAGCCATGTTACTTTCAGTCCTGAAGCCATACCCTCATGATAAGATGGATTATAAAGTCGGGATGGGACCGAAGTTTACTGAAGATAAGTGATTAATTCCCGGCCGGATTAAATATCGAAGATATGTTTATAAAAACAGTTCATTTAGAAAAGTCGTGGCAGGAGAGTGGCAGATAATGATTATCATACACGAATCGGCATGATTACCGTCTCGATGCCATCCCATTGTAAACGTCGCTGAATAGCGTTAGCCGTTTCATTATGAAGTAACTTCTGAAAAAGGCTCTCCTGACGAAAAATCAGCTTTCCGGTGAATACCATGGACTTCGGGAATTCTTTTGCCAGCGATTGGCACATGTGAGTTGCTGTTTCGACCACGTCAGTTCCGGCATCCATTCTGTAGTCTGCCGGCAACCCGTAGGAACGGACAAGATCCACGTATTTTTTTAAACCGTTTTCCGCTGAAACTCTTAATTGTTCCATCTCTGCCGATCCCTTGAATGATTCCTGGTCAACTTCGGCAATGCAGACAAAAATAAAATTTTTATAGAAATGCGGAAATTTGCGATTAATGGATAGCCATGTATGCAAACCGAATCCGTTAAATGCGCTAACCAGCAGAATAGCTGTGGGTTCTTTTGGATTCAAAGGCTCGTTATTGAATTTTTTGCCCGGATGGATTTTTTGCAGAATATCTTCCAGTTTACGCGCTTCTTTCCGGACGTTAAGATAATGTTTTTTGATCAAGTAGCATAAAGCGATAAGAACAGATGTTATTGCTAATGTCATCCAGCCGCCTTCGCCAAATTTCTCATATACTGTAACACAGAGTATCGTCACGCAGAGAATGAAACCAATTACATGAATGATCATATGACTCTTCCAGCTTTCATCTTTTTTCCTATGGCGAAGAGAAAAAAGGATCATGCCGAATTGAGAGAGAGAAAAGGTCAGAAAAACATTAATGGAATACATGACAACAAGAGCGGATATTGAACCTTTTGTATATAAAAGCATAATTATGGATGCAATGCCCATTAATACAATGCCATTTTGCATGGTAAGCCGTTCGGAAAGCATAGCGAAACGATGCGGCAGCCAGAAATCGGTCGCCATGTTGGCCATTATACTGGGGCCGCCGGTGAAGCCGGATTGGGCTCCCACCATGAGCAGCGCCCCTTCTGAAAGAAGAGTGATAAAAGCCAGGACACCGCCCAGAGGCCAGTTGCTGAAGGTCCGGTCTGCAAGAACGGCATTCATGGTTCTGCCCTCCATGGGTTTAATTGAAAACAGAGCATAACAAGCAAGAAGTCCGGCGGCGGTTACAGCGAGTGAAATTGCCAAATACAACATAGTGCGCTTGCCTGTTTGAACCTTTGGTTCGCGCATGACATTCATGGCGTTGGAGACGGCCTCGATTCCCGTATAGGTTCCGCCGCCCATGGAGAACGCCCGCAAAAAAATTGCCAGGATTCCCGCAAAACCAATTATCGAGATATCTTTATTCATATTGCCGCTGTATTTTTCCATGACAGGCCCGATTTCACCAATATGGGTTCCCAGTCCATATCCGATAAGAAGAATATGAGTAATTAGAAACACGACAAATATAGGCGCGAGAAAAATGATGGATTCCTTCACTCCTCGGAGATTCATAATAACGAGAAGGATAATCAGACCCACAACGAAGAACATCTTATAGTGCAAAAAGTTGTGAGGGAGGAAACTGAAGATAGCATCCCCGCAGGAAGCAAGAGAAACACTGATGGTCATGATATAGTCTACCAGCAAGGCTGACCCGGCAATGACCCCTGCCTGATTGCTGATGGTATGAGTGGCAACCATATAACCACCGCCGCCATGAGGAAAATATTCAATAATGCGGGAATAGGCGTAAGCAATAACAAATACGGTGAGCGCGGTAGCAATGGCAATGAGGATAGCCAGATAGGTATGGGTTCCAAGCGCTTTAAAAGCTTCTTCCGGCCCATAAGATGAAGAAGATAAACCATCAGCGCCAAGGCCGATCCAGGCCAGAATCGGAATTAGTGATATTTTATGAAACAGAGATGGTTCATTGATGTTACGCGGCTCTCCCACAAGTTTATGCCACAGCCTGTGCTTTAAACTTTTTTCGTGTTCTGAAGAAAAATTATCCATGATTTATTGATCTCTTCGAATTATGTCCATCTGAAATTTTGATGAAACATGTACCACATATTAAATTAGAATTTTGATGTATATACTGTTTGAATTAAAAAAACAATATTACCGAAATGTTTCATTTAAACCGCAAAATTAATTTAGATAGCGAATCGTAATGGCCTTATTTTTACCATTTGTAACGCTGTTTTCATCTTTTATGATCAAATATTTTATTCCCGCCCTTTTATTTCTTTAATTTCAGATATTTTCTTTCGTAATGAACATAATTTCAGAGAAACAATGAATACAGGAAAGTCGTTTTTGCCGGTGATTCTGATATCAAGTCAGCATGACGGTTTTATCCTTTGAAATTAACCGTCTTCGACTTATAATCCGGTTGAGGCAGGTCAAAGCATGCTTCCATGGTGGCCGCGTATCTGGTTTGCAGCGGCTGTTCCTCCAGTTCCAAATCTTTAAGCGCTCTGCCGGATGGCGTGTCGGATAACTTAAGCAGAGGCTTTTCCGCCTTCAGACCGGCGCTAAACAGCACCTTCATGTTTTTCTGAATGTTGAAAGTGGCCCGGAAGTTGGTTCGGGATTTCTTAAGATCGTTGTCAAACTTGCTGTAGAGAAAGCCTTCGACATCCATCGGGGTAGGATTGCCGTCACGCGGCACGCGGAGTTCGAAGTATTTTCCACCGCTTTCCTCCATTGCAACCGTGACGCAATCAGGACCATCGTCAAAAATATCTATCTCCTGCGTAACCTTGGGCAACCCCCAAATCTTGTGGCCGCGCAGCATGTTTTCTTTTGAGGTGACGGGCATGGAAAACACATAGTAGCCGAAACCGGGATAAGAACTCATCAGGATTGGCAACACCGGCAGGTTAATTGGAGAATCCACCAGCACCGGAATGGTCATGGCTATTTCGTTGTAAGGAGGCACGCCCAATACCTGGCGGTAAATATAGCAGGCAAAAGCCACCACCGCGCGTCCCCTCGGGAATTTTACCGGTTTGATGGCCGGGTGAAGCATCATCTTGACAACCTTCTCATAGTTGCAAAGGAATATAGCCTGTGCACAGGTGACATTTCCGTAAAAGGTGGGGAACAGATAATCCTTCGCGATTTTGTCTGTAAGCCCGATGGGTCTTGGCGCGTGCCGGAGCCCGAAGCGCTTATAGAAATCGCTCGTGAACAAATCCTTATTATCCAGAATTTTTTCATCAAAATTTTGCGTAGTTTTCATTGCTCCTCCTCTTTTTGGAGATCAAGCCGACCGGCTATTTTTTTGTAATCTAGCATAAAACGCCGGAATAGAGAAACAAGACTTTTAAGAAAGTTCTCAATAAAAAGCTGCATTAAAATTCTAAAACAACCGGCATGGCTGCCTCCACGCGCAAACGAATGAAATCAGGGACAGTTAAAATTTATTGATCACCAATAAACATGCGACATCTGCTTTTCGAACCGTTGATTTCTTGTCAGTTGTTGTCTATATATAGTATATTCTGCCATACAGGCGTCCAAATTATAAGGGTAGGAAATGCATAACGATGCCACATAGGCGTGCCATTATCGCCCCTGTGGTTGCCACAGATGAAGAGCCGTTCATTCAGAATCACGAACGCCTGAAAGTTTGCCGAACGAATGTCCTCTGTGTCCTTCAGCAGTTCCAGGAATCTGAAATCATGTGTTGCATGATTTAAATTACTTTTTTTCTTTTAGCAGCTCATCAATTTTTTTGCTGATGTTCTGCTCTTGTTCATCCATTTTTTTACTGAGGCTGCTTAGTTGGATTTGCATCCCCAGCACGATCACCATCAGAAATACAACAACCAAGCCAGTAACGTTAATAGCACTAAGTTCCATGGTACACTCCTTAAGTTAAGTTAGAAAATTGCCGTTTTTCAATAATGACCATTTGTAATATAGCACTAAACGACAGATGGTGAAATAATAATTTCAGGAAAAACCAAACAAAATTCCGGTTATCAATATTTCAAAATACCCAAACCGCCGGAGGGGTTGTCTGGATCTGCCGGTTCTCAATCTCATGCGATAAATAAAATCAAAGATCACTGTTTGAAACGTATTAACAAATAATTTATCTGCAGTCTGATCTGCCGGCGATCGGTTGAAATGCCAGATTATCATGCCTGTTCTTTTTTTACCGGAATGCGTTTGGCGCAGGGAACGCCGCTTTGGCATAATCCACACCCCGCGTACTTGCCGATGAATCCCGGCCCATGGGCGCCCTCGATCCATGGTTTTTGCTTTTCATACAAAACCGCGAAGCACTTGAGTTTGTCATGCCCCTTTTCGCTGATCGCGCCGCCGGGGCAACGGAGGATACATTTCCCGCACTTTCCCGTGGCATAAAAAAGACAATTTGCCTGATGATTTGCATAGGGCCTTGCGGACGGTTTCAGTCTCAGGTTAGTAACAACGCTCGCGCAGCGCATGGCAAGGCCTTTGGCGGTAATGAAGCCGTCATTTAAGCTGAAGGTTCCGAGGCCTGCCGCGTAAGCCGCGTGCCGCTGCGACCAGTTGGAGGCAAAGCCGTCAGGTAATAACAGAATTTTAAAGAAAGGCGATAACTCGGGCGCCAAGGCTTTTACGCCCATTGTTTCCAGAAGCGATACCAGATACAACGATAACTCATTGATAAAATCCTGGCCCCTCCAGCGTGAGTGATTCCAGCGCAGAGATGGTCCGTCTTTCTGGCGGGCGTTAACCTTGATGGTTTCTCCGTTTATCGGAAAAACAAAAGAAATAACGCTGACGCTCTCCATGTTTGGCGCTTCCGGTTTTATATTTTCGCCAATGTGAAGTTTAAGGATTTCGCGCGGCAGGAAATGACTTTCGTGAACAACTTTTTTATATTCAACAAACAGCGGATCATCGCCATCGGCAAATCCCACCAGAGGTTTTTCGAATATCGGCGCTCCTCCGAAGGAATCCAGGCGATTCGCGGGACTGGTGAGCACATACTCCCTGATCGCCTGTTCGACAAAACAATTCGGATCGGTATCAAACAACTCTTGCGTCCGTTTATTAATGCTGAAAGTCTTCATGACCTCAATGCCTCCCGCTAAATATATCTCTTATAAGACTATACATAACATATCCTGTATATTTTATCACCGGGCGTTATATTAATTTATGAAAGATACCGGCCGCATTATTATGGATTTCCAATCACCAGTTATTTAATTGTATATGTGTTTAAATCAGATCAAATTTTAAGAATAAAGGGAAAGGAGGTATTTATTATCTTTCAGGCTAGAAAAAACCCCGGGAGGTTTTTATCTGTATTCCCGGGGTTTTTAAGATAACAGTTAAACAAGAAAACTTTTGTTTTTAGAAAGAGAGAGTAGATTTGTTGAAGACCATGCAGCCGTCACAAATTTCATAGTTTGCACGGGAATAAATGTGCGCAACTGAAGGCCATGATAAGCCCCATGATCAACCAAACTAACTAAAATCTCTTCATTATTTTTCCTCCTTATAAATATATTAAACCGTTAGGGCTGTAGCTGAACACGACTGGGTGCAGCAGACGTATATCCGGCATTAGAAAGATTGGAGGTTGCATGCACACCTGCAGCCCATGACCATGCCTCAATTGACTGCCATCCCCGCATGGTAGTTCTGGTAGTTCCGCTTGTGCTGGTGTAAACCCGATTACCAACAGCACCATATGGGGGTAATAGATTTCCCGCAGCGTCATAAGTGTTGACTACATAAGAGGATATATTTTCAAC
>Ga0265316_10006865_pt1 | contig 10808 bp, 8 predicted proteins | sample 4522metaG_FD_202092 | JGI IMG/M metagenome (GOLD analysis project Ga0265316, IMG submission 202092) | Rhizosphere microbial communities from Carex aquatilis grown in University of Washington, Seatle, WA, United States - 4-5-22 metaG | ecosystem: Host-associated > Plants > Roots > Rhizosphere >...
CAGCCAGGCGTTCCTTGAGTCGCTCCATGGCCAACTGCGCGGTGACAGCGCAGGTCAGGCGCGACTGCCAGGCCTGATTGCGCGGCTTCACCGGATCGCCCGCACGACTCCTCCGGTATCGACATAGGTTTTGCATTTCGCGAAATGCGAAACTATAATGAATCTATGTCGATGCGGCCACAGGACGTCGTCGTCGCGGTGAAGCTCGCGCTTGCCTCGCCGCAGACTCGGCCAACATACCCTGAATTGGCTGCTGCGCTTGCGATGAGCCTTTCCGAGGTCCATGGTGCCGTGAAACGCGCCACCTTGGCCGGCCTCGTTGATGTCAACCGACGGGCCAATCGCGTCGCTCTTCTCGATTTCCTGGTTCAAGGCCTGAGGAGTGCGTTCGTGCCCGAGCGCGGCCCGCTGACGCGTGGCATGCCCACAGCGCATGGAGCACCGCCGCTCGACAAGCTCGTAGGTCTGGGAGCCGAACCACCACCCGTATGGCCACATCCGGATGGCACAGTACGGGGCGAGTCGTTTGCACCGCTCTATCGTTCCGTTCCGAAGGCCGCCAAGAAAGATCCCAAGCTCTACGAAGCACTTTGCCTCATCGATGCACTTCGCGGCGGACGGCCGCGCGACCGCGCGCTCGCAGAAGAACATCTTCGTAAGCTTCTCCTTCCCACGAGCGCCTCTCCGAGCCCGTCATCCAAGAACTTTTCGCTGGAAGATCCTCGCCGCCGCCGAATCGAGGAGGAGTTGTCTCGGACCATTGGCCCTGGAACTGCGGAATTCTATCGCAGCGCTATCGAGCTTCTGGCTGCGGAACATCCTGTCCCGGCGACAAGCCATCTCGTGGCCCATCTGGCAACCGACATCGAGAGTTCGGTTAGGAAGCTCATTCTAGATGTAATGGCGGCAAGTCCTCCGGTCACCAAGGGGAAACCAAAGATCCCGCGAGAAAGGCCGCTCGATGGCAGTCATGCCGAATCCATTCAGTCCGTATTGGCGTGGCTGGAAATTCCAATTGATGGGCCCATAGGCAAGGATTGGCTGGGACTAACCGGAAAGGACAACGAGGAATCCTTTAGTGAGCGAAGGCATCGGGATGCGCTTGAGCCTCCTCGTCCAATTGACTGGACTTTCTGGGCGCGGTTTGAGGGAATTCTTGCGACGGTTCTGGAAGCCTTCGAAAAGAAATATGTGAGCGTCTTTGAAAAGCTCGATCAACTTGCCGCCAAGACTGCTCCCACTGAGAAAGATGCAGAGCAGCTGCGGGGCCGGATGCCGCAGAATCCGGTCGCTCAAGGGTACTTCTTTGGCAAGCTGAGCGAACCTGCTTGGATCAAGCCACTTGAGAAGGTCGGTTTCTTCGCCAGGCCTCCCGAGCCCATCCGGGGTCCAGGCAGCGTGGAATACCCTGGCTGGCCTGCGCTCCACTATCTTTCGCGAATGGCCGCGCTAAGGCCCGAGGACGCGGCCCGCATCGGGCTGGGTGTTCCACCAACTGAAAACATCCACGTGCGCTCGGTCCTGGTCGGGATTGCCAAGGCGTTGCCCGCGAAGCTGGCGGAGCCATTCGCGGATCGAATCGACGATTGGCTGATCGAGGGAGAGCACCCCATTGCCTACCCCCTAATCGACAATGCCATCGGACTTCTCGAAAAGTTCGCCGCCGAAGGCTACGAGAAGGCTGCCCTTTGCGTGCTTGCCGCCCTGTTGCGCCCAATTTCACCACCGGAACAGGAGGACTTCCGTCGGGATTCGGAGGCTCGCATACCCAACTGGGATCTGGGTCGTACGATGGCAAGGCTCTTGCCGACCATCCGGCGTTTGGGTGAACCGGCACTCGACGAGCTGGTCAAATTGCTGGCTCAGGCGCTCGCCATGGATCACCGGAACGGCACTGACAAATGGGAGGACTATGAAGATCGCCACTACACCCTCCGCGATCATCTCGTGTCCGTGACCAGAGACTCCGCGATCCGGACCATCGAATCGAACCCGTCGCGCCTATCTGAAGTTATTGCCTTGTGCGAACAGCAACGATGGGTCTTCTTCCGTCGTCTTGCACTTACCCTGTTGCAACGGTTCTATGCCGCTGCTCCGGATCTTGCAGTCGCGTGGACCCTCGACCGATCATGTCTCAATCTGACGGGCCCCGAGTACGCACGGCTACTGCGGACTTGCTTCAAGACACTCAGCAAAGGGCACCAAGAGACGATTCTTTCGTGGATCGACGACGGGCCCGAGTTTCCAAACCTTCCAGAAGCCTATACCGATCAATGGAGAATGCGCCTGCTCGCCGTCATTGCAGAGTCTTTGCCCGAAGACCGGCGGAAGAAGTACGAAGCACTCAGGGAGAAATACGGCGATGTGCCCGCCGCGGACGCCGAGCCCTCATCTCACCAACTCGTTGTCAGACCAACTTCTCCATTCCGAGACGAAGAGCTCGCCCAGATGACGCCCACCCAAGTGGTCGAGACCATAGCGTCGTGGAAGCCACCTTCCGAATTCGGCAGTCCGGATCCGGAGGAGCTGTCACGTACCCTTGAGAGGGTGGTCGGTCAGAAACCCGAGAGCTACGCGGCGGCTGCCGGGGATCTCAATCGTCTTCAGCCAATCTATCTCCCCGGCGCTCTCCGCGGCTTTGCGGTGGCTGTCCGAGCCGGGCGTGCTTTCGATTGGAGGCCGGTCGTCGATCTGTGCGCTTGGGTCACATCCCACCCACGAAGAATCTCCAGCCGAAAGACACCTCCTTTCGATGACAATGCCCACTGGGGAAACGCCCGGTTCGCGGTCCTTTGGCTCTTGTCGGACGCCATGAGCTCGAACACCGCCCCCATCTCCATCGAGGCTCGCGACGGAGTCTGGGCCGCCATCGCACCCGCGCTCGACGATCCGGACGGTACTCAGGAAAGCGAGGCGGAACGGGGCGATCTAATGTTCTGTTCCATGAATCGCGTGCGCGGGGTCGCTGTGCGCGCAGCGATCGACTATGCCCTCTGGCTTGCGAGGACGACCGCCGGCAAGGGGATGCCCAAGGAAGTGCGCTTGGTGTTGCAGAGGAGCTTCAGCGATCCCTCCCTTGCCGTTCTTGGAACCTTGGTGGATCGGCTGCACGCGCTCGCCAACCTGGATGATGGCTGGTGTGAATCGCATATCCGGTTGCTCTTCAAGTCCGACGAGCATGGCCGCGACATCGCGTGGGAGACCTATTTGAAATACGAAAGGCTCCTCACTCTGGATGTCTTTCGCATGTTGCGCTGGCGATACCAAGTCGCGATCGAGGAATTTCGAAGCGATGTCGTCCTCGACAAGCGCGGCCAGGAATTGGCCGAGGCCATCGGGAACCATCTTGCACGCCTCTATTGGCACGGAAAGATCACCTTTGGCGATCGGGACAAGCTGCTCGACAAGTTCCTTTCCAACGCCCCCGCCTCGGTGACTGGAGAATTTGTGGAGGACATCGGCCATTGGCTTCACACCGACGGCCAGCCGGCACCTGAAGTTGTCACTCGCCTGGCGGCCCTTTGGGTCAAACGCTTCGCCGTCGCGCGACCGGAGGAATTGGCTGTATTTAGTTGGTGGTTTTCGTCGGGGTGTTTTGAAGAGACTTGGTCCATCGACAACTTTCTCGCCACCCTTCAGACTCTCGATACCCTCGCCGCCGGATTTCCACCAAAGTTCGCGCCAAAGGTAGGCGAGCGGCTGGCGGACCTGGCCCCACGCCACCCTCTGAAGGTCGTCACGTGCCTGGAACTTCTGGTGAAAGCGAACGAAGTTGGGTGGGCCATTCTCAGCCTTCGTATTCCCGCGAGGACCATCCTCGGTGCAGCACTGACCTCCGACGACAACGAGGTGAGAGATGTCGCGGAGGCGACCATCGGCCGCCTAGCTAGGAAAGGCTACGTCGAGTTTCGGGATCTCCGCTGAGGGCAAGGCACGGTCCTCGCGGCGTCCGCGCGGCCCGACGGGGCGGGTTTTGACGGTCAGGGCGAATCTCGCCCACACTTCTCGGGATCGCCGCGCAGCTTGCGTAGACCGTGCGGCAAGGCGGGCAAGATCGCTCGCAGGTTCTCGACCGCTGCGCGCTCGGAGCCGGGCACGGACAGAATGAGCGTCTGGCCGCGCACGCCCGAGCAGGCGCGCGAGAGCATGGCCAGCTTGGTGTGGGCCAGCGAGGCGGCGCGCATGGCCTCATCGAAGCCTGGAGTGGCCCGTTCGATCACGTCGCGCACGGCCTCGGGGGTGATGTCGCGTGGGGAGAGCCCGGTGCCGCCCACTGCGACGATGAGATCGATGCAGTGGCCGTCGGCGTAGTGGCGCAGGCGCTCGGCCAGCGGGGCGCGCTCGTCGGGCAGGATTTCGGTGCGGTAGATGTGCGCGGGCAGGAACTCGCGCAGCAGAGCGGCCACCGCGGGTCCAGCGGTGTCCGGCGTGAGGCCGGCGGCGCAGCGGTCGCTCAGGGTCAGCACCACGCTCTGGAAAACTGAGCGCGGAACCGTCTCCTCGATCTCGACGGGATCGCCCACTGCCACAGCGCCGCCCGCCAGCACGCGGGCAAACAGGCCCACGCGCGGCATGATGCAATCGCCGGTCTGGCGGAAGATGGCGCAACGGTCGTGGCAGTGCTTGCCGATCTGAGTGATGCCGAGGATCGCCTCGCTGCCCAGGCGCACGCGGCTGCCGAGCCCGAGCGAGCCGAGGTTAAGCCCAGCGACAATCAAATTCTCGGCAAAGGCGCCTGCCTGCAGATCGAGACGACCGTCCTGCTTGAAGGACTCGATATCGTCATGGCCGAGAATGCTGACCTGACGATGGCCGGGCCCACTGTGCGCGTCGCCCTCAATGCCGTGATCCGCGCGCAGCCGCGCGTTGGGAAGCGCGGTCTTGGGCATGCCCCTGCGCTCGCTGATGCAGATCGCTTCAACCCTTCCGGGCACGGCTCGCTCCCTTGCGCAGGAAATGCCCAGAGCGGCCCCCGGATTTCTCCAGCAGGCGAATGGGGCCGATGACGATGTCCTTGCTCGCGGCCTTGCACATGTCGTACACGGTCAGTGCCGCGACGCTGGCCGCGGTCAGGGCCTCCATCTCGACGCCGGTGGCGGCGCGGGCGCGCGCCATGGTCTCGATGAGCACGCGATCGCCGACGATAGTCGCATGGACCTCGACAACGTCGAGGGGCAAAGGATGGCACAGGGGAATGAGGTTCGCGGTCTGCTTGGCGCCCTGGATGCCGGCCAGGCGTGCGGTTTCGAGCACGTTGCCCTTGGACAGCGCTCCCGTGCGCCGCAGCCGCGCAGCAAGGGCGCGGCCCAAAATGACGACAGCCTCGGCGCGCGCCAGGCGCGCAGTCGGGATCTTGGCGGTCACATCCACCATGCGGGCGTTGCCGGCCTTGTCGAGATGAGAGAGGAGCGGTTCTTTCATTTCACACGCTAGCCTCCTACCGAGGACATGGGCATGGGGATGCAGAAGCAGCCAGACGGGCGTTTGCACCCGAGGGCGACGTGCAGGGCGGCGGCGATGCGCTGGTCGGCGGAGGTATCAGGGTCGCGCAAGAGGCCGAGAATGCCGATGTGGTCGCCGCGGCCGAGGCAGCCGAGCAAGCGGCCATCGGCGGTGAGGCGCAGGCGGCGGCAGCCGAAACAGAAGGGCTGGCTGTTTGCCGAGATGAAGCCGACTGTGCCTTGCTTGCCGGCGCGGGTGGTCACAGTGAAACGCCGGCTCGACGAGGCGATCTCGTGGGCAATGGGTTTGAGATCGAAGGTGCGGGCCAGACGCTCGCGCAGCTCGGCGGACGGCATGAACCAGGCCTGGTAGTCCCGAGGGTGCAGGCCCGAGGGCATCAGCTCGATAAAGCGTTGCTCGCAGCCGCGTTCGAGGGCGCGGGCGACGAGAGCCTCGGCCTCGTGGTCGTTCACCCCGCGCATGACCACGGTGTTGATGCGCACAGGAGCAAGGCCGGCCGCGAGCGCGGCGTTGATGCCCGCGAGGCTGCGCGCAAGCACGCCGCCCTGAGCGGCGCGCGTGAAGGTTTTCGGGTCGAGGGAATCGAGACTGATGTTGACACGGTGGAGTCCGGCCCGGCGCAACGGCTGCGCGAGCGGCGCCAGGCGCTGGCCGTTGGTGGTCAGCGCGAGGTCGGGCACGCCGAGAGGCGCGAGTGCCGCCACCAGGTCCACGATGTCGTTGCGGCCAAGCGGCTCGCCCCCGGTGAGGCGGACCTTGGCGACGCCGGCCGTAGCCTGGGCCACGCGGACAAAGCGTGTGATGTCATCGGCGCGCAGGCGATCACGGGCGCGCGCACGCTCCTCCTTGTACGGACGGCAGTACACGCAGCGGAGCGGGCAGCGGTCGGTGACCGAGATGCGCAGCACGAGGGGAGCTGGCACGGTCATCATGGCCACACCCGCCAGGGGCGAAAATCGACCAGCAAGCCCTGATCCAGGCCGCGCGCGTCGGCGGGCGCGATGACGGCACCGTCCGCGCGAGCGCCAGCCGCGAGGTCGGCCGAGCTTTGGCTGCCCACCGGCGTGACCTCGGGCCCCGACGTGTTCCACGCCAGCGTGGCCAGCACGTAGCGCTGGTAGCCAGGCGGGTTGGCGATCGCCTCGAGCAGGCGCGCGCGCACCAGGGGGCGACAGTCCGCCTCGGGCCAACCGGCCATGCGGCGCAAGGCCGGCAACACGAATTCGTGCAGGGTGGTGGCCGCGCTCAGGGGATTGCCGGGCTGGCCGAAGACCAGGCGAGAGTCAGGCGCTGTGGCGAAGAGGAATGGCTTGCCCGGCTTCATGGCCACGCCGTGAACGTGGGGGCTCGCGCCGACCGCGGTGATGGCCGCGGGAACAAGATCGTACGCTCCCACGGACACGCCGCCGCTGAGCACGACGGCGTCTGCGCCCGCGAGCCCTTCCCGCAGCGCCGCTGTCACGGCATCGAGATCGTCGGAAACCCGGCAAGCAGACGCCACAAGAAATCCCGCCGCGCGGAAGGCCGCCGCCAGCATGGGGCCATTGGCATCGCGCTCCTGGTGCGCACCCAGCGCAGCCTCCGGGGGCACAAGTTCGCGCCCGGTGGCGATGATCGCGACGCGCGGCCGGCCAAACACGCGCAGGCTCGTGCGCCCGGTGGCGGCGGCGATGGCGATTTGCAGGCTGCCGAGCACGCCGCCCGCGGCAACGAGCTCGCGGCCAGCCCGCGCGTTCTCCCCCTGTCGCAGGATGTTTGCGCCCGCCAACTCTGCCCTGACAAAGGTAACTTTACCGGCGCCCGTCGAGCGCGTGTCTTCGAGCTGGACCACGGTGTCGGCGCCAGGCGGGACGTTGGCGCCGGTAAAAATGCACGCGCAGGTTCCCTCTGTCACCACCGGCGCCGCGAATGAGCCGGCCGCCACCTCACCGACGATCGGCAGGGTGACGGGCATTCGTCGCAAGTCAGCAGCGCGGACTGCGAATCCGTCCCTCGCCGAGCGGTCGGCAGGAGGCATATCGCGATCCGCGAGCAAGGGCTCGGCGAGCACGTGACCAAGAGCCTCGTCGGCGGGGACCTCGGTCGCGGGCAGGCACGTCGTGTGCGCTAGGATGGACGACCAAGCCTGCTGTGGTGTGAGCAAGACAGATCCTACTTCTTGCAGGTCACCTCGAAGATGGTCATCGGACTGGGGCTGCCCGGCATCTTCGCCTCAAGCTTGTGAACGAACTCCTTTTCACCTTTCTTGATGAAGCTGTGTTTGCTGCTCATCTTGCCCATGAAATTTGAAGCTTCGAGATCCCAGGTCATCGTGTCGCCCGACCAGCCCGTGCTGGTGCCGGTAGCGTGGTCGCCATTGGACTGGAATTCGTCGCGAACGAACGTCTTGGAAAGGGCGTCCCAGCCCCAGGTGCCCATGGCGGTGATGGCCATGGGGTATTCCTTGGTCTTCTGCTCGATGTAGACATAGCTTTGCCAGAAGCCGCCCAGTTCGTTCTTGACCTTGGCAGTGGCTTTGATCTTCGCGGTCTTTCCCGGTCCCAAGTTCGTCGTGCCCGTGCAGGTCCAGTTGCCCACGAACATCTTGAGGGCATCGTTCTCGGCGGCCGGCTTGCTGGGGGGCGCGGGGGGCTCCTGCGCGACAGCCGAGCCGACGCCTGCCAAGGCGGTCAACAAAAGGGTTGTCGTGGTGAAGTGCTTGGTGAATGGCATGCGAACCTCCTCAATTGCTCGATTCCGGCGCAAAACCCGCGCTGCGTATCCCCAGGAATCGCAGTGCGCCGGCTTCTGTCTGGTTCGATTCCCCGCTTGGCAAGAACGTTTCGCAATAGATGGAGATAGAAGGCCGAGAAGCTCTACCATGCGCGGCTCGCTCGCGTGCCTGACGATCCACCGCCCGGAAGTACGGCCAGCCGTGCCGGCTCAACAGTTGGGGTGCCGCACGGTCACGATTGACATCCTCCGGGCATCGAAGCCAGGTAGCAGGCTTCAGGTCGTTCGCTGAAAGGTAGGAATGCCCATGATTTGCATCTTTGGAGCTTCGGGAAATACCGGCGGCGCCGCTGCGGCCTTCCTGCTCAAGAAGGGAAAGCAAGTTCGCGTAGTCGGCCGGCAGCGAGAGAAACTGGCCCCCTTGGCCAAGGCTGGTGCGGAGAGCTGCGTCGGCGATATCGAGAATGCGGGTTTCGTTCGCGAGGCCCTTTCGGGAGCCGAAGCCGCCTACCTCCTGATTCCGCCAAACATGGCGACCAACGATTTTCGCGCGTATCAAACTCGCGTGATCGACGCTTTGGCGGGCGGCATAGAAGCGACTGGGGTACGCCACGTCGCGCTCCTGAGCAGCCTAGGCGCGCACCACACCCAAGGCACGGGACCCATTGTCGCGCTCCACGACTTCGAGGAACGGCTGAAGAAGATAGCCGGGGTCAACGCGCTCTTCCTACGTGCGGGCTTTTTCATGGAGAACGTGCTCATGGGCTTGGGCTCGGTCAAGGCGCAAGGGATCTACAGCGGCTTCATGCCGGCCGAGGCCGCGGTGCCGATGATCGCCCCCGCCGACATCGGTAGCTACGCCGGCGGCAGGCTCGAACGCCTAGACTTTTCCGGCAAGAGCGTCGTCCACCTGATTGGCCCCAAGGCCATCACGCAGACCGAACTCGTCGGCATTCTCGGACAAGCCATCGGCAAGCCGGTTCGCTACGTCCAGGTGTCGTTGGGAGATGTCGAACAGGGACTCAGGCAAGCCGGCCTCAGTCCCTCGCTGGTCTCGGCGTTCATGGAAATGTACCGGGGCGCGGGCCAAGGACTGGTCGCGCCCGAGGCTGGCGGTTCGGTGGTGTCCATGCCGACGACTTTCGAGACCTTCGCCAAGGAAGTGTTCGCGCCCGCCTATCGATCGTAGAAGCAGTTCTCGTGCGGATAACACCACGGGGTCATTACGCGCCCCAATAGAGTGCCCAAATGGGGCTCGCACCCGTCGACGACTGAGGCTACACTTCTCGCGTGATCGTCGGGATTCCCAAGGAAATCAAGGAGCACGAGTATCGCGCGGGAATGCTTCCCGTCGGGGTCGAGGAGCTGTCGCGGGCCGGCCATCGGGTTCTGGTTCAGAAGGGCGCCGGGCTGGGCAGTGGCATCCGCGACGTCGACTATGAGCGCAGTGGCGGCACATTGGTTGGCCAAGCCGAGGAGATCTTTGCGGCCGCCGATCTCGTGGTGAAGGTGAAGGAGCCACAAGTTTCCGAGATCGCTCTGCTGCGTGAAGGACAGCTCGTCTTTACCTATTTCCACTTCGCGGCCGACGAGGCGCTCACGCGAGGGGTGCTGGCATCCGGCGCGACTGCGATCGCCTACGAGACGTTGCAAGACAGGCGCGGCAACCTCTGTCTGCTGACGCCGATGAGCGAGGTCGCGGGGCGGATGAGCATCCAGCAAGGGGCGAAGTTTCTCGAACGACCGCAAGAAGGGCGGGGCATCTTGCTGGGAGGCGTCCCGGGGGTCGAGCCCGCGCACATTACCGTGCTTGGGGGCGGCGTGGTCGGTACGCAGGCCGCGAGAATAGCGGCTGGCTTCGGCGCGTCGGTGTGCGTGCTTGATACCAATCTCGAACGCCTACGCTATCTGGACGACATCATGCCCCACAACGTGACGACACTGTTCAGTGATCGCCACACCATTCTCGATCAACTCGCCAAAGCCGACTTGGTGATTGGCGCGGTGCTGATCCGCGGGGCGCGGACACCTCGCTTGGTGAAGAAGGAAGACCTCAAGAGCATGAAGCCCGGCGCTGTGGTCGTCGATGTGGCCGTGGATCAGGGTGGCTGTTTTGAGACCACACGGCCGACCAGCCACGCCGATCCGACCTACGTGATCGATGACGTGGTCCACTATGCCGTCACCAACATGCCTGGCGCTGTCGGGCGCACAAGCACCTATGCCCTGTGCAACGCCACCCTGCCCTACGCCCTGCAAATAGCGAATCAGGGTCTCGCGGGGGCCGCGGCCCGGAACCCCGACATCGTGAGCGCTGTCAACGTGCACCGCAGGCAAGTGACAAATCTTGCCGTTGCCGAGACGTTCGGAATCCCCTACGTGCCTTTTTCGGGCCAGCGGGCTCTCTATTGAAAATTCGGTACTCCCGGATAGCCAACGGAGTGTACTGGCAGACCGAAGTCGCTGCCACATCGGCACCATAGCCGATCATCTGCGGCGGCGAGCCGCCGGGCGAGTGCCGACGTCAGCTGGCGCTGGGTCCCTGCGGCTGTGATGACCATGTTCGTGTTGGTGTTTTCGGGGTGTGATGGTCGCCAAGAGCTTGGGAATCTCCTCCTGGACTATTTCCCACA
>Ga0265316_10006866_pt1 | contig 10808 bp, 9 predicted proteins | sample 4522metaG_FD_202092 | JGI IMG/M metagenome (GOLD analysis project Ga0265316, IMG submission 202092) | Rhizosphere microbial communities from Carex aquatilis grown in University of Washington, Seatle, WA, United States - 4-5-22 metaG | ecosystem: Host-associated > Plants > Roots > Rhizosphere >...
CGGGGGCTGCGGCTGGTGGTTTTCTGTTCGATGGAGATGGCCGGGCTGAGGCCGTCGATGGAATCGACGTCGGGCCGCTCCATCTGGTCCAGGAACTGGCGCGCATAGGTGGACAGCGTCTCCACGTAGCGCCGCTGCCCCTCGGCATAAATGGTGTCAAAAGCCAGCGACGATTTGCCGGAGCCGCTGAGCCCGGTAATCACGGTGAGGCTGTTGCGGGGAATCTCCACATCGATGTTCTTCAAATTGTGCTGGCGCGCGCCATGCACGGTGATCCGGTCCAGCATATTGAGGTATCAGGCGGAAAGGCGATCTCTTTATTGTGGCGCGGGTTGTCGCGATCTGCAAATTGCGCTATAACCTAAAGCAGGAATGCGCAAATGCCCGAAGTGCGGCGCCCGCATGCGGCGGGTGCATCGCACTCTAATGGAACGGTTCGCCTACCTTGCCATTTACGAGTGCAAGACGTGCCACATCGAATACCCCCTGCCGCACGCGTATCAACTGCACTTCGGCAAGTCCGCCCGCTGTCCCAAGTGCGGCACCTACCGCATTACGCGCCTGAAAGTGCGCGACAAGATCGACCCCATGTACAGCGGTCTGCTCAACATTCTCGAACTCCTGGCCCACGGCAGGCTGTACCACTGCCGCTACTGCCGGATCCAGTTCTGGGACCGGCGGCGGCTGGTTTCGGAAGTGTTCGCGGAAGAAGCCGAGCAGGAGACGGAAGCCACGGCCTCCCCCGGCAACAAGCCGGATGTTTGACCGGCCGGTGGCCGGATGCTCGATGGCTGCGGTGCGCCTGCTGGCGGAGCCGGGTGACGCCGGCAAGCGTCTGGACCAGGTGGTGCACGAACGGCTGCCCGGGTTCAGCCGGTCGCGCATTCAGCAGTGGATCCGCGACGGCCGCATCCTGGTCAATGGCGGGCGCGAACGTCCTTCCCGGCTGCTACGGGCCGGGGAGCCGATCGACGTCACCCCGGCGGAGCCGCCGCCGCTCCATGCCAGCCCCGAGCGAATTCCGCTCACCGTGCTCTACGAAGACGGCGATCTGGTGGCCATCGACAAGCCTGCGGGAATGGTGGTCCACGCCGGGGCGGGCATCCACTCGGGGACGCTGGTGAACGCCCTGCTCGACCGCTTCGCCGCCTTGTCCGGAGTGGGCGGCGAGCTGCGCCCGGGCATTGTGCATCGCCTGGACCGTTACACCAGCGGCGTGCTGCTGGTGGCCAAGCACGACGCGGCCCACCAGAACCTGGCGGAGCAGTTCTCCAGCCGGAAAGTGGAGAAAACCTACCTGGCGCTGGTGCACGGCCGGGTGAAGCAGGAGACCGGCCGCATCGACCGCCCGATTGCCCGCGACCCGGTGCACCGCACGCGCATGACCGCGCGGCGGGGCGAGGGCCGCGCGGCGTGGTCGGAATACCGCGTGCTGCAACGTTTCGAGCGATTCACGCTGCTAGAAGTGCGCATTGGGACCGGGCGGACGCACCAGATCCGAGTCCACCTTTCGGCCTTGGGCCACCCGGTGGCGGGCGACACCTTGTACGGCGCCCCGGCCAAGGTGGAGGGCAAGCCGCCCTTGGGCCGATATTTCCTGCACGCCCACCGCATCCGTTTCCACCTTCCCTCGACCGGCGCGGAGATGACGGTGGCATCGCCCCTGCCGCCGGAACTGGAGAAGTGGCTGGAGGGGGTCGAGAAGTGAGCGAGGAGGTGCCAACAGGACGTTTCCCGCCCACGGGGGTCGGCCAGCCCGTCGGTGGGCGTCATTCATACGCATCTTTGCGGTGAGCGATGCGCGCTATATCCACGCTTCTTCGTTCGTCATCGATCGAGCAGACCACGCGGTAGTTGCCTACGCGAATCCGCCACCGGTCTTTATACCCATGCAGCTTCTTGCAGCCGACAGGGCGCGGATTTCCGCCCAGTTCGCGAATTCTGGGAAGCACCCGGCCTATTGCCTCGGACGGCAAATCTCTCAGTTCCTTCTTGGCGGATGCCGCGAACGTAACGAGGTATTCCGTCACTCTAGTTTGCCGAGGGCGCGCAATTCCGCTTCCACCTCGGCCAACGTGAAGCGCGGCTCATGCGCTCGATCTTCCGAGACTGCCCCATCTTCGATGTCCTCTGCCAGCATCGACAGCGCAGTGGCAATCACTTCATTCGAGTCATGAAATGCGCCCGACTGAATTGCCAGGTCGATCATGCGCTGCTGCTCGGGGTGCAAGTCAATTACCATGCGGCAGTGTCCTTCCCGAAGGAGTCTCCCAATCCCCCTACCCTACTATCGCTACGAGTCTGTGTCAAGAATCCAGCGCGGCAAACCGCCCAGCCCGCGACCGCTCAGACGGCCTTGTGGCAGGTTCGGCCAAACCTGAGGCAGAGACTGGATCGCGCATAGCCAAAGTTGGTGAGCTTTGGGCGTCGGGGGCGCCGGGGTCCTTCCCGCCGTCCCACGCTATAATCGAGCCATGAGATCCCGGGTTCTTCTGGCGGCCGCGGGAGCGGTGGTGTTAGCCATTCTGGCCGCCGGACAGCAAGTCCCGCCGCCCCAGCCGGCTGCCCCAACACCGGCTGCCCCAGCACCACAGGGCGAGGAGCCCACCCGTTTTTCCGTGAACGTCACGGGCGTCAGCATGGCCTACTCGGTCACGGACAGGAAGGGCCGCTTTGTCACCGGCCTGGGCAAGGAAGATTTCGAAATCCTGGAGAACGGGAAGCCGCAGACCATTCAGCAATTCGCGGCGGAATCGTCGCTGCCGCTGCGCGTGGCGGTCCTGATCGACACCAGCAACAGCATTCGCGAGCGCTTCCGCTTCGAGCAGGAAGCTGCCAGCCAGTTCCTGAACGAGATGCTGCGTTCGGATATCGACAAGGCGATGGTGGTGAGCTTCGATAGCGCTCCCGGATTGGCCGCCGGTCTGACCGAGGACGTCGACAAGCTCGGGAACGCGATCCGCATGCTGCGGCCGGGGGGCGGAACGTCGCTCTACGACGCCATTCGCTTTGCCTCCGAGAAACTTGGCGCGGAGCAGCCCAGCTCCAGGTACCGCCGGATCATGGTGATCGTGAGCGATGGCGACGACAATCAGAGCCACGGCACGCGCGACCAGGCGCTCGAAGCGGCGCAGATGGCCGACACCTTCATCTTCGCCATCTCCACCAACAACCTGGCCGGTGGCGACACCGAAGGCGACAAAGTCTTGAAGTATTTCACCGGGCAGACGGGCGGAAAATCCTTCTTCCCCTTCAAGGTGGAAGACCTGTCGCAATCCTTCGACGTCATCGCCGAGGAAGTGCGGCACCAGTACTCCATTCTCTACGTGCCGGAGCCGCTAGTGCTCGACGGCGCATTTCACCGCGTGGAGATTCGCGTGAAAGGCCACAAGGAACTGGCCGTGCGCGCCCGCAACGGCTACTTCGCCCGCAAGATGTGAAATAGCTGATAGCTGACCGCTGCTAGCTGACCGCTCTCACTGCGTCCCCAGCAGATTCTGCACGAACGCGCGTTCGATTGGCCAATTGCCCAGTAGCCGCACACCTTCACTGCGGAAAACGCCAGACGTCAGCACCCCGCTGAAGTCGGCAGGATTGGGTTGCTGGTGCTCCCGCTCGATCATGCTGCGTAAGAGTTGGGTGGTGGACGTAAGCTGGGTCGCGAGGTCCGCCGCTTCCTGTTCGGTGCGGCAGCGCACCTCTAACTTGGCCGCGAGCCGGTCGCCCTCGGGTACAAACGACAGCGTCACCCGGGGCGCATTTTCGATGATCCTCGCAAAAGGACTGACGCCGTCGGGCAGGTTCCAGGCGGCCTTGGGCAGGGAGCCGGGAAAGGTCAGCCAAACCAGCCCTTCCGGCGCCGGGGGTGCCGGTCCCGAGTGCGTGCTGGCCAGTCCATCGACCGCATAGGCGTCGGGGCTCACCGCCATGGCCATCAGGTCGCGGCGCAGCGGCATGAAGGAAATGCGGCGGTCGGGACCGCTGCCGGCGACGCGGCACAGCGAGTTGACGCACTGGCCGCTCTGCTCGCTGACGTAGGTCCGGAGGCTCATCCAGTCGAACCGTCCCCGGACCAGGAAGTACGCGCTGCCGTCGCGCGGAAAGGCCGCCAGCGCGCCGTCGAGATCGTGCATGTAGTCGAACCGCGTGGAGCGCACGAACCTCTGGTACTCTTGATCCTCGCTGGCTCTGGCGCCGGCCAGCAATTGCAGAAATCCGGTGCGCCGCAATTCGGCGAAGTCAATCCAGATCACCAGGGCGTCGCCGGACGGTATGCGTTTCAGAAGCGCCGGGAGGGTGAGCGTGCCGGAGTGGTACCAGACCATTCCTCCCACCGACAGACAGCAGATCGCGGCGATCAGCACTATCAGTTGCCAGGGCTGCGGTTTAAACCTCACTTTCGCAGTATCACACACTGGCCCGGCGGGCTACCAGGGGGCAGTCGGTGGGCGGGCGCCCAGCCGTTCCGGGGGTAGTGGGCGTCCGCCCGGCTCAGGCAGCGGTCTCGCGGGCAGCCCCTCTGGGGGAGCCTGGGTCCGCGCGGAGGCCTTGCCGCCGCTTCCGGCAGCGGGACGCGGGCGTCGGGCCCATGGGGTACCCGGCCCAGACCCCGGCCCAGGGGGCGCCCCCAAGGGGACCGCCCCACTCGGCGCGGCTCAGCGCTCGATCAGGAACTCGAAGGAGGCGCGCACGGGGTTGGGGTTCACGCGCGCGCTGAAGTTGAGCAGGCCGGAAGCCTTCCACGCGCAGCGCTGGGCAGACGCCCGCAGGACCAACAGAAGCTGGTGTGCCGGATGTTCCGCATCCACGGTGCCGAGCGCGCAGTCGACACTGTTGACAATGACAGTCAACTCATTATTGAGGTCGTGGGCGGCGGCGGCAGCCACGGCGCAGGCGCGATTGGTTTCGGTGAGATGTTCCACACCGCATGGTACCCCGCGCGCCCCGCGCCCAATCCTTCCCGCCTGCTGTATCGAATTGAAAAATAAGGGGAATCTGCAACGAAAAAAGCCGGGAACGCATCATAGTACAATAGAGTCCATCTGGAGTTCTTACCCCCATGAAAATGCGCAATGCCGTGGTTCTTCTAGGACTTGCGGCCAATGCACTCCCTCTCGCTGCCCTCGACCCTCCGCCGGCGCGCCCCAAGGCCGGGCCGGTGGAAATCATGAAACTAAGCGAAATCAAGCCCGGCATGAAGGGAATCGCGTGGACGGTTTTTCAAGGCACGGAGCCGGAGCCGGTGCCCGTTGAAATCGTCGGCCGCTTGCGCAATCAGAACGGGCCCAACCAGGACATTATCGTGGCCAAGATGTTGGGCAAGGCCAAGATTACCAACGTCGCCGGCGGTATGAGCGGCAGTCCGGTCTATGTCGGCGGGAAACTGATCGGCGCGGTAGCTCTGCGCATGAGCACGTTTTCGCCCGACGCCGTCTGCGGAATCACACCCATCGAGCTGATGCTGGAGATCAACGAGCTGGACAAATCGCGGCCGGAAGACGCCCGCACGCCGGACAAAACGCGGGCGCGCAACGGAGCCGCGGCCGTAACGCCGGACCTGCTGGACCAACTGGCGGCCGCCCCCGGCGCGCCGCTGCCCTCGGCCATGATGGCGCCCATCGAATCGCCGCTGATGCTATCGGGTTTCTCCGCTAGCGCGCTGCGCGAGTTCGGTCCTATGTTCCAGCAACTGGGGATCAACGCCGTGCAGGGGGGCGCCGCGAACGACATCCACAGCAATAAGCCGGCGCCCGGCTGGGAGCATGCGCTGAACCCGGGAGAAAGCATCGCGGGCGTGCTGGTGGATGGCGACATGAGCGTCACCGGGCTGGGCACGGTGACTTACAACGACGGCAAACGCGTCCTCGGCTTCGGCCATTCGTTCTTTAACCTGGGCCCGGTGAACATACCCATGAGCAAGGGCGAAGTTATCATGACTCTCGCCTCCAGTTATCAGCCCAATAAGATGGCCAACGCAACCGAGATCGTGGGGGCGCTGCACCAGGACCGGTACACCGGCATCATGGGGGTGCTGGGCGCCGAGAGCGGCATGATCCCCGTGACGGTCGCGGTGCGGTCGCTCGACGACAAGGATAAGCTGACGAGCGAAAGAAGTTTCCACTTCAACGTATTCGTGCACCAGAAGTGGACCCCCTACCTGATGATGCTGACGCTCTATAACTCCCTTTCGCAGTTGAACGCATTTGCCGACGAAGCTACTTACCGGCTGAGCGGCAAAGTGGAGTTGGCGGGCGAGCCGAATATTTCTCTCTCCAACATGACGGCCAACGGCGAGGCGCCCACCCCGGCGCCGCTCGTGATGGCGGCGTGGTGGGGGAATATGTTCAACCGCCTGTATCTCAACAACGTGAATACGCCGGACGTGAAGCGGGTCAACGTGACCGTGGACCTGCTGCCTGAACGGCGCGTGGCCGCCATCGACAGCGCCTGGGTGTCCGATCCCGAAGTGCGCGCCGGAGACAGCGTGCCGGTGAAGGTGTTCCTGCGGCCGTATCGCGGCGAGCGCATCGAACGCGATTTCACGGTGAAGATTCCCGACGGGCTGGCCCGCGGCGACCACCGCATCATGCTGAGCGACGCCGATACGGTGAACCGTATGCAGAACATGGCGAGCTCGGCAAACCGTTATCTGGACGTGCCGCAAATGGTGTCGCTCTTCAACCAGGAGCGGTCCAACAACAAGCTGTACGTGTCGCTGGTGGAATCCACGCCGACGGCCTACTACGACGACAAGACTCTGCCCAGCCTGCCGTCTTCCGTGCTCAATGTGATGCAATCCGGAAAAGCCGCCAGCCGCTCGCTGGTAACTTCGGCGGAGACAGCTACCGAGCAGATGGCCCTCCCGTTCGATTACATGGTAACGGGGAGTTATTCGCTGCGGATCCACGTGAAGTAGGCCGCTGCATCCCAAGGTCCACACATCAATGAAGAAAACCACCAACGGCAGGAAGCGAGCCGTTCAAGCTGCGCTCCTCGCCATAGTATCCGCGGCGGCCTTCGCCTCGCAAACCCAAGTCTGGACGCAGGGCGAATACGCCGACTTCGAAAAGGGCGTAATCAAGAACCTCTCGCTCCGCAGCGACGGGCTGCTGTCGCTGGCGCCGCACTCGCGCGAAGTGTTCGACACTTCGGCAGCCTACCTTTGGGCAATGGCGCAGGATTCCAAAGGCAACCTCTACACCGCCGGCGGCACGGGGGCCAAGCTCTACCGCATCCCTCCGGGCGGACCGGGCAAGCTGCTGGCGGAAGTGGACGCGCTCGAGATCCACGCCATCGCGGTGGATTCCAAAGACCGCGTGTACTTCGGCACCGCGCCGGATGGCAAGGTCTACCGCGTCACCGGCAACGGCAAGCCGGAAGTCTTCTACGATCCCAAGGCCAAATACATCTGGGCGCTGGCCTTCAACGGCAAGGGCGACCTGCTGGTGGCGACCGGCGGCGCCGGTGAGATTCACAAAGTGGCGCCCGACGGCAAAGGCGCCGTGTTTTTCAAGAGTGACGAGACCCACGTGCGCTCCATGGCCCTGGACGCCAACGACAACCTGATCGTGGGCACCGCGCCGGGCGGGTTGGTGCTGCGGATTTCGCCGGCGGGCGAGGGCTTCGTGCTCTACCAGATGGCCAAGAAGGAAGTGACCGCGGTGGCCGTGGCGCGCGATGGCGCCATCTACGCCGCCGCCGTGGGCAACAAGCAGGGATCGGGGGCCGCACCACCACCACCGCCGCCGGCAGCCTCCACCGGGGCCACAGTGACGGTCACCCCGCCGGGAACCCAGGCGGCCGTGGCCGCTGCGCCAAGACCCGCCGCGGTTGCGCCTGCACCCGCCGCACCTGCCGCGGTGGCCGGAGGCAGCGAGGTCTATCGCATCGACCCCAATGGCAACCCCCGGCGCGTCTGGAGCCATGCGCAGGATGTGGTTTACGCCATCGCCTTCGCCGCCGATGGCCGCGTGCTGCTGGGCGCCGGGAACAAGGGCAGCGTGTACCGTATCGAATCTCCCACGCGGTATACGGCGCTGCTCAACCTGCCGGTGACGCAGATCACGGCGTTTCAGAGCGGGCCCGGCGGCCGCTTGTACGCCGCGGCGGCCAACACCGGAAAAGTGTACGAGATCGGACCCGAAGTGGAGCACGAAGGCTCCATCGAAAGCGACGTCTTCGACGCTTCGATGTACTCGCTGTGGGGACGGCTGAGCTTCGAAGCGAATCTGCACGGCGGGCAGATTGCGGTGGTCACGCGCAGCGGCAATCTGGACCAGCCGCAGAAGAACTGGAGCGCGTGGTCGGCGGCCATCACCGATCCCAAGGGCGGCCGGGTCGGCTCACCGGCGGCGCGCTTCGTGCAATGGAAAGCCACGCTGACCGCGGGTGCCGGGGGCCAGACGCCCGAGCTCGAATCGGTGGACGTGGCCTACCTTTCGAAGAACGTCGAGCCGCGCGTGGACGAGATCGAGATCACGCCGGCGAACTACCGCTTCCCGGCGCCGGTGCTCCCATCGCCGCCGTCATCGGGGCCGGCGCAGACCCTGAATCTGCCGCCGCTGGGACGCCGCGCGGGGCCGTCTTTCCCCGCGCTCTCGCCGGAGAACACCACCACCACGCCGGCCATGCAGTTCGCCAAGGGCTACCTGGGCGCGCGCTGGCTGGCGGCGGACCCCAACGGCGACGCCATGGTCTACACCGTCGAGATCCGCGGCGCCCATGAGACGGAATGGAAGCCGCTCAAAGAGAAGCTGGCCGATAAGTATTTCTCCTGGGACGCCACGGCCTTTCCAGATGGCGATTACCGCCTGCGCGTGACGGCTTCGGACGCTCCCGGCAATCCTCCCGCGGAGGCGCTGACGGCGAGCGCCGAAAGCGCCCCCTTCACCATCGACAACACGCCGCCGAAGATCACCGCGCTCGCGGCCGCGCGCGTTGCCGGCAAGCTGCAGGTGCGCTGGCACGCGGCCGACGCGCTGAACAATCTGGACAAAGCCGAGTACTCGCTCGACGGCGGCCCCTGGACCATTGCCGCGCCGGTGACCAGGCTTTCGGATTCGCCGGAGCTCGACTACGAGCTGAACCTGGACGCACCGGCCGGCGAGCACACCATCGCGGTACTGGTGGTGGATGACAACGACAACCAGGCGGTAGATAAGGTTGTGGTGAAGTAGGCTACCGTCCATGGCCACCAAGCTGATCCCTTCACCCAAAATCGATGAACGCTACGCCTGCTTCCGCCTGAAGATCCGCAAATCGAAGATTCATCGCTTCGGAGTGTATGCGGCGGAGCGCATCCCCGCCCACCGCAAGGTGATCGAATACACCGGCGAGAAGATCGGCCGCCGCGAGACTAAGCGGCGCGGCGCCGGGTCGATAACTTATCTCTTCGGCCTGGATAACTACTGGACTATCGATGGCGCCGTGGGCGGCAGCGGAGCCGAGATCATCAATCATAGCTGCGAACCCAACCTCCGCTCCAGCATCCGCCAAGGCCATATACTCTATTTCAGTAAGAGGGTGATCCAGCCCGGCGAGGAACTTACCATTGACTACCGCTTCTCCACCGAGACCGATCGCGTGCGATGCGCCTGCGGAGCGCCCCAGTGCCGCGGCGTGATCAATCTGAAACAGTAGAGGAAGTACGCAATGAAGAAGCTCTTACTCCTGGCCGCCGCTGTCTTGCTGGCTTCGCTCGCCGTGGCGCAGACCGGGCCGGCGATGCTGCAGCAGATCGCGAGCCGCCTCACGCCCAACGATCTAAGAGCCGATGTCTCCTTTCTAGCGTCGGACGCCCTGGAGGGCAGAGCCACGCCGTCGCGGGGCCTGGACATCGCCGCGGAATATATCGCCGCGCAGTTCCGGCGCGCCGGTCTGGAACCGGCCGGCGATGATGGCTACTTTCAGACGGCAGCCTACGCCAACGTGACGCCCAACGCGGAAGGCATGGAATTCACGGTGGACACGAGCGCCGGCACTTTCACCGCCAGGAGTATCTCGATGGCCCTGCAGCAGGCGGCCGCCGCGGATTTGAACAAGACGCCCGTGGTCAAGGTCTTGGGAACCAATGCCGCGGCTCTGGCGGCCCTCACTGCGGACCAGGTGCGCGGGAAAGTGCTGGTGCTGGACTTTCCGGAGGGTTCGAACCCGGTGATGCTGACGCGCCAACTTCCCGCCATCAGTGCCCGTTTGCAGCCCGCACTGGTAGTGCTGCTGCGCTCGGGCGGGCAGCCCACCACCATGTCGACGCGCATGCGCGAAGTGACGGCCACGCCCACCGTGCCGGTGATAGTGGTGTGGGACGAAACGGTCCGTAAAGCGCTGGGGGCCGGCAGACCGGCGCCGGTGGACGCGCTGGTTTCGGCGCACATCCGCCCGCCCGCGTCGACGCCGGTCAAGGTCCGCAACGTGGTGGGCGTTTTGCGCGGATCGGACCCGGCGCTCCGCGATACCTACGTGATGTTGACGGCTCATTACGACCATCTGGGGAATGCGGGACTGTGCCACGCAGCCGGCGGCGACAGCATCTGTAACGGCGCCAACGACGACGCGAGCGGCACGGCTTCGGTGATCGAAGTGGCCAACGCGCTGGCTGCGTTGCCCGCGCGGCCCAAGCGGTCCATCGTGTTCGTGACATTCTTTGGCGAAGAGCTTGGTCTGGTAGGTTCGCGCTATTACGCCGCCCACCCGATTTTTCCTTTGTCTAAGACCGTGGCGGACCTCAACCTGGAACAACTCGGCCGCACCGATGTCGACGGAGGTTCGAGCGTCGGCCTGGTGAACGTCACCGGGTTCGATTTCTCGAC